>Ga0180435_10002882_pt1 | contig 17412 bp, 11 predicted proteins | sample SS_ome_3_FD_132467 | JGI IMG/M metagenome (GOLD analysis project Ga0180435, IMG submission 132467) | Hypersaline lake sediment archaeal communities from the Salton Sea, California, USA - SS_3_S_1 metaG | ecosystem: Environmental > Aquatic > Non-marine Saline and Alkaline > Hypersaline >...
GAAATATTCTGCCCGCTGCGGAAAAGCCGGGGTAATCATCTCCTGACGGCGCCCTTCCCCGGCAATCACACTCACCTTACCATCACAGCCAGAAGCCAGCATATCAAATAAATTTGCCCGGTAGGCAGGAAGCACGCGCTGAAGGATCCCTATATGGGGATGTGCAGGCTGTTTCATATGATCACCTCGACCTGTGAACCCTGCTGGTTTTTTGTAACTTCAATGCGGGAAGAAAAAGCATCTTTCAATTCATCCAGATGGGTAATGACGAGTATCTTTTCAAAATCATCTTTAACTAAATTTATCGCCTCCACAAGACGCTGCCGGCCTTCGGCATCCTGACTGCCAAAACCCTCATCAATCACCAGTGTTTGCAGGCGAGCGCCTGAACGTTGTGCCAGTACGCGCGAAAGCGCTAATCGGATGGCAAAATTGATGCGGAATGCTTCTCCGCCGGAAAATAATTCATAAGCGCGCGATCCCGCACTGTCACGAATAATAATATCCAATGTCTGTTTGCGATCCTGGCGTTTTTTGTCCGCGTAATCCCGTTCGGTTTCAAAACTGACCGACATGTTCCCGCCACTCAGTTTATCCAGAATCTCGTTTGCCTGGGTTTCGATATGCGGTATCGCGTTTTCGATAAGCAAAGCCGGTACGCCGTCTTTTCCAAACGCAGTTTCAAGCATCTTCAGGCGCGCGATCTGACGGCTTAATTCGCGGGAGTTACTCTCTAATTCTTTCTTTCGCTTACGCAGGTTTTCAAGCACGTTGACATTTTGCTGGGCTATCCCCACAGCCTGGCGTGCGTGGTTCTCATCTTCGCGGGCATCCCGCAACTCTTTTTCCAATTGGGCCGGATCCGCAGTTTTTTCTCGCTTTTTCTTAATTTGCTGTGACAGGGTATTGATCGTGCGCTGTAATTGCTGATGGTTTTTATCCATTCGCGTTTTTTGCGCTCCTAATTCCGAAACCTCGCGTTCCAGGCCTGCCTGTGCGGTGCGCGCCTGCTCCAGCTTGCGGAACTTTTCTTCAAAAACACGCAGCTTCTGTTCTTGATCGCGCAATTTGTCGTGTCCTTTCGAGTCATACCCTAAGCCGTCGATTTTCTGCGCGACTGCATCGAGCTGCGGCTGAATTTGCTTTAAATACTGCCCTTCTTCTAGCTGTTCAGTAATTTCCGCCAGGCGCTTCGCGCCTTCCTGTCCCCATTTTTCAATCTTGCTCTCAGATTCTTCCAGCCGCTGGGACAAGGTCCCTGCGTCTGCTAAAACATCTGTCAGGCGCGGACGCAGTGACCGTATTCGCGCGACCTTACTGGAAATCTCTTTGATATTCTGTTTACATTCCGCGATCGTCTCTTTGTTCCCGCGGAAGCGATCACCAAGGCTTGTGCCTTCTGATTTGAGCTGTGCCACAATTTTTGTTTTATGGTCCGCGTTCAGCGGCTGGCCGCACAAAGGGCAATCCGGACCATCGCTTTTCTGCAGGTACGTGATCCGTTCTTTAACCTCATCCATTTTTACACGCAGCTGTTTATTCTCGCCTTCTTTTTCCGATTGCAGGTCTTTCTTCTTATCCTGATCCGTTTCAAGCGCTTCCAATTCCTGAATCTGAGCCTGCAGATGTTCGGCTTCACTTTTCTTTTCCGCGGCATCTTGTTCAAGCTGCTTCAGGTGACGCTTCAATACAGCGACTTCCGCTTCGCGTAAACGCAGGTTTTTAGCATCTTGTTCGAGGCGTACTTTTTCAGATTGAAGTTCCCCCTCCATTTTTGTTTTCCGCAAAACGAGCTCATTGTGTTGTGTGCTGATCTTGTTCAGCTTCGTGAGTTCTTCGCGTACCTTTTGATAGTTGTCGTGAGATGCAACAATCTGGTCCTGCTGTTCAAGAATTTCACGATACTCCCGCATCTCGTTGGTCCGCGAGCGCAATTTTTTTACTGTGTCTGCCAGGTCTCTCTCCACCTGTGCTGCCTGGGCAACTAGCATATCCATTTTTTCTTTATCGTTCTTGATCTGCGCGGTTTCCTGCTGGGCCAGTTCGAGCAGTTTCTCCTTGCTTTCGCGGACTTTCGCTTTCATATCGAGCATTTCCTGCGCGCTGGCAAGACGCTCTTTACGAGAAGACTCTTCATCCAGTTCCATAACCACTTCCCGCATGATCGACTGCTGCACATCCAGATGTTTCTGCACCTCTCTCTTTCGCAGGGCTGCCGTGTCACGGTACGTCTCCCACACAGTCAATCCAAGGATATTACTGAGAATCTCTTTACGTTTGCCGGGGGTTTGCATCGAAAATAAATCCGCTTTCCCCTGTAAAAAGAAAGAGGCATTCACAAACGTGTCATAATCCAGACCAAGGATATCCTGGATGCGCTCCTCAGTGGCGCGCATTCCCGATTCTGTGAATGCCTTCCAGGTACCGTCTGGCGTTTGTGCATGAAATTCAAGCGTAGTACTCTTACCCCGCGGCTTGATGCGGTCAACGCGATAGCGGATCCCTTCATAATCAAACTCAAAGACAACCTGACAGCTTTCAGCGGAAGTATGGATGACACCATCATCGTTCCGCCGCGCGCGTCCAAACAACGACCAGGTCATGGCATCGAATAAAGTAGATTTGCCCGCGCCGTTAGAACCGGACACACAGGCTACTTTGATTTGTGAAAGATCAACGCTGACAGGATTTTTGTAAGATAGAAATCCCTGCAATGATAGTTTGACAGGGATCATGGCGTACCATCCAGATTATCGCTCACGCCACCCTGCGCCCCAATCTCCACCGATTGAATGATCTCGCCAGCCATGCGGGTCATTATTTCAACTTCGTCCGTGTCTGTATTGATCGTTTCCCAGTATTTCTCAAGCAGCTGCGCGTGAGTTAACTTCCCGACCAGAACATCATCTGGAAGGCGCAGTCTGGATTCCGAGACGGGCCGGCGCACAAGGTGAAAAGCGAACGCGCTTTCACAGGCATGGCGGATCGCCTCTTCATCGATCATCGGTTCCCATTCCCGCGGATATGAGAGGATCATACGGAACATGGCATCTGCCATCTCTTCGCCATCCGGCAGAGCTTCCATGATCTGCTCCTGCACTTTATCGGCTTCAGTGACCTGGACCAATTTGCTGATGAATTTCCTGCCCTGCAGCGGGATTGCTTCATATGTTGTCTTTTTCCCTTTTTCAATGCGGGCAGTGATGAAGTATTTTTTATCATTGATCTCGCCAAAATCAACGCGTTCGATTGACCCGGGATAGACGACTGGATGATGGCCATCAATGTTCAGGTCCTGGTGTTTGTGGATATGCCCAAGAGCAACATAATCGAGCCGTTTGTCTTTGACAATGGCAGGGGACAGAACCATATCACGTCCAAGCATCACGCTGCGCTCATTGCCATACATGGCACCCTGCACAGAAATATGGCTGGTGAGGATAGCGGGCAAGTCCGGGTCAAGAGAGTCCAGGTAATCCTCAATTGCCTGCGTCAGATATTGTTCGATCTGGCGGTTCACCTCTTCCACACTGCCGCTGCCGCCGTCCATTGCCGCCAGCATATTAGAGCGGTTCATCCAGGGAACACCGATCACCTGCACAGGCAGACCGCCAAGATCCTGCGGCCCCAGCAGTCTCGGCTTGCGGATGACGTGCATATGCGGTACATTGAGCGTATCAAATTCGTGCAGAGTATGGGCGCGCCCGACTGCCGGCGAGACATCATGGTTGCCGACCAGTAAAACAGTTTCAACGCCCGCTTCTGACAATCGCATCATACGCCGCCCCCATTCACGCTGGTAAGTCGGCGCGGGGGTGCGATCGCGATAGGCATCACCAGCAAAGATCACCAGATCAGCCGGTTGATGGACGGCAAAATCGATTATCGTATCGAGCGCATACAAAAAATCGAGCACGCGCAATGGCAATCCGCTCTCAGGATCGCGCCGCCCCTGGCGGGCCATGTCAATGTGTGCATCCGCAAAATGTACCAGATGGATCATGGAAGTCATACTCTCCCTATTTGGCTTATGTCTTTATTTTACTTGTTCCATATATAAATTTTATGTTTCTCATAGGTCAATAATGCTGACAAAATGTATACTATCCTAAAAAGGTAGTTATGTTTCCGATTAGAGATACTATCCGTTCACGATCCTTTCCGATAATCAATTGGGTGATCATCATCGCCAATGTGTTTGTATTTTTCATTCAAAGCAATCTTTCGCAATCTGGGCTTGATCGCTTTTTGGATATGTTCGCGCTGATACCCGCTCAAGTGGATATCAACCAGCCACTAAGCTTTTATCCATTTTTCACCCATATGTGGCTGCATGGGTCCCTGGTTCACATCATCAGCAATATGTGGATGCTGGTCATTTTTGGCGATAATGTGGAAGATCGCCTGGGATCCCTCCGCTACCTATTCTTTTACGTGATGGGCGGCATCGCGGCTGGCATTCTCCAATATATCTTTACAGTCAATCCCAACCTGCCCGCGGTGGGCGCCAGCGGTGCGATCGCGGCAGTGATGGGCGCGTATTTCTTGTTCTTCCCGCGCTCGAGAGTGGTCACCTTTGTGCCGATATTCCTATTTGGATGGTTCATAAACGTCCCATCCTTCATTTTCCTGGGTATCTGGTTTGGCACGCAATTATTCAGCGGCGTGATCGAGCTGACAACAGTGGCTGGCGCTGAAATGGGTGGCGTTGCCTGGTGGGCGCATATCGGAGGCTTCGTTTTCGGGCTGGTCATAGCAAGTCTGTTCGCGGTTGGCAAAAAACCGCGCAGGCAGTATCGGGATGAATACTATCCATGGTAAATGTATTTTTTGCAATATTTAAATTTCGGAGGTAATTGATGAATTTTCTAAATATCGTCTGGGTGATTTTCCTGCTGATCAGTTTCGCGCCAATGGTCAAGCAGCGTATGATGGAATCCTCGCGCCTGCGGCTGATGCGCAAGATCGAAGAAGAACGTGGTTCGCGCGTGATTGCCCTGATCCACCGCCAGGAAAGCATGTCCATCCTCGGGTTTCCTCTGGCACGCTATATTGACATTCAGGATTCCGAGCAAGTGCTGCGCGCCATCAAACTAACAGATGAGGAGATTCCGATTGATATCATCCTGCACACCCCTGGCGGCCTTGTTCTCGCATCAGAACAGATCGCCCACGCGCTTGCAAAACGCAAAGGTAAAGTGACCGTGTTCGTGCCGCATTACGCCATGTCCGGCGGTACGATGATCGCTCTAGCATCTGATCAGATCATCATGGATGAAAACGCGGTGCTGGGGCCCGTTGACCCGCAGGTTGGAAAATATCCGGCGGTATCTATCCTGAAAGTGCTAGAAGACAAACCTGCCAAGGATATTGATGACGAGACCATGATCATGGCAGATATCTCACGCAAAGCGATCGATCAGGTCAAGAATACCATTCGGGATATCGCTTGCTGCCAATATGATAATAAGAAAGCAGACCAATTTGCGGAAACTTTTGCAAGCGGTCGCTGGACGCATGATTACCCCATCAGCTATGAAGAAGCAAAAGAATTGGGACTGCGCGTGAACGATAAGGTGCCGGAAAATGTCTACAAACTAATGAACCTGTATCCGCAGGCAAATACCCGCCGACCGTCCGTAGAGTTCATCCCAATCCCATATGAAGAGCGCCCTAAATCACCAAATAAAGCCCGCAAATAAACCAGAGAAGCAAGTAAAAATGTCTGAAAATCAGTGGTGCTATCAATGCCACTGATTTTTTCTTCTCCTCTTTATTGAAATTACATATTATTATTATCAATCAAGCAACGAGTCAGTAGGATATTATGTGCGGAATTTGCGGCGTCATACATAAGAATTTTGAAGCAGTGCCCAGCGTTCACCACAAAGTGGAGACCATGAAAAAACTGCTTGCCCACCGCGGACCGGACGGTGAAGGCAGCTGGGTGCATCCGGCACAATTTGCCGGATTTGGGCATTTGCGCCTGAGCATCATCGACCTGAAGACCGGCGACCAACCCATGCGCGATGAAAGCGGCAGCTGGATCGTCTATAACGGTGAGATCTACAATTACCTTGAGCTACAGAAAGAACTTGGCGCTGATCAATTCAAAACAACATCCGACACGGAAGTGATCCTGTGCGCCTACCGCAAATGGGGCGCGGATTGTGTTTCCCATTTCCGTGGAATGTTCGCTTTTGTATTGTGGGATGAACCAAATCAGCGCTTTTTCTGCGCTAGAGACCGTTTTGGCATTAAACCACTGTATTTCTATCAGAACCAGAACCTATTCTTCTTCGCGTCTGAGCCAAAAGCGCTATTGCCATTTATACCCAATATCCGGGCTAATCTGGAAGCCCTTAAAGAATATTTCGCATTCCAATTCTGCCTGGACGGTAAAACCCTATTTAAAGACATTCATGAGCTGCAGCCAGCCCATCACCTCATCATCAGCAGGGACCGCATCTCGGTACAAAAATACTGGGAAGTGTATTACCAGCCTGATTTCTCACATAATGAACAATATTATGAAGAAGCGCTGCGCGCGCTGATCAAAGATTCAGTTGAGATACACACGCGCGCGGATGTACCGATCGGATCGTACCTCAGCGGTGGTGTCGATTCCAGCGCTGTCGCTTCCATTGCCAGCGCGGGTGATCCTGCCAATTTCATGGGCTTCATCGGAAAATTTTCTGAAGGCCCTGAATTTGACGAGTCACAGTACGCGCGTGAGGTTGCGCAGGAAAATGGATTTCCCCTGGAAGAAATAACCATCACGGCTGATGATTTCATCGAAAATATTCGTAAAGTCATCTACCACATGGACTATCCAGTCGCCGGGCCGGGATCGTTTCCGCAATATATGGTCTCACAAATGGCCGTCAAGCACCGCAAAGTGGTGATGGGAGGGCAGGGTGGGGATGAGATTTTCGGCGGGTATACGCGTTATCTGATCGCGTATTTTGAACAATGCATTAAAGCGGCAATCGATGGCACCATGGACAATGGCAATTTTATCGTCACCTACGAATCGATCCTGCCTAACCTGACTTCACTGCGCAATTACAAACCACTCCTGAAGCAATTCTGGAAAGATGAACTTTTCGCGCCCATGGACCGGCGCTACTTCCGTTTAATCAACCGCGCAAACTCCATCGGCGATGAGATCAACTGGGATATGCTGGAAGATTACTCTGCATATCAGACCTTCCGCGGTATCTTCAATAGTGAGAACATCGGGAAAGAATCTTATTTTGATCTGATGACACATTTTGATTTCAAAACGCTGCTGCCCGCGCTTCTGCATGTTGAAGACCGGGTCAGCATGGCCCATGGGCTGGAATCGCGCGTTCCCTTTCTGGACCACCCGATCGTTGAACTGGCTGCTAAAATGCCGCCAAATGTCAAGTTCAAAGATGGCAACCTCAAGCATATCCTTCGTAAAGCCGTGCGCCCTTTCATCCCGGAAAGTATTTACGCACGGAAGGATAAGATGGGGTTCCCAACACCCCTATCCGAATGGATGCGCGGTCCCGCAAAGAGTTTCGTCCTGGATATTTTCAATTCGCAGAGCGCAAAGACGCGCAATTATGTTAACGCGCAGGCCATCATTGACCAGCTAGGTGAGGAACCGCGCTACAGCCGTAAGATATGGGGTTTCCTGAATCTGGAACTGTGGCATCAGGCGTTTGTCGATAACGCAGAAGATTTCCACGCATTAGCAAAACAGCCCTGATGGGCTGTTTTTGATCGATCAGTTATTTGGTTTCAGTCGCGCCAATAACCGCGCCAGACACGCTGGATATCACGCGCAGTGATGAAGGCGTCCGGGTCTGCTTCCAACGCAATGTCCTGAACCTCTTTAGCAAACTTGCGCTGCACGCTGCTTTCCAGAATTTCGACTGCCCCATCCTTACCGCGGGCGGGAATCTCGGTCACTGCATGCCCCATTCCACGCAGCGTTTCAGCGATCTGGTGTCCATTTGTGGGACTCATGATGGTGATATTGATATAACCCAATGCTAGCCTTTTTTCAAGCAGCATGCCAACCACATTGCCGGTGGCAAAGCCGAGTGAGTAAGCAATCGTATTAATAGGGTTGTTGAGATCATTGACTACACTGCCAAGAGCAAGCACGAACACAGCAGTTTGAAAAAATCCAAGGATGAAGGTCAGCGGTTTCATACCGCGCATAAACACCATCAATCTTAATGTATCCAATGTCATATTGAGCACGCGCAAAATAAAGATCAAAAACGCGATGACCCAAACGTTGGTCGAAGAAAATAATGCTTCCATATTTATGTTTACTTTCTGAAGTTCTTATTCCTTCAATGCAGGAATATACATATAGTTCAAATATTCTTTCAGCATACGGCGCGTGCTGAACTGCCACGCTAGGGTTCGCATGTTCTCTTTGACCTTCGCGATCCATTCCGGAGACGCGTCTCCCATCGCGCGATTCTGGTAATAAAGCGGAATGATCTGATGCTCAAGCACATCATACAGGCTGGCTGCGTCCTTCGCATCCTGTTGGTTAGGATCCGCGCAATCAGTCTCATCGCCGATCGCCCAGCCATTACTGCCGTTATAGCCTTCGCGCCACCAACCATCCAGGATGGAGAAGTTGAGGGTACCGTTCAGCGCGGCTTTCATGCCGGAAGTGCCCGAAGCTTCGTTGGGACGGCGCGGCGTGTTCAGCCATACATCAACGCCCTGCACCATCAACCGTGCGATATTCAGGTCATAATTCTCCAGGAACACAATGCGGCCGCCAAATTTATAATCCTTGGCCGCGCGGTACACCTTCTGGATCAGTAGTTTTCCAGGTTCATCCGCGGGATGTGCCTTGCCCGCCAGAATGATCTGCAGCGGCATATCCTGATTGGATACCAGGCGCAGTAAACGCTCATAGTCAGAGAACAGCAGGGTTGCGCGTTTATAGGTCGCGAACCGCCGCGCGAAACCAATCGTTAGAGAATACTGGTCCAGCATAACACCATCAGCGATAACCTGGCTTGGATGCCGGTTTCCGCTCTGCCAGTGTTGACGCGCACTTTCGATCGCATAATTGATTAGCTTGCGTTTCAAGTGGCGGCGGACATCCCACAACTCCAGATCTGGAATGTTCTCGATCTGGGTCCACATATCCGGGTCATCCAGACGCTCATACCAATCCATCCCAAAATAGCGTTCAAACAGCAATTTCATGCGGCGTGCCATCCAAAAGCCGACATGAATCCCGTTGGTAATACCCTGAATGGGTACATCGTCCGTTTTCTTTTCCGGCCAGAGTATATTCCACATTTTCCGTGCAACTTCGCCGTGTAATTCGGAAACAGCATTGGCATGGTTTGAAAGATAAAACGCCAGCACAGGCATGCTGAAGGTATCGCCCCATTCCATGGTTTGTTTTCCAATATCTACGAATTGGTCGCGCGTAAGCCCCATTTTCTTCCAGTATCCGGGAAAATATTTGTCAATCAGCCATAGCGGGAAAGCATCGTTACCAGCTGGTACTGGTGTGTGTGTGGTGAAAACATTGCTGTTACGTACAGCCGCTGCCGCTTCATCAAACGTCTTGCCTGTATCGATGATCTCACGCACGCGTTCCAGCGTGAGGAAAGCGGAATGACCCTCATTCATGTGCCACAGATCGGGGTTTAAGCCAAGCTTGCGCAGCGCCCGTACGCCGCCGATGCCCAACAGCATCTCCTGCGAAATACGCACTTCCAGGTCGCTGCTGTAAAGACGGGATGTGAGATTACGGTCATTCGCTTCATTCTCTTCAATGCTTGAGTCCATCAGAAAGAGCGGTACGCGCCCGACCTGTATCATCCAGACTCGCGCCTGAACCGATCGTCCGGGCAGGTCAATCGAAATGGTGATGGGGTTGCCATCTTCATCAACCACCGAGATAATCGGCATTTCTTCAAAATCAAAATGATAATAACTGGTTTCCTGCCAGCCATCTTCAGTGATCTTCTGCATGAAGTAACCCTGCTTATAGATAAACCCGACACCGATCAATGGCATACCCAGATCGCTCGCTTCTTTGAGATGGTCACCGGAAAGAATGCCCAGTCCGCCAGCGTAGAAAGGCATTGATTCGTGCAATCCGAATTCAAATGAGAAATATGCCATCGACTTATCTGTCAAATCGGGATGATTCTCGCTGAACCATGTCTTTTCAGCCCGCATGTATTCATCAAATTTCTCCATGACCCGGTCATATTCTTTTAAGTAGTATTCGTCATTAACCGCTTCCTGGATGCGCTCAGGGTCAACCTGATGCAGGAAGGCAATCGGGTTATGCGATACCTCTTCCCACAGGCGCCGGTCCAGTTGCAGAAATAGGCGCATGCCATTCAGGTTCCAGGACCACCACAGGTTATACGCTAACTCACCTAAACGGCTGATGCGTTTAGGCAGTTTGAAATGATTGGGAAACACTTTCCGGTAATTAAGTTCCATTTTGTTTTTTTACTCCTTTGGCAGAATAAGCGCGTGATTGTACCACGCCAAGATATTTTACCGCAGCCTTAATCCTTTATAAGAAGACTTTAATTTATAATTGGGGCAGTATGTTCATCCCATTTCAAAGGAGTAAGCGTTAATGGCCGAAGCAACGTACAAATTTCCTAAAGGGTTTTTATGGGGTACAGCGACAGCAGCCCATCAGGTAGAAGGACAAAGCGAGAATAATAACTGGTATGCCTGGGAAAACGAACCGGGACGTATCCATCAGGGGCAAAAAGCCGGTTTAGCCTGCGACTGGTGGAACGGCCGTTGGAAAGAAGACCTGGAAAACGCTGCGAGAGATGGACAAAACGCGCATCGCTTTTCCATCGCTTGGAGCCGGGTTCAACCAACGGCAACCGACTGGGATGAAAGCGCGATCGAAAAATATCGGGATATGATCCAGGGCATGCACAAGCTGGGGCTTGAACCCATGCTGACCCTGCATCATTTCACGGAACCGTTGTGGATCTATGAAAATGGCGGATGGGAAAACCCGGAAACTATCGATCATTTTGAATCATTCGTCCGATTTGCCGTTGACGCGCTAAGAGACCTGGTTAACATGTGGGTGACGATCAACGAACCTGCTGTGTATACGGTTGGCGGTTACCTCGGCGGGGGATTTCCACCCGGAAAGAATGATCTGGGTAAGGCATACAATGTGCTCTCCAACCTGGTCAAAGGACACGCAGCCGCTTACCATGCCATCCACGACATTCAACCCGACGCAAAGGTTGGCATCGCCAAACAATACCGCGCGATGGCACCCTCACGCCCATGGTACCCACCTGACCGCTGGATCACACGCTTCTCTTCCAGCAGCTTCAACGATGCTTTTATGGGACCGATTATCGATGGGCAATTCAAGTTCTCCTTTAAAAAGGAAAACATCCCGCAAGCGATCGGCACCCAGGATTTCATCGGCATCAATTACTACTCACAGGACCAGATCCGCTTCAAACCGTTAGCTTTTGATGCAGTCTTTCAGGAACGCCATTACCGCCCCGATGCAAAATTAAGCGGGACTGGTTTCATAGCCAGCGTCCCGGACGGCATGCATGCAGCGCTGAAGTGGGCACACCAATTCAATTTACCAATCTACATCACAGAAAATGGCGTGGAAGACGCACAGGACATCATGCGGCCCGCCTACCTGCTGGAGCACCTGCGGAAGGTGTGGGGCGCTGCCAATAGCAATTGGCAGGTCAAAGGCTATTTTCACTGGTCGCAGGTGGATAATTTTGAATGGGAACGAGGGTGGTCGCAGCGCTTTGGATTATGGGGTATCGATCCCGAAACACAGGAGCGCACGCACACAAAAAGCGCTGAACTCTACGGTGCGATCTGCAAGGAGAATGGCATCAGCTCACAAACTGTGCGAAAATATGCACCGGATCTGCTTGAGAAACTTTTTCCCGGATAGCAATTATTCAAGCAACCGCCATACAATATTTTCTGGAGAATATATTAATTACTATGAAAAAACTTCAAGCAATATCTAAAAATCTACTAACAGCGGCACTGTTAATTGCGGTGCTTTTTATGCAAGGCGCAGTATTTGCGGATTCTGCCCCAGTTTCCGGCCAGAACCCCACACCCATTCCCATTGGTCCTGGCGCGATCCAACCCGGCACACTGCCCTGCGACCCGGATCAGGTGCATGGCCTGTATTTCTACTCGCAGGATTGTGAACACTGCATGGCAGTGCTGAATGACCTTATATATCCTTTACAGAATGAACTGGGCACCAAGTTACATATCCGGCTGGTTGAGATCGATTATGCTGATAATTATGAACTGCTCATACGTGCGGAAGACTATTATGGTGTTTCCGCCGCCGAGAGGGCAATTCCAACGCTTTTTATCAACGGAGATGTATATATCGGTGAAGAAGCCATCCGAAATAACCTGCGCTCGGTGGTTGAAGAAGGAATTCTCGCAGGCGGTATCCCCTGGCCGGACATCCCTGATTTCGATCCCAACGCGATTGTTTCCGAAGAAAATGCTGCCGCCAGCGCGGAAATGTGTACGATTGACGGCGGAGATACCTGCGAAACCGGCGCTCCTATTTATGCCGCTTATTTCTATCAGACCGGGTGTGATTCCTGCAGCCGAGTTGAAGCAGACCTGGCATACCTGCGCACTAAATATCCAACACTGATCGTTGAAAAGTACAACGTTTATGATGACGCGGCACTTGGCATCTGGCTGGCAGAACGCGCCGACCGCGGAGACGATTTTTATACCCCTGCCATTTTTATCGGTACCGAGGCTTACATCGGTGAAACAGAGATCACACCGGATGCGATCGAGGCTGCCCTGCAGTGCTACTCGACCGAAGGATCTCCCAGGGTATGGGAAGCGTTTGACGAGGATCAAGCCACCTCGAACGTGCAGGATCAGTTCCGCAATATGAGCTGGTTGACAGTAGTATTGGCCGGCCTGGTTGATGGGCTCAACCCATGCGCCTTTGCAACACTGATTTTCTTCATTTCCTACTTAACGCTTTCCGGCAGACAGGGAAAAGAAGTCATTTTTGTAGGTATTGCATTCACGCTAGGTGTATTTCTGGCGTACCTGGTGATTGGGCTGGGATTTTACAAAGTCCTGGATCTGTTAGGCAACCTGCTTAACGTAATTGCAAAGTGGGTATATGTGTTTACCGCACTGTTATGCCTGACGCTTGCCATCTTCAGCTTTCGTGACGTTGGAAAAGCAAAGAACGGCAATCTGGAAGATATGCAGCTCAAATTACCGAAAGGGCTGCGCAAGCGCATTAACGCGATCATCCGAAAAGGACGAAGCGCGAATCGATACGCGGTTGGCGCATTCGTTTCCGGCATGCTCATCTCACTCCTGGAACTGGCGTGCACGGGGCAGGTCTATTTGCCAACCATCATTTTTGTCAGCAGCGTACCAGAACTGCGCCTGCAGGCAATCTTCTACCTGGTAATCTACAATTTGCTCTTTATTCTGCCACTGGTTGTTGTCTTCATTCTGGCTTATTTCGGAACGACTTCCAAAGACCTGACCCGATTCCTGCAAAAGCACGCGCCAGCTGTCAAGATCGGCCTGGGAATCGTATTTACCGCGCTGGGTGTCTGGCTGCTGTATTCCGCGTTTGGATAATTCATGTACTCGATTCGAACACCATGGCCGCTGAGGCATAACCAGGATGGAAACATAAAAGCATATACATCCGCCGTAACGATCTATTTACCAAACGTTCATGATATTATCCTGGCATGGTTGCTAGAAAGTACGCGCAGGATTATGAGGTCATCACCCAAAATGATGAGCGAGGCCGTGAGAAAACTGAATTAGCATATCGCGGCGATTATTACGCGGTGAGGTTTAACAAGGGAAATCTTTCTAACTACCGAAAACTCACCCAATTGGTTACTTTCCTCACGCTCGTTCTGCATATCGGCGCTGGCTTTATCAACAACGCTGGAATGCGCCAATTCTATATTGCCCTACCCTATGTAACAGCTTTTCTTCCATTGTTTTTTCTAGCCGCGGGCACAATTGCCCTGCCAATGGGGCACCAAAGCTACCGCCGCAACCAGATAGCGCTTTCCTTTAACCGTATACGCAAATCCAGCCTGGCCTTATTTTTTTTATTTTTTCTGTGCGCCCTTGGGAATACCGGTTTCATATTATTCGCGGGGCCTTCAAATAATCCGCGTTTGGAGACGTTGTTTATCGCATTTGAAACCTGCGCAGCTATCGCTATAGGATGGCTTACCATTTTTCAAAGAGAAATTAATATTCAGATCAATTCAACCAAATAGTTTATTTTGATCAAATGTGAATATATAATCATAATTGGTCAATATCATCTTGCAAAAATCTTGACGAATTGCCGCAGGGTTTTATAATTAACCAATTAATAGTTGCGTGCGATGATATTAAGGAGGTGCGTTCGAAGTTTATAGAAAAAAGTGAGAGTAAATATAATTTAATAATCCATAAGGAGAGAAAATGAAAAAACTAAAAATCACGTTCGGAATTTTGATTGTCGCGAGTATGCTCTTAGCCGCTTGCGGGCAACCAGCCGAAGCACCGGCCGAGGATGCAGCGCCAGCAGAAGAAGTAGAACCCGCTGAAACAGAAGTTGCTTACGAAGAACAACCTTTTGGTGAAAATCTTCCCACAGCGCCTACCATCGATACTCCGCTGGTTGTTGCATACGACCAGTTTTCCCAGAAATTCAGCCCCTTCTTTTCTGATTCAGCCTATGATAATGACGTCGCTGCGATGACACAAATCTTGCTGCTTACTACGGATCGCGTCGGCGGCATCATTTTTGATGCTATCGAAGGCGAAACCGTCAGCTATAACGGTGTTGATTACCTGTATAAAGGACCAGCAGATGTCAGCGTGGAATACGACGAAGCTACCGATACCACCAAATACACCGCCAGGCTGCGTGTTGGAATGGAATTCTCTGATGGTGAACCTGTAACAGCAGATGATCTCATCTTCAGCTACTACACGTTCTTAGATCCATCCTATGTCGGTTCAACCACTCTTTCTTCCTATGATATCGTCGGTTTGAAAGACTACCAGACCCAGACCACATCCGAAGTGTTCGATAAATACTCCGCATTAGCTGAAGCAATTTATGCCGCAGGCCCCGACCATACGTGGACGGATGGCGATGAATGGACCCAGGAACAGCAGGATGATTTCTGGACCCGCCTGGAAGCCGGCTGGAAATCCGATGTTCAGGATATCGTCAATTATGTCAACAATAACTATCCCGATTACGCACCCGATTACATGGGTATGGATTATGCCGATATCTCTGGCAACGAAGGCCTTGAGATCGCCTATGGTATGGTCTTATGGGCTTTTGGTGAAGTCGCTGATGGCGTTCTTACCACAGCAGTCACCGGCACCACATATGACCTGGCCAATGGCGAATACCCAACGGTAGAAGATTATTACAATGAGACTTACGCAGCTTACGAAGGCGATCCGGTTGCATACGCAGGCGTGGAATCCCCCTCCGGCGCGGACGTGCTCGGCAACGCCACTTCCCAATTCATCGGTTTCTGGGGCCCCCAGGACGAAAGCATGGGCGGTGAAGGCGTTCCCAACATCTCCGGTATCGTCAAGGTTGATGATTACACTGTCGAAGTGACCACCAATGGTTTTGAAGCACCCGCAGTTTACGCGATTTTCCAGCAGTATATTTCACCGTTGCATTACTACGGCGATGTTGATAAATATGATTATGAGAACAATATGTTCGGTTTCGACTTTGGCGATCTTTCCAAACAGGAAAGCCTGACCGCAACCCCTATGGGAGGTGGTCCATATAAGTTCGTCGAATACGAAAACAAAGTTGTTTACTTTGAAGCGAACGAAAATTACTACCGTGGATGTCCGAGAATCAAAGAATTGCAATTTAAGGAAACCACGTCCGCAGAAGTTGCCTCCGCAGTTCAAACAGGCGCGGTGGATGCGGGCACTATGACAGGATCCCGCACACGCTTTGAAGAGGTTGCCTCTTACAACACAAATGGCGAAATCACCGGTGATGTCATCACCACCAGCAAAGTCGACAACCTCGGTTATGGTTACATCGGTATGAATGCTGACACCATGAATGTTGGTGCCGAACCTGGCTCTGACGCTTCCAAAAATTTGCGTAAGGGCTTCGCGACCATCCTGGCCGCGTACCGCGACGTAGCGATCGACAGCTACTACGGTGAAGCAGCATCCGTGATCAACTACCCGATCTCCAATACATCCTGGGCAGCACCCCAGCCAACAGATGATGGGTACCAGGTTGCATTCTCCGTGGATGCCAACGGCGATCCGATCTATACCGCCGATATGGCGCCTGAAGACAAATACGCAGCCGCGGAAGCAGCAGCGTTAGGCTTCTTCGAAGCCGCAGGCTTCACTGTTGAGGGCAGTGTAGTCACCGCAGCCCCCGAAGGCGCAAAACTCAGCTATGAAGTCATCGTCCCTGGCGATGGCGTAGGCGATCACCCTGCCTTCGCAGTCCTCACCGGCGCGGCAGAATCACTTGCCAATCTAGGTTTGGAACTTGTCATCAATGACCCCGCCGACTCCAATATCCTGTGGGACGCGCTTGACGCAGGCACACAGGAAATGTGGACTGCTGCATGGCAGGCAACCATCGACCCCGATATGTTCCAGCTGTATCACAGCTCCGGAGTTGTCGGTGAGGGTGGCTCAGACTCCAACCACTACCACATTCGCGACGATGAACTCGATCAGCTGATTGTGGATGCCCGCCAGAGCGATGATCAGAACTTCCGCAAGGCCGTTTACAAACAGGCGCTTGACTTAATCATTGACTGGGCAGTCGAAGTTCCCAACTACCAGCGCCAGAACTCGGTCATTTTCAGCACACAACGCATGAAGATCGATACCATCACTCCGGATATCACCACCTTCTGGGAATGGATTGATAATGACATGGAACTGGTTGAAATGCAATAATCTGCATTTGCTGACTGGTTAAATCAAATCATTTGTGAGCCCGCTAATCGGGCGGGCTCACACAACTAATCCCCAAACACGCTCCACTCAATATTTACCTGTAATCGGTAAGGACTTATATGCGAAATTTCATTATCAGGAGACTTTTATTCGGATTATTCATCTCCATTTTCGGCGCGATGATCATATACACAGTTATCCGCCTGCTGCCCACTTCTTATGTGGAAATGATTGCGCGTGAGCGCGCTACCAACCCCCTCAGCACCAAGACTTACCAGGAATGGCTGGCGCAACTCAATGCGGTCTATAAACTAAACATAGGCATTATCCCTGGCTTTTTCGGTTGGCTCGGGAATGCGCTGCGCGGTAATTTCGGCGACTCCTGGCACTACGGGATTCCCGTCA
>Ga0180435_10002886_pt1 | contig 17399 bp, 12 predicted proteins | sample SS_ome_3_FD_132467 | JGI IMG/M metagenome (GOLD analysis project Ga0180435, IMG submission 132467) | Hypersaline lake sediment archaeal communities from the Salton Sea, California, USA - SS_3_S_1 metaG | ecosystem: Environmental > Aquatic > Non-marine Saline and Alkaline > Hypersaline >...
ATGGGTGATGTTGACGAATGCCCGCCTCGCGGGCACGTTGAAAAACAACTCCTTTCTGTAAGATTTCATAGGGTCTCCTCATTTCGATAAACATTTTTCATTGTTTTCAGGTCGGTTACCGGTTAAAAATAATCAATCCGATAATAGAGGCCGCCACATTGCTCTGATATAAGGCTCCTGTCGTCAGAAGCCGTCATTCGGACGAATTCCGCGTTGCGGAATGACATTTAAAATTAAAGTGCATACGCTTACCTATTGAAAAAGATTAAACCATTTATATTGAATGTTCAAACGGAAAAATGAAATCGGTTTACAAAAAAATAAAAAAGATCGAGGCCCGGGCCAACGAGGTCATGTGCCTGGATAAACCCCGGATATATCGGGCCCTGGGAAAGATTAAAAAGGCAGTTAAGGAATCGACTCCCGACGAGGTATTGAAAGAAAAACTGGAAAACATCACCAGCGCCATTGATGCATCCCGGAAAAGAACGGAAAAACGAAAGAAGGGCGTCCCGCTTCCATCCTACAATAACGCTCTTCCCATCACGGCCAGAAAAGACGACATCATTGAAGCGATCCGCTCCAAGCAGGTGGTGATTATCTCGGGCGAAACCGGTTCGGGCAAAACCACCCAGCTGCCGAAATTCTGCCTCGAGGCCGGCCGGGGTATCAGCGGCAAAATCGGATGCACCCAGCCGCGGCGCATTGCAGCCATCACCATTGCCGATCGCATTTCTCAGGAACTAGGGGAACCACGCGGACAATCCGTGGGGTATAAAATCAGATTCCAGGACAATGTCGGGCCGGACGCCTATATCAAAATCATGACGGACGGCATTCTCCTGATGGAGGCTCATCAGAACCGGTATCTGAACGAATACGACACCATCATCATTGACGAAGCCCACGAAAGAAGCCTTAATATCGACTTTTGCATCGGCATATTAAATACCCTTCTGCCGAAACGGCCGGACCTTAAACTAATCATCACGTCCGCAACCATCGATACCGGTAAATTTTCCAAAGCATTTGACAATGCCCCTGTTATAGAGGTGTCCGGCCGCATGTACCCTGTGGAAGTCCGCTATTCATCGGATGATACGGATGACGCCGAGGATGAGTCCACCCACGTGGATATGGCGGTCGACACGGTGGAGCGCCTCCACCGGCAGACAGCCTCGGGTGACATACTTGTTTTTATGCCCACCGAGCAGGACATACTCGAAACATGCGATTTGATTTCCGGCAGATATCTGAAAAATACAATCGTAATGCCTTTATTTGCAAGGCTTCCCGCGAAGGACCAATCCGGGGTATTTATAAAAACAGGAACGAGAAAAATTATAGTTGCCACGAATATCGCTGAAACCTCCATCACCATTCCCGGAATAAAATACGTTGTCGACACCGGTCTTGCCAGAGTGTCAAGATACGCCCCCCATTCAAGGACAACGTCTCTTCCCGTGGTCCCGATATCAAAAAGCAGCGCCGATCAACGGAAAGGAAGATGCGGACGGGTTGAAAACGGGGTGTGCATCCGGCTCTTTTCTGAAAAAGACCTGGAGTCCCGCCCGCTATTTACTTCCCCTGAAATACTTCGTGCAAACCTGGCGGATGTCGCTCTTAGAATGACGTCCCTGAAGCTCGGGGAAATTTCCGATTTCCCCTTCATTGACCATCCCCCCAAAAAATACATTAAGGACGGTTATGACCTTCTCTTTGAACTGGGGGCAATTAGAGCGGCCCATGGAAACCGGAAATATGCCCTGACCCCGAAAGGCGCCGTCATGGCCCGCATTCCCATTGATCCCGTGCTGTCGGCAATGCTGATTGAAGCGGATAAGCTGGGATGCATATCGGAAATAAGCGTCATCACATCGGTTCTAAGCATTCGCGACCCCCGGGAGCGACCGCCCGGAAAAGAAGCCGATGCCGATAACGCCCATGAAAAATTCAGGAATTCTCAATCGGACTTTATTACGCTTCTGAACATCTGGAACGCCTATCACCAAACCCTGGCCGAGGTAAAAAGCGGCAATCAAATGAAAAAATTCTGCAAGGATAATTATCTTTCCTTCCGGAGAATGCGGGAGTGGCGCGATATACACAAGCAAATCGTCGCCATACTAAAAGAGCACGGCATACAATCCCGGAAAAGGCGGACCTCAACCAAAAACCATGACGGGGTTAACGGTTTTTCGCCGTTTTACGCCGCCCTGCACAAATCAATTTTAAGCGGCTTTCTGTCTAATATAGCCGTAAAAAAAGAAAATAATATCTTTCGGGCAACAAAAGAAAGGGAGGTGATGATTTTCCCGGGGTCAACCCTCTTTAACCAGCCCGGAAAATGGATAGTCGCCTCTGAGTTTGTAGAAACCAGCCGGCTGTTTGCGCGAATGGCGGCCAGTATTGACAGCGAATGGATTGAAGAGCCCGCCCAGGCCCTCTTAAAAAAAACATGGCTTCATCCCCGCTGGGAGCGCAACAAGGGAGAGGTCATGGCGGATGAACAAGTGAGCCTGTTCGGTCTGATCATTGTTCCCAAAAGACCTGTCGTATTCGGGAATATTGATCCGGAAACCGCCTCCGAGATATTTATAAGAAAAGCGATAATTGAGGCCGATGTGAAAACACCGCTTCCTTTCATGAAACATAATCGTTCTCTTTTGGACCATGTCAAAACCATGGAAGACAAAATCAGAAAACGGGATATCCTCGTCGGCGAGGAGGATCTGTTTCATTTTTATAACACGCGCATCCCCGGAATTTACAATTTTAAGGGTCTAAAAAAAATTATCAGAGAAAACGGCGGCGACAATTTTTTGAAAATGACGGAAGACGACCTCTTTTCCTATCGCCCGGATCAAGATGAACTGTCACTTTTTCCGGACAGCATCGTTTTGGGTGACAATCAATATGAGTGTGAATACAATTTCAATCCCGGACAGGACGATGATGGTATTACCTTAAAAGTTCCTGCGCACCGGGCTGAACATATCACCGCGTCAAAGCTTGACTGGATGGTGCCCGGAGTCCTTCAGGAAAAAATCACCGCGATGATAAAAGGCCTTCCCAAGGACATCAGAAAACAGCTCGTACCGGTGAACACCACCGTGGACATCATTGTGAATGAAATGCCCAGAAACAGAAATATAAGCTTTCACCAGGCGCTTTGTAATTTTATTTATGAGCGGTTTAAGGTCCACATCCCTCAAACCGCATGGCCGGGGGATCTCCCACAGCATTTGACTATGCGGATAGCCATTACTGATCCCAAGGGCAACACGGTTCTTTGCAGCAGAGACAAGAATGTTTTGAAGAAAACCATCCCGTTTGGCAACGGTTCCAACGCATATGAAAAGGCGAAGAAAAAATGGGAGCGTTCAGGCGTCACAACATGGGATTTTCCCGACCTTCCCGAGCACATCACCATAAAAGAAGATGACGGTGATACAATCGCCCTGTTTCCCGGTCTCCATGACACCAATGGCACCATTGATCTTCGTCTATTCAGAAGCCGGACCAATGCGGCGAAATATCATAAAAAAGGGGTGATGGGACTTTATTGTATTCATTTTTCAAAGGATTTGAAATTTTTAAAAAAGAACCTGTCACTCGACGATCCGTTTAAAGCGGCATCTTCCTGCCTGGGCGGGCATAAACATATAGAACACCACCTCTACAGGCGTGTTATCCTGGATTTATTCCGTAAAAATATTCGCTCTTCAAAAGATTTCTATGGGTATGCGGAATCCATCGCTTCGGATATTATTCCGGCCGGTCGTTTGCTGAAAGAGAATGCGATGCCTGTCATCGCCGCCGTATCCGAAACAGCGGAAACGGTCCGGAGACTGGGGAATAAGGCCGACAATGTACTGCGCCCCGTCTTCAGCGCCCTTCAAAACGAGTTGGCCGCCCTGGTTCCAGGGAACTTTATCGAGGTGTATGAATCGAAACACTTTCCCCATATCACAAGATATATTAAAGGAATCGGCATAAGGGCCGGCCGGGCGCTTGACAATCCGGAAAAGGAACGTGTAAAAGCGGAAAAAATCAAACCTTATGACACCGCCCTGAAACGCATCCTAAACGAACTAACGGAAGATTCAACCGAAGAAAAAAAACAAGAAACCGAAGCGTTTTTCTGGATGCTTGAAGAATATAAGATATCCGTGTTTGCTCAGGAAGTTAAAACCGCCCACCCGATCTCTCCGAAAAAACTGGATCATCAACTGAAACTAATCCGTCGAATGGTTTAAAAACCGACCTGTCATTGATAACTCTCGGCAAGTTTCCGATAATAGTCCGCTTCATCCCGACGGCCCCTCTTCGTGCATCCCTTTGCATAAATCAGGCATTTTTCCACAAGCTTATTCTTCGCCGCATGAAGCTGATCATCTGACAATACACGGCTGTCAATAAGTTTTACCAGCGACCGAATTCGATATTTATCCAGTGCGGGGGATTTGGACAGTTGATCGGCATGCCCTCCCCGTTTAATGATTTGGAACTCCTCAATGAGATGAACATCATGCCTGCAACTTATCCTCAGCCACAGGTCATAGTCCTCGCAGGCCGGAAGCGATTCATCAAACACCCCGACCTCTTCGAAAAGTTCCTTTTTTATCATCACGGCCGACGGACTCACCAAACAAAGGGACAGCGACGGCTCGAATATCATTCCGGATGGTTTCCTGTGCCTGTTCTTCGGATTGACCCGCCGTCCGTTTCTAACCCAGATTTCATCCGTCTGACATATCACGGCATCCGGGTTGTCCCTGAAAAACGCCACCTGTTTGGAAAGCTTGTCCGGCATCCACAGGTCATCAGAGTCCAGGAAGGCCAAGAGGCCTCCTCTTGCAATCGATATCCCTTTGTTTCTTGCAGCGCTCACCCCGTTGTTGTCCTGGTTGACAAGGATCAGTTGATCGTTATATGGGTTCAATACGCCCCGGACATCATCCGTTGAACCGTCATCAACGATGATTAACTCAAAATCATCAAATGTCTGACTCAAAACAGAGTCTATCGCCTCTTTTAGTAGAGATGAACGGTTGAATACCGGTATTATAACGCTGACAAGGGGGTCGGTTTCGTCGTTACCCATATGATATCTTATCAATTCAATTACTTCTATAAATGGTTGCTTACTAAAAAAACAATAAAATGGTTGTATTCAATATTTTTATATGCTAATCACCGAGAATATTTATTACAACCAAAACCAACGTTTCTTATTAACACACTTATACTAAAAGCTCAAAAAGGAGGGCCTGATGAAAAAAGCACTTACATTATTTGTTGTTCTTATTTTTGCAGCATCTCTTTTTGTCGCCTGTGGGCAAAAAGCCGAGCAAACGGATGAATCCGCATCCAAGACAGCATCCAAAACCACCTTTGTCACCATAGGAACCGGGGGAATTACCGGGGTCTATTATCCAACCGGTGGCGCAATTGCAAAGATAGTCAACAACAAGAAGGACACATACGGCATTCGATGCACGGTTGAGTCAACCGGCGGCTCCGTATTCAACGTGAATGCGGTTTTGGCCGGCGACCTGCAATTCGGTGTTGTTCAGTCAGACAGGCAGTATCAGGCTATTAACGGCCTTGCAGAGTGGAAAGACAAGGGGCCTCAAAAGGACTTAAGGGCCGTATTCAGTATTCACCCTGAATCCGTGACCCTGCTCGCGTCTGTTGATTCCGGGATCAAAACCATCGCCGACCTTAAGGGCAAACGGGTCAACATCGGAAATCCGGGTTCCGGGCAGCGCCAGAACGCCATCGACGCCTTAAACGCCGTGGGCATTAATTACGAAACCGATCTTGAAGCAGAAAGTGTAAAAGCCGCCGAAGCCCCGGGCCTCCTTCAGGACGGACGCCTTGATGCGTTTTTCTACACCGTCGGTCATCCCAGCGGAGCCTTCAAGGAAGCCACCGCCGGCGCCACCAAAACCAGGTTTGTTGAAATTACGGGCATCGACTCACTTCTTTCAAAATATCCCTACTATGCAAAATCCATGATTCCCGTGGAGATGTATCCTACCGCAGTCAATGACAATGATATCCCCACGTTTGGTGTGAAGGCAACCTTCGTCACCTCGGCCAAGGTTCCGGATGACGTTGTATACGCCATCACAAAAGAAGTCTTCGACAACTTTGAATCGTTTAAAAAACTCCATCCGGCATATGCCGTTCTTACCAAGGAAGGGATGCTGGAAGGTCTCTCAGCCGACATTCACCCGGGTGCTATGAAATATTATAAAGAAGCAGGTCTGAAATAGACCCGATCAGCGAGACCCTTCTCCGGCGGCGGCTTGATCTGAAGAACAGGAGCACCGCGGATCAACCGTCGCCGGAGTATAAAACCCCACTACATAACGCCTTCTTACGGCGACGTCATTATCAGGAAGGCGAATACTGGGAGGAGAGAAAATGCCAAAACGGATCTTGATCTTTCTCGGATTATTTGCTGTTTGTATTTTTCTCTGCCGGACGCCCGCTATTCACGCCGATGACAGGTTTACTGATAATGGTGACGGCACCGTGACAGATCATTTACTGGGTGTCATGTGGTCCAAGACCGACAACCAGGGCGACATCAACTGGAAACAGGCACAGCGGTGGGTCACGTATACATTTCCGGATACTCTGAAAAATAAATACGACAACTGGCGCCTGCCCACACTCAAAGAGCTTGAAAGCCTATATAACACCGATCCAAATTATAAAGGATATGAAACCGACTGCGGCCAACATGTAAGAATTGTATCCGTTCTTAAGCTGACTTGCGGCTGGGCATGGGCATCCGATAAAAAATCAATCACCGCCCATGTCTATAATTTCAACCGCGGATATCACTATACGGACAGAATGGTTCATTACAGGGCCTATCGTGCGCTACCGGTTCGGACGCTTGAATAACCATAAGTTGTTTTTTTGACCAGGTGAATAATTATGGATAAGCCTACAAACGACGGTAATGATGAAGGGTTGGAACTCGCAAGGCGGCTTGCGGAAGAAGAAGAAGGTATTGGAAGAAAACCAACCGGCGCAAGCAAATATCTGATAGCTACAATTGCGGTCTTATGGAGCTTATTTCAATTATCCATAGCCAGCTGGTGGACCCTTGATTCCACATTTATCAGATCCATCCATCTCGGTTTTGCACTGTTAATCGTTTATTTAAATTACCCAATGCTTAAAAAAGCCCGGTTCGGGCTGAAATTTCTTGCTGAAAAAACAAAAATCCCCTTCATTGACTATATTGTGGCCATTACGGCATGTTTTTCAGCCCTGTATATCGCCATCGACTATTCCGGAATGATCACCCGCTATGGGGCTCCCATCACCAGAGATATCGTTTTCGGAGTTGCCCTGGTGGTCCTCCTTCTTGAAGCGGCAAGACGGGTCATCGGGCCCGCTCTCCCGGTTATCGCCGTTTTGTTCTGCGGGTATTCGTTTTTTGGACCCTATATGCCGGATCTCATTGCATTTAAAGGAGTATCATTAAACCGTTTCATGGGACAGATGACCATGTCGACCGAAGGAATCTATGGTATTCCCCTCGATGTTTCGGCAACCATTGTATACTTATTCGTTCTGTTCGGCGCCATGCTGGACAAAGCCGGTGCCGGGCACTACTTTATCCAGCTTGCACTCAGCCTCCTGGGACGGTTTAAAGGGGGGCCTGCTAAAGCCGCCATCATGGGAAGCGGTTTAACCGGTGTCGTATCCGGATCAAGTATCGCAAACATTGTAACAACCGGTACGTTCACCATCCCCATGATGAAAAAAGTCGGGTATCCTCCCACAAAAGCGGCCGCCGTCGAAGTGGCGGCAAGCACTGACGGCCAACTGGCCCCCCCGATTATGGGTGCCGCGGCTTTCATAATAGCCGAATATGTAAATGTGCCCTATGTCGAAGTTATCAAGGCTGCCGCCATCCCGGCCTTTGCCTCTTATGCCGCATTATTCTATATCTCGCATATTGAGGCATCAAAGCTGGGCCTGGAGGGGCTGCCGAAAAGCGAAGTTCCACCCTTTTTCAAAACATTCATGAGCGGTCTTCACTTTATTCTTCCATTGTGCTTCTTGTTGTACGAACTGATCGTGGTGAGACACTCTCCGGAGCTCGCCGCTTTTAAAGCTATCTGCGTTATGACGGTTATCATGCTTCTCCAGCGTCCTGTAAAAGCTTATTTAAGCAAAGAACCAATGGGACCGGCATTTAAACGGGGAATCACTGATATTTTCTCATCGCTGGCTTCGGGCGGGCGAAACATGGTTTCCGTTGCCCTTGCAACCGCTGCCGCAGGTATTATTGTCGGGGTCGTTGCCCTGGGACTCGGCGGACTGATCACCCAGATCATTGACACCATCTCCATGGGCAATATCTTCCTGATGCTGCTCATCACCGCCATTGCAAGTCTTATTATCGGCATGGGGTTGCCGACCACCGCCACTTATATCGTTATGGCGTCACTGACTGCACCGGCAATTGTCACCATTGCCGGATTTCAGGATTTTATCGTACCCCTGATGGCTGCCCACCTGTTCTGCTTTTATTTTGGAATCCTGGCGGATGACACTCCTCCTGTCGGCCTTGCCGCTTACGCAGCAGCGGCCATCGCCAAATCACCGCCCATAGCGACAGGGCTCCAGGGCTTTATGTATGATATTCGAACGGCAATCCTTCCGTTTATGTTCATATTCAATACGGACCTTATTCTGCACAATATAAACAGCTGGCCCCAGGGGCTCCTCATCTTTGCCATGGCCTGCATGGGTAACTTTGCGTTTGCCTCGGCCACCCAGGGTTGGCTTGTGACAAGAAACAAGTTTTATGAAGTACCTCTGCTTTTATGTGTCACATTCATATTGATGCGCCCCGATCAGATTGCTTCATGGCTGGGCATGGCACATGATCAGAGATACTGGACATACCCTATGGGACTGGCTCTGTTTGGAATTATCTATCTGATGCAAAGGCCCAGACAGAAAGCTGCCGGAGCAGTGGTCCCGTAATGTAAAATAAAGAGGAACGATAAGATGCAAAAAATACAAAAAGTAATGGTGGCGCTTGCCTTCGGAAAACATACCAAGGATCTTTTTGATTTTTCAGCAGCGTTCGCCGAGCAGTTGAATGCGGACCTCGTTGCCGTCAGCATCATCAATGATCGCGATATCAACACCGTCAGCTGCATAACATCCATGGGGTACGAGGTGGACGGTGACCACTATATCGCATCTGTCCGCGAAGAAAGAGAAAAAGGTTGCCGCCGGCTTGCCGAAGAGGCGGAATTTCCCATGGAAAGGCTTAAAATAGTGATCAAGACGGGCCACCCCGCCTCCAAACTGATCGATATCTGCAAAGAGGAAAAGGTGGATATGATTGTCATGGGCCCCAAAGGCCGAACCGGCCTTGAATCCGTATTGGTAGGGTCTGTTGCGGAAAAACTCTTCCGGCATGCCCCCGTGACCGTCGTTACTTATCGGGGCGGTTCCTCTTAAACATGATTGAGATATCCGTACCTGATTTTGGAAACCTTTGCCTCAGCCACCTGGTGCTGGATTATAACGGCACCCTTGCCTGTGACGGCAGGCTGGTGGACGGCGTAAAAGACGAGTTGACCCGCCTCTCCGGTTCGCTTGACATATACGTGGTGACGGCTGACACCTTTGGAAAGGCACAGGCCGGTCTTGCCGGCATCCCGTGCGAACTGACCATACTCCCCGAAGAAGCCCAGGATAAGGGAAAGCTTGATTTTATCAATCAATTGGGGGCCTCCCGGACGGCAAGCATCGGAAACGGAAGAAACGACCGTCTGATGCTGGAAAAATCAGCCCTGGGTATTGCCGTTCTATTGGATGAAGGTGCATCCTCCGCAGCCATAACCTCAGCGGATGTGGTTTGTAAAGATATCGTTACCGCCCTAAAACTGCTGAGTCATCCCCTGAGGCTCATCGCAACCCTTCGTTCGTAGGAAATGACAGAATCGCCGCCCTCATCCCATCATGCCAGGTTTAGAATGGGCCAGCCTTTATTTTTTGCCAGTTTTTTCAGCGGCCTGGTGGGATCGACTACGTAAGCGTTGCCCACAAGATCCAGCATGGGGATATCCGACTGGTGGTTGCCGTAAGCATGGGAAGAAAAAAGATCCAGGTTTTCCTTATCCGCAAGCATCTCCATCCGGGTGCGCTTTTCCATATCCACACAGATATTACCAATGGTGCGCCCTGTTAAAATTCCGTTTCTCACCTCAAGGTCCGTGCACAGAAGATGATCGAAACCAAGGTCATTTATCACGGGCCTCAGATAGTATCGAATGGAACCTGATACCAGCACAAGCACATGCCCCTCCGAACGGTGTTTCTCAACACAGGTAAGCATGGTTCTGGAAAGCCGCGGCTTAAGGCAGTCGTCATAGAATCGGTGCGCATGGTCCTCGAAGGTTTGAAGCTTTTTACCCTTGTACAGCCTCAGCATAATATGACCCATCTTGATTTCAGATATCAGATGTCGCTGATAAAAAAAATTAATGAAAATAATGGACAGAACAAATCCAAGGGTAATCTCGCCCTTATTGTAAAGGTAGCGCAAACCCGGTTTTGCGCTCTCCACGGTGAGGAGAGTTTTATCAAAGTCAAAAAAAGCAGCGATTCGTTTCATGTGTTCGGCATCACGTAAAAACAGGTGGTCCTTCCCATAGTTAATAATGAAAATAGTTCACGACCCTTTATCACAGTAGACCCCAAAAAAAAAGCCGGATCACGTTATTAGAACTGTTTTATTGAAAATTTCTTTTTGATCTGATAGATGAGAACTTTTCAATAAACGATTGCAACTGACAAAAACGTAAAGACGTCTCAAACGTGTCATTCCGTCGTCATCCGGATTAACATCAAGTGGATATTACGGCTTTTTACGAAACCATACACAGGTTACTATCTTGAAATCAATTAAGTCCGCCTATACCAGGTTGAAGTCGCGCTTTTTTCCGGCATCAAAAACCATAAAAACGGATAAAAAAGAGCACTACATGTGCCATATTCCGGAAAAAGTCGGATTCCTTCCCTCTCTGCTGCTGAAGCTGTTATTTTCCAAGATCGAAATCAATAGAAACCAGGCGGATATGCTGAGAGTGCTGGATGAAGAGGGGCATGTCGTATTTGTCAATAAACGGAAAACCGGTTTTGCCCCTCTTTTTACTTACTTCCGGTTCAAGCAATTGGGGTTACCGTATCCGACAATCGGTTTTTATTACAAAATGTTGATATGGCAACCCCTGTCGCAGATCTTTCGCATCGTTTCTTTCAATATTAAATTCACATTAACACACTTCAAAAGGCCCGACCCCCTGCAAAGCGGATACATTAAGGAAGAGGTTATCAACGGATCGTCCTGCTTTTTATCCCTGGTGGATGAAAAGGGATTTTATCGCCGTTTTGTAAAAGAAAAGACCGACCCCTTGCTATACCTGATTGACATCCAGAAGGTCACCGACAAACCCATTTTTATCGTTCCCCTGCTGATGTTTTTCAGCAAAACCCCTGAAAAGAAAAACCCGACACTCATCGACATGGTGTTCGGCTCAGAAGAAAACCCCGGATTCTTCAGAACAATGTGGATTTTGATAAAAAGCCCGAAAAAAGCCTTTGTTGAAATATCAGACCCCATTAACCTGGCCCAATATCTCAGTTCGCCGGAACTCCAGCATGGTGATTCTCAGCAAAGTCTCACCCTTAGACGCCATCTTTTAACCACCATAAACCGCCATCGCAACAGCATCCTTGGCCCGGTCCTGAAATCAAGGGTTGAAATTAAGTATAATATTCTGACACACAGCAGAACCCAGCAGTTTATCCGAGAATATTCGGAAGAAAAGGCGGTTCCCATCCACCAGGTGCAGAAAAAAGCTGATGATTATCTTGAAGAAATAGCTGCAAACTATAGTATTAACTGGATAAACGCATACTGCGTCGTTCTGAAAATAATCCTCAGGACAATGTTCGACGGGATGATCATCGACTACAAAGGCATGGAACGGCTAAAGACAACGGGAAGGAAAGCCCCGCTGATTCTGCTGCCCTGCCATAAAAGTCATCTTGATTACTTGATTCTGTCGTTTCTTTTTTACCTCAACAATATGCCGTGCCCCCACATCGCGGCAGGCAAAAACCTGTCCTTCTGGCCCTTCGGAACCATATTCAGGGGCGGCGGCGCCTTTTTTCTCAGACGAACCTTTAAGGGTAATCCCCTGTACACTAAGGTGTTTTCAGAGTATATTCATAAAATTCTTGATGAAGGATTTAATATCGAGTTCTTCATCGAAGGCGGGCGAAGCCGAACCGGCAAGATGTTAACCCCAAAGCTGGGGCTACTGTCTTTTATAATTAATGCATTCTTGAACGGCGCCTGCGAAGATATCATTTTTGCCCCGATATATATCGGCTATGACAGGGTGATTGAAGAAAAAGCCTACGTCCACGAAATGCAGGGAGGAATGAAAGAGGATGAAAATTTAGGGCAGGTAATCAAGGCCGGCCGCTTCTTGAAAAAAAGGTATGGCAAGGTTTATGTCAACTTCAATGAACCGATTTCCTTTAAAGAATACTTAGAGGTCCGCAACCTGGATATGAATTCATTGACCCCTGATAAAATAAAAGCGGTCTGCATGGATTTGGGTCTAAGGTTCATTAATGATATCAATACGGTATCTGTAATAACCCCCTATGGGGTGGTTTCCGCCGCCATCTTGAACTGCACAAAAAAACGATTTTCATACAACCTGATAAGGGACTACTTTAAGACATACCGCGGATATCTTTTTTCCACCGATATACGGCTCTCCGACACACTCAAACAAGTCGATTCAGATGCCATTTTCAAGCAAACCATGGAAGCCTTCGTGCAGAGAAAAATTATTGAAGCCGCCTCCAAACAGAAGGAAATCGATATTACCGGGACCATGTTCAAGGTCAATGAGAGTCAAAAATCGAATCTGGAGTACTATAAAAATAACGCGATTAATCATTTCATCCCGGCGGCCTTTACATCACTTGCCATTTTAAATGCCGATGCATTTCAATTCCGGGCAACAGAGCTTCACTCCACATACTCGTTCCTGAGAGATATGTTTTGTCAGGAGTTTACCGGCGACTCTGACAAAGGCACGGGCTTTTATGTCCGGAAAACCCTGAAAGCGTTTATCGACAGCAATATACTGTTTCCCCATGCGACGCTGCCGGACACCTACAATATCACGTCCGCCGGGTATAGAAAGCTGAAATCATTTTCAAGCTTTCTTTCCACGTTTTTGGAATCTTATTTGATCGTAGTTAATTTCTATGAAAGATACCCCGAAAATACGATTACGAACCCAAAAGACCGTATAAAAAAAATACAGTCCATAGGAAACAGAATGTATAAACGAAAAGAAATCGAACATGTTGAGGCGCTTTCCAAGTTGACCTATAAAAATGCGGATTCGTTTTTCGTCTCCATCGGCTTGGGAACATCTGACAGCAGCGAACAAGTAAAGCACTATATTAACCGGATTCAACACTACCTGAACCTTATCAACCCCTGATCCAGATGAAAGCTCTTATTTTAGCGGCCGGCTTCGGAACACGACTCCTTCCCCATACCCGCCATATTCCAAAACCCCTGTTTCCGGTAGGGGGCATCACAGCCCTTGAGAGGGTCATCCGTCGGCTTATGAACTCCGGTTGCACCGAAATAGTGATCAACACCCACCACCTTCACCATCAGATAGAAGCCTTTATCACTGAAAAACAATTTCCGGTCCTCATCCACACGCGTTTCGAACCCGAAATTCTGGGAACAGGCGGGGCCATAAAGAATACATCCGATATTTTAGGGGACCAGCCGTTTATCGTCATGAACAGCGATGTCATTACGGATATTGATATCGCATCGGTATATGACTTCCATCTCGGCCATCCGCATCCGGCGACACTTGTCCTGCATGACCGCAAAGAATTTAATAAAGTGGCCGTCACGGATGACGGTTTTATCAAGGGGTTTCACGGCCGCCGGTCAATGTCGGATTCGGATTCATCACTTCTGGCGTTCACTGGAATTCAAGTCCTTGACCCGGAATTATGCGACCGCATCAAAGAAAACACCTATGCCGGCAGCATAGACATCTACACCGATATGATCGATGAACATATTAACATAAAGGCATATATTTCCAGCCGTCACTTCTGGATTGATATCGGAACGCCGGAATCGTATAAAAAGGCCGCCTATCGGTTTGCCCTCAAGGATGCGTTGAGAAGTGGATTTCCCGACTATTCGGAAGCATATAATGAAGATAATGTCAGCGCGTCACCCTTGAAAGGCGACGGCTCGGACAGGCAGTGGCATCGTATCGCCTCGGAACATTTCTCCTTGATAATGGCGGACCATGGCATCAGGGAACACAAGGCCACCGCCGAAGTGGATTCATTTATTGCCATCAACCGGCACCTTTCGGCCAATGGAGTGAATGTCCCAAAGCTTTATCATGCAGAGCCTTTTTCCGGTCTCGTTTTCATGGAAGATCTGGGCGACATCCATCTTCAGCACCACACCCGTCAAAAAAGTGAGGACGTCCTTGTTGACATCTACAAACGGGTCATTGACGCCCTTGTCCACATGTCGGTGTCCTGCGCAAAGGGCTTCTCCCCTTCTTTTGCATACCAGACATCCGGCTATAATCAACAGCTGATTCTTGAAAAAGAGTGCCGTTATTTTCTTGACGCCTTTTTAGCGGGCTATCTGCGCCTTGACATCCCTTACGCCCGGCTTGAAAATGATTTTAATGAGTTAGCGGAAAAAGCACTGTCCAGTTCGTTTTCGGGTTTCATGCATCGGGATTTCCAGTCAAGAAATATCATGTATCACGACCACAAGTTTTACTTTATCGATTATCAGGGGGGAAGAATCGGTCCTCTGCAATACGACCTCGCATCGCTGCTCCTAGACCCCTATGTCGCCCTTCCCTTTCCCCTTCATCCCATTCTCGTGGATCATGCCGTGAATGCACTGTCATCGTTTGAAATGGCAAACCCGGATATGTTTCGAAAGGGTTATATTTACTGCTCGCTGACTCGAAATCTTCAGATCCTCGGCGCATTTGGATTTCTCACTAAAGTGAAGGCAAAACCCTTTTTTGACCAATTTATTCCGGCAGCCGTCCGCTCTCTTAAGTATTCTCTGGGGCGGACGCTGCCCGGCGAACTGCAGGACCTTAAAGCGGTTGTAAATGAACTTTGACTTCGATATGATTGGATATATCGCAGGCGTTTAAACTCTATTAACGAAAGGGAAACCATGATCAAAGTAATGATAAACGGATTACCGGGAAATGTCGCAACGGTGATTGCGGGCCACACGCTGTCAGACAACCGGTTTGAACTGCTGCCCTATTCCCTGACAGGGCCGGAAATAGAAGAAGAGACGTTTCGCCTTGACAAACTGGATGTCAAGCTCATTCGCCCCGATGAACGGCATGCCGCCATTATGGACATTAAAAAAACCCACGGGGCTTTCATTACGGTGGACTATACGCATCCTTCGGCAGTCAATGATAATGCCGTCTTCTACTGCAGTGAAGAATTGCCCTTTGTCATGGGAACAACCGGGGGAGACAGGGAACAGCTTGCCGAAACCGTCATCCGGTCGTCCATATCCGCCGTCATCGCCCCTAATATGGCCAAACAGATTGTGGGGTTTCAGGCCATGATGGAGTTCGCAGCGAATACCTTCCCCGATCTCTTCAAAGGGTATACACTCGAGCTTAAAGAAAGTCACCAGCAGGGAAAAGTGGATACGAGCGGTACGGCGAAAGCGATGGTCGGATATTTCAATAAGCTTGGAATACCATTTGCCAATGACGATATCATTAAGGAGCGGGACCCTGAAAAGCAAAAAAATGAATGGGGTATCCCAGAAGCGTATATCAAGGGACACGCCTGGCACACCTACACCCTGACATCCAGGGATAAAACCGCCGTGTTCACTTTTTCACATAACGTTAATGGCAGGGATATTTACTACGGCGGTACTCTTGATGCGGTTTCGTTTGTTCATAAACAGGTTGCCGAAGGGGTAACCGGAAAAGTGTTCACCATGATGGATGTGTTAAGGGGCGGTTAGGCTGGACTCATAATCTTAATCCTAATCCTAATCATAATCTCAACGCATGTGGAAGTTCTCTCAGATTAGGATTAAGATTAGGATTAGGATTAAGATTAGGATTAAGATTAGGATTAAGATTAAGATTAAGACGGTAAGACTAAGGAGTTTATTTCTCGCGGGAAGAAATCACCTGCCGGATGCGGCTTCTCACACTGTCGGGAACATTCATCATATGGCACCCGATTTCCATGTGATTGAAATACAGGTTATCAATCACCCACTTGACCTGTAACTCCTGTCGGGCGATTTTTATTTCCGGTGTTATTCCGACGATATCGTTCAGCAGCAACCGGTCCCCCTTATATATTTTCAGGGCGTTGTTATCACCCGGACTCTGTCTCAGGAGAACAAGGCAGACCCCCTCTTCACTCAGGTTCATCACGTTGGCGGAGATGGTTTTGTTGTTCTCATTCGGAAACACCACTGTGCTCATCACTTTTTCATCGGCTGGAAAGAAAATCCGAACAAATTTTCGTCTTTCATGTTCCTCGGCGCTCATTCTTTTCTCTTTTTTAAGCTGATTGTTTTTCGATATATGGGGTTATCCCCCCTTGATAATCTTTGAACTTATCGTTGTCATTGATCTCATGGCCGAGCATATCGACTAAAGCGGGCATGGAGTCAAACGACGGGCGATCGGTTTCAATCCAGTTGTGCAGCGCATTGATAAAAACAATTTTTGCCACCGGCCCCATCACCTTTGAAAGAGACGCTTGCATTCCCTGCAAGGATTTTGACATCGGGCTTGAATTCATCAACGCCTCGGCCTCACGATCCCTGGCATTCGGTTTTATTTGGGGAACCGCGGTCAAGGGTCGGGGCTTGATTTTCTTCCGCCTGTTTGCGGATTCTCCCAAATAGTGTCTAACCTCGGCTACGGGCTTTTTCGAGCGGTTTTTCCCCGGCAGCGTATCACAAAAGACAATGAGAAAACGATTGCTTGAGTGTTCACGGATTAGAACGATGGATTCTTCGTAGTGCAGCGACATCTCTCCAATGTCGGACAATCCCTTTTTGCCGGCTGACAGCATTTTTATCAGTGATGCTGCAATCCTGTTCAGATTGTCATCCTTAAAGACCGCGGGCATGCTCTTTTCCTTCATCCCCTTCTCACTGTGATAAATGAAGGCACCGATAACTCCGGGGGTGGACGCCAGCTTTTTGAAAAGTTTATCCATTTGTGTCAGGC
>Ga0180435_10002888_pt1 | contig 17396 bp, 19 predicted proteins | sample SS_ome_3_FD_132467 | JGI IMG/M metagenome (GOLD analysis project Ga0180435, IMG submission 132467) | Hypersaline lake sediment archaeal communities from the Salton Sea, California, USA - SS_3_S_1 metaG | ecosystem: Environmental > Aquatic > Non-marine Saline and Alkaline > Hypersaline >...
ATTACAAAAACAAAAGTAACGGGAATCGAAAACATTACCAACAGTATCGAGAAGAAATTGCCTCCTATCACCTCGTTCTCACTTGCGGGTGGCACATACCTCTCATCTCTATTTGATGTCACGCGCACGCTGGCACGTAAGGCAGAGCGTCGTGTTGTTGCTGTTCATGATGAAGGTATACAAAAAGTAGGCACAAACACATTGGCCTACTTGAATCGACTCTCGTCATTACTTTTTGCACTCGCGCGCTACGCGAACTATGTGGACGATGTTGCCGAAGAGGCACCGAGCTATCGTTAGAGCTCTTCCTCAGTCGTAGTTGCTTCGTCTGACTCCTCTTCTGGTTCTTCAACCGGCTCAGGCTTGCTTCCTACGGGTACCACACCTATTCCTGCCTTGGCATTAGGATCTTGTTGTGCACTTGATTCCTCAATGGCACGGATACGCTCAAGCTCCTCTGCTGTAGGTGGATTGGTCACACCGTCATCTTGAAACCAACCGGCACCCGATCCGTACCAGTAGACAGCTCCGCCGATGGCGACAAGCAATAAGATTGTTAACACTATCTTCATGCCCCTAGTATAGCGCTTCTTGCTTTATCATGCATTGCATGGCATTATGTCGCCCGGAAGGAGGTGGAGAACCCATATCTTTAAGCTTTATTTGGAGAACTCTCGATGTCTGAGCAGTCAACTCAAGAGGTTAGTCTCGCCAAGGTCTTTTTCGGTTTTGTTGCTTCATTCGTGTTCGTGTTCATTGCTGGATACCTCACGTCGAACTATCCGGTCGTGTTCATCCCCATTGTTGTGGTGGCGGCCATCATCGTATCGAACTTCTGCCGCGTCTGTCCGCGCCTGAAAGGGCGCTGCCGCTTGTGCAGCACATAGTCATCTAACCGAGCGCCCCGTATGGGGCGCTTACCTTTTGCACCCCCATAAAGCTCTATCGACTTGCACACACACAGCTTTGCTATACGATAGACCGTATGACACATCTACGAACTGACATTGTCGTCCTTCTAGTCGTAGAGCAGACCTAAACGGTGTGTCAGGTTTAAGGAAACACAAAAACTACAAACCTCCTGACACACCAGGGGGATTTTTTAAAAAATTAGAAGCATTAATCCAACACCATGCCCCAAGCAACAATGAAGCGAGCAACAAAAACGAAACGTGCCAAGAAAAAACAAGTGAGTGGCGCACGTATCGTTGTTGAATCTCTCAAAAATGAAGGTGTTGAAGTGGTGTTCGGATATCCGGGCGGTTCAATTATTCCTGTGTTTGATGAGCTGCACGGTCAGACCGATTTCAAGTTACTACTACCTCGTCATGAACAGGCGGGTGGTCACGAGGCCGAAGGGTACGCGAAGTCAACTGGTAAGGTGGGTGTGGTAATCACAACAGGTGGTCCTGGGGCTACCAACCTCACAACAGCGCTCGCTGATGCGCACATGGACTCCGTGCCGCTTGTTGCGATATCAGGGCAGGTGAAGACATTTCTCATTGGCACAGACGCATTCCAGGAGGCAGACATGACGGGTATTTCGTATGGTATTACCAAGCACAACTATCTCGTAAAAGATGTTCGCGATATTGCGAAGACTATCAAGGAAGCATTTCATATTGCCTCCACCGGTCGACCTGGTCCGGTACATATTTCATTGCCAGTTGATATTCAGACTGCTCTTACTACGTTTGAGTACCCAGATGACATACAAATGCGCAACTACAAACCAACGTATAAAGGGCACAAAACACAGATCAAGAAAGCCTGTGAGCTTATTGCGTCATCGAAACGACCGATTGTGCTTGTTGGTGGTGGCGCAATAGCAAGCAATGCCACAAAAGAGGTAAACGCATTCATTACCAAGACGCAGATACCTACTGTTAGTACATTGATGGGGCTTGGTGTTGTTCCAACGAATAAGAAAGCATACGTTGGTATGCTCGGAATGCACGGGACGATAACCGCCAACAAGGCTATGGGTGAGGCAGACCTCATCATTAATATCGGAGCACGTTTCGACGATAGGGTGACCGGTAACACCAAGACGTTTGCAGACAAGGCACAAGTCATCCATATCGACATTGACCCATCCTCAATCGGTAAGAACGTTGACACGAATCTCCCAATCGTAGGTGATGCAAAGCACATACTCACTGACCTACTTCCAAGTGTGAAGAAGCCATCTATCGACACGTGGCGGAACAAGCTTCAGAAAATGAAAGCAGCTCACCCTATCGTGTATCCGGAAGTTGATGAGGGTATTAGTCCGCAGACCTTGTTTGAGGAGCTCAATCGAATCACAAAAGGTAAGCGAATCAAGTTCGCCACTGAAGTTGGCCAACACCAAATGTGGGCAGCACAGCTCCTCGCACTCAAAGAACCGCGGCAGCTCATTACCTCCGGTGGTTTAGGTACGATGGGGTTTGGTTTACCGGCATCGATAGGAGCACAAATGGGGAATCCGAAGCACACGGTCGTGTGCCTTGCGGGTGATGGGAGTATTCAAATGAATCTGCAGGAGCTTGCTCTACTACACACGTATCAGATTCCCGTGAAGGTTATCGTCATCAACAACGGCTATCTCGGAATGGTGCGACAGTGGCAAGAGATGTTCCATGACAAACGCTACTCTGCCACATGTCTCACACGCACGAGTAGTTGCCCCGTTACATGCAGTGGGAAGTCTTGTAGAAAGTACACACCAGATTTTATGAAGCTTGCTGAGGCGTACCATATACCAGGGTACCGAGTTACAGACACCAAAGAGCTTCGCGCAACACTGCAGTCGGTTTTTGAGACGCACGCCGATGCACCGGCACTTGTGGAGGTCTGGATACCTCGTGAAGAAAATGTGATGCCAATGGTTCCACCAGGCGGCTCACTCTCGGATGTGATAGATAGGGACATGTAACCATAGACATATGACACACAAGAAAAAGCGACACATCATATCATTACTTGTTGAGAATAAGTTTGGAGTCCTGGCAAAGGTCGCCGGCCTCTTTTCGATACGTGGCTACAATATCGACAGCTTCAGTGTAGGGCCAACTGATGACCCAACGATTTCAAGAATGACCGTTGTGGTTCACGGTGATGAACGTACAGTTGAACAGATAACAAAACAACTCAATAAGCTCATCGACGTCGTTACGGTGCGCGTGCCGTCAGAACAGAAGCACATTGAAAAAGAGCTTTGTCTCATGCGTGTTCACACTTCATCAAAACGTCGGACAGAAGTAACTCACCTTGCCGAGATAGCAGGTGCACGCATCATAGACGTGCGTGCCGCATCCCTGCTCCTTGAGGTTCTCGATACGGAGGACAAGGTTACACAGTTTATCGAGCTGATGAAACCGTTTGGCATACAAGAAATTGCCCGTAGTGGAACGGTTGCTCTCTCGAACCCAGACAATGCTCACACCTCGTCTGACCAGTAGGCCTAGGTGCTGGTAGACTATAGAGAATGAGTACTATTGATATTGGTACAAAGGTGGCCGGAGTTTCATTCCGGTCATGTTTGTATAATGCCTCAGGTCCTCGCTGCACGACCAAGGAGGAACTCGTCGGGCTGGGCGAGTCGCACAGCGGGGCAATTATGATGAAGTCGTGCACCATAGAGCCACGGGAGGGGAACCCCAAACCTCGGTATGCATGCTTTGAGCACTGTTCCATACAATCAATGGGACTTCCAAACCTGGGGTACGAAGAGTACCTGAAGTTTGTTGATGAGTTGGCGGAGTTTAATAAACCGGTTGTTGCGAGTATTGCAGGATTATCTCTGAATGATTACGTGACAATGACGAAGGCGTTTCAAGACAGTAATGTGTCACTCATTGAGCTCAATCTCAGCTGTCCGAACATCGAGGGTAAGCCACAGGTTGCCTACGACATTGAACAGACTGAGGCAACACTCAGTGCTGTGGCGGAGCTTGGCTCGATACCGTTGGGTCTGAAGCTACCACCTTTTTATGACCGTTCATTCCATGAATCGATGGCTGAGCTTGTACTGAAGTACAACATTCGTTTTCTGAGCTGCATCAACTCTATTGGTAACACACTTATCATCGATGCTGACAAAGGCACACCAGCACTTCGTGCCAAACACGGATACGGAGGACTCTCCGGCCCATGCATAAAACCAATAGCACTTGCTAACGTTCGCATATTCCACGAGCTCTTAGGAGACAATGTGTCTATAGTGGGTGTTGGCGGGGTGCAAACCGGAACGGATGTTTATGAGTACTTGTTGGCTGGAGCAAGCGCTGTACAGATAGGTACGATGTATGAAGAGGAGGGGGTGGGATGTTTTGAGCGTATAGAAAACGAGCTCGGTACCATCCTCAAAGAAAAGGGGTATACACGAGCGACAGATGCCGTGGGTGCACTAAAGGAGCAGTAGCTACTCGCTCTGCTTAAATTTCTTGAGGTCCTTCTTGGAATTCTTAATAAACTTGCCAAACGTTCGGTCTTTCCTGCGCTTCTCTAAGTCATTCATTTCGTAGTGCTCATTCTCTTTGGTTAGTCTGATGTAGTTTTGATACTTCTGCTCCTCCAATTCTCCAGCTGCTACAGCTTTGAGTACCGCACAGCCAGGCTCCTGTGTGTGGGTACAGTTGGAGTATTTGCAGGATGCTGACATGTCAGTAATCTCATCGAATACATCCTCGACACCTCTTTCTGCCTCTACTACACCAACTCCTCGTGTACCAGGGTTATCAATAACAACACCCCCACCCGGAAGTACGTACATTGCTCGTGCGGTGGTCGTGTGTTTGCCACGTCCAGCATGTTCGCCAATGTCACCTACCTCAAGTTTGCCGGTGCCAAGTAGCGAATTTATCAATGATGATTTGCCGACACCAGAAGAACCAAGGAAGCTGTAGGTTTGCCCTGCTTTGATGTGTGCACGCAGTTCAGATAGTGCCTCGTCATTGTGTGTTGTTGTGCAGACGAGTGGTACATCTTCAAAACGTTCCTTGAACTTCTGTATGATTGATTCCAAGTCCTCAAACGATACAAGATCAGTTTTATTGAGAATCGCAACAGGTGTTACGCCACCTTCTTTTGCAAGGACGAAGTATCGCTCGAAACGATTGAGGTTATAGTCTCTGTCCAAAGACTCAACAATGAATACACAATCGACATTGGCCGCGATAATCTGCGTGTCATCCTTGCTACTGTACTTTTTCTTCAGTTGCGTCTTCCTAGGTAGGATATGATTGATGACAGCCTTGTCCTCACTTGTCTTTGCTATCACGACCCAATCACCCACAGCAGGGTAATCAGCACGTGAGCTGGCTTCATGCATGTGCTTGCCCGTCACTGTGGCAAAATACTCACCTTCCTCATCTTTCACCACATATGCTCCCTTGTGTTCCGCGGTTACTCGGGCAGGGGAACAGCCCTCTAGCTCTGCATACTCTCGCAGAGCAGCTTCAAACGAATCATTGTACCCGAGATCTGTAAGTGAAATTTCTTCATTCATAAGCCGTGTTACAACACTAGCACAAGACAGATATTGTGCGATATTGGTCGGTTTTTGGTCACGATTTGGGAGGGAATCCTTTCCCCCAACAATGGAGCCTGGGAGGGATTCGGTCACGAGTTGCTAACCATTTCTGTTCGCTTTGCTCCAGAAATGCTAAGCACTCTCGACCCCGGCTCGGCCGTACCTTCGGCACATGCCTGCGCCTTTCAAATCCCCGGAAGCCTCGCTTCTTTTCACAAATAAATCATCGCCATACACCAAGGTGCATAGCGATGATTTATGGCGGAGAGGGAGGGATTCGAACCCTCGGTACGATTTCTCGCACAACGCCTTAGCAGGGCGCCCCATTCGACCACTCTGGCACCTCTCCGTGTATTCCCATTGTACCTTTCTGAGCTGAGCTCCAATACAATAAGTACGCTCTGTAATCTATCACACAAGCGGGTGTTGCTCTAGTGCGCAGCAGCCACACACAATACGTCTCGTGCCCCAGCCTGTAGTAGGGAGTCTCGTGCCGCTGAGAATGTAGCGCCCGTTGTAACAACATCGTCAATAAGAACAATGTCTTTATCTTGTACATCGTCTGTGTTTCTAACCTCGAATGCGCCGTTCATGTTCTGGCGTCTTTCTACTTTGCCAGGGCAAGATGTCTGAGACTGTGTGTTTTTAACTCGCGTCAGCATGTCCGGTCGCAGATGCACGTCTTTTAGCTCAAGATGTGCAGCTATTGCGGCAGCAATACGCTCAGCTTGATTGTAGCCTCGTTCCTTACTCCTGCTTTTGTGTAGCGGTACAGCAACTATGTATGGTTCATCGTATCGTCCAAACATCTGTCGTTCACTAATCTCCTCTGCCAAGTAGGGAGCTAGTGTTTGACCCAAAAGCGAAGCCGCACGTTCGTGGTTGTGGTACTTGGCTGCATGCACCGCGTCGCGAACAAGAGCGCGTGAGTATGGTAGCGGCGCGATACAAGGGAATGGCAGAGGAACGAACGTGCGAATCGCAACCTGCTCGATACGCTCAAGAGGAATGGCGTTGAACACATAGACTGCGCTTGTTCGGGGGAACAGCATATCGAGGAGTGCATCCCAGACTGTTTTGACGTCATTCATGGTACAAAGTCTACCGCTACCTGGTCACCTTGCGCTATACTACAGACACACAGAGTACATATGGCAATTCCTTTTATCGAACAAGCCAAACAGGCATTCGAGCAAGCTGTCCTAGCGAAGAAGGAGGGTAGCGTTCTTGGTGTTGATATTGGTTCCTCGGCCATCAAAGTTGTCCAACTACAAAGTAAGGCGGGCGAGGCAACACTAGAGACCTATGGAGAGATAGCACTCGGTCCTTATGCAGAAGCAGAGGTTGGACAGGCAACAAACCTTCCAGCACCAAAACTAGCTGAAGCCCTCAAAGAGCTTATCAAGGAAGCGAATGTCACAACGACTGCCTGTGGTGTTTCGGTCCCATTTGCATCAAGTCTCGTCAAGCTTATCGAGGTACCACCACTAGAAACAGAAAAACTCGAGACTGTCGTACCTATTGAGGCACGGAAATATGTACCGGTTCCTATATCTGAGGTCCAACTTGATTACTTCGTGGTCCCAGAAACAGAACAAAAACTCTTCATGGGTGCGGCCAATCCAGATGAAGCAGCTTTGCAGGAGCTCAAAACACGCATGGTACTTATCGTGGCAATGCACAATGAGACACTGCGCAAATACACAGAGACACTCAAGTTGGCAGGCCTTTCACCTAGCTTTTATGAAATAGAGGTGTTCTCAAGTATACGAAGCACCATATCCCGTAGCCTTGCACCGGTTGCAATCATCGACCTCGGTGCAGCGACAAGCAAACTCTACCTGGTAGAGCTTGGCATTATTCTTGCATCACATGTTGTACCGACAGGTTCACAGGATATTACACGCTCACTGGCTGCCAGCTCTCATATGACGATTACGAAGGCAGAGGAGCTTAAGCGGCAAGGTGGTATCCTCACTGGCGTATCAGGTAGTGATTCAGCACATGTCTCACATGCAGCAACACTTACCATGGAGCAAATCTTTGCTGAAGTACGCCGCGTTCTTCTTGGTTTCCAGAAGAAGTACAACAAAGTCATAACAAAAGTTGTTCTTACGGGTGGTGGTGCCACATTGAAGGGTGTACAAGAATTTGCTCGTGAGCAATTGGAGTTGGAGATTGAGTTGGCAGAACCATTCACACACGTAAATGCTCCAGCGTTTCTCGAGGAGGTGCTGAAAGATGCGGGCCCAGACTTTGCTGTTTCTGTCGGCTTGGCACTTCGAAAGTTACACGAACAAGAATAAATTGGTGGATAACATTATAGTGCGGACACGGGTGACAGGTATAATGAACGTGTATAGCTCGTTATAGCTTTTGATACATTTTTTATATGGAACCGAAGTTCAATACATCGTTCATTCCCAAAAAATCTCTCCAAGCGGACGTGGGTGGACCGGGGAGTACTACAACCACCTCGCCTGGAAACAAGTATGTCAAACGCCGCACTGTACGTGGGCCAGGATACTTTCTCACGTTACTCATTTTCGTACTTGCTGTTGTGGCCTCTTTCAGTATTTACGGATACACGGTTATTGTAGAGCGCAACATTGATGACAGAATCGCTCAGATTAATGAGATGCAAAAAGGATTTGATCCGAGTGAGATAGAACGTCTTGCACGTGAGGGGTTACGGATGAAGAATGCTGAGCGTCTCCTCTCCTCACACGTTACCGTTACTGAGTTGTTTGATCTACTTGAAGCAATCACGCTCAAGAATGTTCGATACGACAACTTTGAGTACAGTGGCGCACTTGGGAGTACGCCCGGACTTGACCTGTCTGGAAGCTCACAGAATTTCCAGAGTATTGCCGTGCAAACAGAGCAGTACCGTATCAACCAGAGTCTCAACAACCCTGTTGTTACAGAGCTGAAGCGCCTAACAGACGGCAGTGCAGTATTTGATGTTCAGATGACAGTGAACCCTCGGCTTGTTTCATTTCCTACAGCCTTACAGGCAGGCAAACGCACACTGCCCGTATCACAGCCTGAGGAGGTTGTGCCTGCTGAGACATCAACTGAGCAAGTAGATTCACCAGAACCAGCAATTTAAAGCATATGTCAAAAGTAATTGCACCATTTCTATTTCTTGTAGCCGCTGTTGGCCTTCTTTTCTCGTATATTGTTCCTGCGCTTGAAACACTTGGCACATTACAGGACCTGGAGGATAGGCTAGAAAGGGTATCCACACAATCAGAAGAAATGATGAGGACACTCACCAATCTTCAGAACAAGTACGATGCATTTCCCCCACAAGACGTCGCGCGACTCAACCGTCTTGTGCCTGATGATATTGACGCTGTGCGATTGATTATCGACATTGATATGCTTGCAGAGAAACATGGACTGACCATTAACCAATTTGAGGTTCCATACATTTCTTCTAATGCCGCAAAGAAAGACTCTGGTGATCCTATTGGTAGTGCCATCACCAGTATTTCGTGCAAGGGTAGTTACGCAGATTTCAAAGCTTTCCTCTACGAGCTAGAGCAGAGTCTCACATTGTTAGACGTCGTACGTCTCACTGTTGATGCTGGCCGACTTGACCCAGCAACAGGGTTATTGTTGCCAACATATAGGCTCGATATTCAAACCTACTGGTATAAATAACTCAGCATATGAATTCACTAGGTAACTTGCGTCACATTGTAGCACTCGTTGTTGTGGTGGTGTTAGGTATTGGTGTCTACTTCCTCGCAACACGGGTTGATTTCTTTGCTGGCCCTACGGCACGTATCAGTGAATTGGAGGAGGAGGTGACACGTATCGAGGTGGAGCTCTTAGAGCCACTGAACCGTCTCAACGCTGTGGTGTTGGATGAGCGGGTATTTATGTCAGAAGAGTTCCAGGAGCTGCAAGATCAGAGTGTTCCTCTGGACGCACCAGCACTCGAGCGCTCAAATCCATTCGCGCCATTTTAGGCTCCGTACATCGAGGATCAATGAGCGGTCGACATAACAGATAAGACCGTGATAAATTTATTGCCAATACTGCAGACCAAGGGCATCCTTACAGAAAAGGATGCGGCCGATATCTCTGCCGAAGCACAGGAATCTGACCGTTCTGTCGAAGATATCCTGCACGACCGGGGTGTCTCTGATGATGATGTGCTCATTGCCAAAGGTGAGCACTGGAGTATTCCAACACGCAGCCTCAAAGAGTCAGATGTCGCCTTCGACATCTTGAAGTATATTCCAGAGGAATCAGCTAAGCACTATCAGGTTGTGCCACTTTCGTTAGCCGAAAATGTACTCGAGGTTGGCATTGTTGATCCTGACAATATCGACGCGCTTGATGCGCTGAATTTCATCTCTACAAAACAAGGTGTTCCTTTTAAGGTATACCTCATCACCGAAGCAGACTATAACAAGGTCATTGATATGTATGGTGGGCTTTCAAACGAGGTTGGCCAAGCTCTCAATGCACTCACTGCCGAGGAAGAAGAAGAGGGTGGTACCGCCATCGCATCACTAACCGATGAGCGTACAACACAAAACCTTGACGATCTTGAGCAGGCAGTGCAAGAGGCTGGAAAGAAAACCCAATCCGCTGATATCCGTGAGGAGGCACCGGTCACAAAGATTGTGGCAACAATCCTACGTAGTGCAATTGATGCTCGCGCATCAGACATACATGTTGAGCCAGAGTACGAAAAGACACGGGTACGTTTTCGTATAGACGGTGTTCTGAACCAATCGCTGGTACTTCCTGCGAAAGTGCAACGTGCGGTCATTGCGCGCATTAAGATACTTGCGGGCATCAAACTCGATGAACGCAGAAAGCCGCAGGACGGTCGCTTTAGTGCAACGATTAACGGTAGGCGAGTTGATTTTCGTGTTTCAACATTCCCAACGTACTATGGCGAAAAGGCTGTGCTCCGTATTCTTGACAGTGAACGCAGCAATATAACCCTTGAGGACCTGGGAATGGATTCAACACAGCTTGCTACAGTCAAAAAAGCTGTGAAAGCACCATATGGAATGATACTCATCACCGGTCCTACAGGCTCTGGTAAGTCAACAACACTGTATTCTATGCTCAATGAGGTCGATAAAGACGGCATGAATGTCCTCTCCCTCGAAGACCCGGTTGAGTACAATATCACTGGAGTGAGTCAGTCACAGGTCCGTCCTGAGATTGGCTACACCTTTGCCTCTGGAATCCGAAGTGTGCTTCGACAAGACCCTGACATCATTATGGTCGGTGAGATACGAGACAAAGAGACAGCCCAGCTAGCCGTTCAAGCTGCGCTTACAGGTCACTTGGTACTCTCAACACTGCATACGAACAATGCCGCTGGAGCCGTTCCGCGACTTGTAGATATGGGTGTTGACCCATACTTGCTGTCTCCAACCCTCAATCTTGTCATTGCACAGCGACTCGTTCGACGAATTTGTCCTGACACCGGCAGGGCAGTGCCAGTGGAAGGTGCCATACAAAAGATGATAGATGATCAGTTCAGTGACTTGCCGAAGGAGTATCATGACCAGATTCCTACAGGAGACGAGGTGTTGTACATAGAGGCGTCAAGCAATTGTCCAACAGGTACTCGTGGCAGAATTGGTGTGTATGAAATGCTCGAAGTCGATGATGACGTACGCAAGGCTGTGCTATCGAGCGGTGAAGAAGATGCCGTCTACGAGATAGCACGCAGGAAAGGTATGCTTACACTCAAGGAAGATACCATCATCAAGGCTCTACAGAAGCTCATTCCGTTTGAAGAGGTTGCCCAGGTTGGTGGCGCTCTTGACCTCGAGGAGGATTCTGAAGAGGTGGCCGAAGAACCAGCTCCCAAGCCGGACACTCCAAAAGAGGAGCCAGAAGCTGAGCCGGAGGATGACATTGCTGCACCCAAGCCAGACCTTGTATAATGGAATGACAGTAATCAAGTAATCATGGCAGAGAATAAACAACAACGTATTTGTATTATCGACGATGACCCGTTCTTGCTCGATATGTACAACCTCAAGTTCCAACAAGCAGGGTACAACGTGACCTGCTTTACGGACAGTGAGCAGGCCTTGGCAGCATTGCGCAACGACGGTGCATTCAACGCGATTCTACTCGACCTCATAATGCCCAAAATGGATGGTTTTGAGCTACTGAAGACCATACGCGAAGAGAATTTGTGTGATGATCACGCGACGGTAGTGGTGCTTTCCAACCAAGGCCAAGACAAAGATATTGCTCGTGCTGAGGAGTATGGTATTGACGGCTACCTCATCAAGGCGAACACACTCCCATCCGAAGTCTTAGAGAAAGTAAGTGGTCTTATGAACAAAAAATCATCAGAATAGTTGATGTATCCACCATTTTGTTCCTTAAATAGTACATTTGCATGGCAACAAAAGCTGACTTAGCAAAAAACAGAAAGCTGCTTGATGAGTTCACACGCATTGTTCTTGATGAGCAAGCGTCTGACTTGCACCTCAATGCATTCTATAAACCGGTTATCCGTGTATCTGGGTCCTTGATACCGCTTACCGACTATGGCGAACTTTCGCATGAGGATACAGCAGAGTTTCTCGCTGTCATGCTCAATGAAGAACAACGAGCCCGTTTTGATGAAACGAAAGAAATTGACTTTTCGTACTACAACGAGGCAGGCAAGGTGCGATTCCGAGGTAATGCCTGCATCCAACGTGGTGCTGTTTCTATCGCGATGAGGCTCATTCCTACCAAGATACAGACCCTTGAAGAGCTCAACCTACCAACAGAACTACTCCACTTCACTGAACGTCGACAAGGCTTCTTCTTGGTTGTGGGGCCAGTTGGTCAAGGTAAGTCAACGACACTTGCCTCAATGATAGAGCACATCAACCAGAACCGACCTGCGCACATCATCACCATTGAAGACCCTATCGAGTTTATCTACACACCAAAGCAATGTCTTATCGACCAACGTGAGGTGCGTCTAGACACAGACTCCTTTGAGGCTGGTCTCTATAGCGCGTTCCGTCAGGATATGGACGTGATACTTGTTGGTGAAATGCGTGGTAATGAAGCAATAGCGGCAGCCGTCACAGCTGCTGAAACAGGCCACCTGGTGTTCTCAACACTGCATACAAACAACGCCTCTCAGACCATCGACCGTATCGTAGACTCGTTCCCAAGCCACCAGCAAGATCAGATACGTGTTCAGTTGGCGTCTAGTCTTACCGGCATCTTTTCGATGCGTTTGGTGCCACAGATAACCGGTGGATTAGTACCCGCATACGAGCTCCTCGTGAATACGAATGCGGTTTCAAACATGATACGTGAACGCCGAACGCACGAAATCGACACCATGATAGAAACTGGCGCAGAGGATGGCATGATAAGTATGAACAATTCGCTCACAAAACTTGTGAGGACCGGAGAAATAAGCGTAGAAAGCGCTATTGCCGCATCATTTGACCCACAAGGACTACAGCGTCTGCTATAGACATAGAACACTATGTTATTTCGATACAAAGTACTTGATAAATCAGGGACGGAGCAAGAGGGTACCATTGAAACCGTCAATGAGGATACAGCAATCTCTGCACTACAGCGCAGTGGTTTTGTTATCACGAGCATAGAAGCTGCAGATCAGAAAAGCCAGCTCTTTGGTGACATTGAACTGTTCCAACACGTATCAAACAAAGAGGTTGTTATTCTATCGCGCCAGATAGCAACACTGTTCGAGGCACAAGTGAGTGCCTTGAGAATCTTCCGACTTCTAGGAGAAGAGGCTACCAATCCAGTCGTTCGGAAGACATTGGTGAAAGTTGCAGAAGATATCCAATCTGGCTCGTCTATCAGTAAGGCTATGGCTAAACATCCTGCCATATTCTCCTCGTTTTACTGCAATATGGTACTCGCTGGGGAAGAAACAGGTAAGCTTGAACACACCTTCAACCATTTGGCAGACTACCTCGATAGGACATACGAAGTAACAAGCAAAGCACAGCACGCACTCGTCTACCCGGCCTTCATTATCGGAACATTCATTACTGTAATGGTTTTGATGCTTGTCTTTGTGATACCAAAGCTGACAAGTATCATGCTAGACTCTGCCGTTGAACTTCCAATCTACACTAAGATAATTATAGGACTGAGTGATTTCTTTAGGAACTTTGGTCTCGTGCTCTTCTTTGTCCTTGCTGCAGGTATTGTTGCCGCGTGGCGCTATAGCACCACACAACAAGGCAGGCGATACTTCGACCAACTCAAGCTTGATGTTCCTGGTGTAGGGAGTCTGTATAAGAAACTCTACCTATCTCGCATGTCAGACAACCTGAGCACGATGCTTGGGAGCGGTATTGCTATGGTGCAGGCGATAGAAATCACAAGCGCAGTGGTCGAGAATGTCATCTACGAAGAAGCACTTCTTAAGGCTCGTGATGATATCAAGAACGGAGCAAGTATTTCACGCGCATTCAGTGAACATCCTGAAATTCCAACGATTATGGTGCAAATGGTCCGTGTTGGTGAAGAAACAGGAGAACTATCCAAGATTCTTGAGACACTTGCACATTTCTACACCAGGGAAGTCGATCAGCAGGTAGATACACTGGTCGGTCTCATTGAACCTATCATGATTATTATGCTTGCTGGAGGTGTTGGTATACTTGTGGCCTCAGTACTTATGCCGATATACAGCATTACGATGTCGATGGCCTAGGCCTTGCGACTTTTCCACAATTGTATCGATATCACACTCACGATTTCAAGCCTTTGACCGTATACTAAAGGTATTCTAGGCACACACTACGTGCGCCTCTAGATGGCCATTATTATTATCAGCCCCTTATTAAAAAACATAGCTATGTACAAAAAACTAACACGCGGTTTCACCCTCATCGAGCTTCTGGTTGTTATCGCTATCATTGGTATTCTTGCCTCAGTGGTACTCGCATCACTCGGTGGTGCTCGTGAACGTGCACAGATTGCAACGTTCAAGTCAGAGACCGCTGGAGCTGTGGCTGCATTCGTTCTCGAGTGTGAGACTGGCGCCCCAACTGCACCAGCTGACAGTCCACAGACTGACTGGGATGCAGCATTCGCATCAAGTGACTGCGGTGTCTCAGGTGCAGGTACGTTCAGCATTGGCGCAGCACCAGTGAACGGCGCTACATGTGCCGCTACCGTTACGGAGAATGGTGCTACATACGCAGGTGTTGATTGTTAGTGACACATTTTGTCGTATAGAGAAAACGCCGCATTGCGGCGTTTTCTTGTAGTGCTTCGTGGTACAATTATCTCATATGTTCGACGTGCTATTACTGCCGTGGGTAGCGCCAACAGCTCTCGGAGTTTTCGGCCTTGTTGTGGGTAGTTTCCTGAACGTAGTCATCCTTCGTCATGAAAAGGGTGAGCGACTAACAGGTCGTAGTCATTGTATGGTGTGTGCTCATGAGCTTCATTGGTATGAGCTCATACCGGTGCTTTCATACCTGGTACAAGGCCGCAAATGTCGTCGTTGCAACACCACACTTTCACCTGAGTACCCACTCGTTGAGCTCGGTACTGCAGTGTTGTTTACGGCAGTCTGGTTGACACTCGACCCATTCAGAATGATAGGTACTGTCTCTTTTATAGCAGCTTTGGTTCTATTGCACCTGGCCGCATGGTCCCTTCTCATGGTTATCACCGTGTATGACCTGCGCACAAAGCTTATACCCGATGTATTCTCATACACATTTGCGATACTTGCGCTTGTTGCACTATTTCTTACACCAAGCGGCTTTGTTGTGCCGGGCATATGGGCACTCCTCTCAGGGCCGCTCTATTTCCTACCATTCTTTATTCTCTGGGCGGTATCTGGTGGCAAATGGATAGGCCTCGGCGATGGCAAGCTCGCACTTGGTATAGGTTGGCTGCTCGGTATTGCAGAGGCAGGTACCGCAATACTCTTTGCGTTTTGGATTGGTGCCTTGGTGTCATTGGTACTACTAGGTACACAAAGGCTTGTACATAGAGAAGGTGAAGAGCAAGAGAGACTCACGCTAAAAAGTGCGGTGCCATTTGGACCGTTTTTGGTCATTGGAACGCTCATAGTGTACTTCTTTGGGATAGACCTTTTTACACTCCTTATCTAATGCACGTATAATTAATCTACCTATGAAAATAGTTCGCAGTAGAGTATCAGGAATGACCATTATCGAGCTCGTTACCGTCATGGCGATTATTGGTGTATTCGCATCTGTGACCATTGCTGGTCTTGGCGAGGTACGTAAACGCTCACAAGCGGAAGCGTCAGCAGCAGCAATGGAAACCGCTCGCGCAGGGGCAAAGACGTGTCTGTATGTGCTTGGAAACATTACCCAGCCAACAGACAATGCTGTGTTATGTACCGAGAAAGACAATCTACGGTGGCCGACACTTGCAGGGAAGTGGGAGTATTCAAACACGTTCGATGCAGGAGATCCTACCGACGGCACATTCTCCTTTAGTGCATCAGATGGTACCGATACCATCTCATGTGATGAGAGCGAATGCACACACAGTTAATAGTATCTAATCTATCGATACACCTATGAAGAACACCACCCAAGGATTTACGTTCGTTGAGCTAATGACCGTCATTGCCATCATCGGCATTCTTGCATCTGCAACCGTCTACGGCCTTACGGGTGCACGCGAGAATGCAAAAGACAAAAGCGCCATGGCGAGCATGCAAAGCTTTTTGCTCGAAGCATCGTTATATCGAACGAAGAACTCGTCTTATGCAGCGCTATGCAATGACACAACAGACACAAAGGCACATGAACTAGTTGAGAAGGTAGAAGAAGAACTCGGTGCCGCAAACGTAACGTGCCACGACAACGCGAACGGATTTGTTTTCTACGCGACATTGCATAGTGGAGACGACTACTGCGTTGACAGTACCAACTTCGCTGGTTATGGAACAGAGAGCGGTGGTTCCTGCTCATAACAACCGTAGACATATAACAAAACAACCCACCTTTCGGTGGGTTGTTTTGTGAACGTACTAATTGTTAAAACATTACGTACGAGCGTTGTCGCTCTGCAAGAGGATTGGCACAGTTGTCGAGACCGGTTGAGGAAACACGAGTGAGACATGTATCAAACTCGGAAAGTGTAAATACCTCAACGACTACTTTAGCGCAGGCGCCGTTGTCGAGATTGATAGTAAACTCTGGGTACACATCGTCTAGGCAGTCACATTCAGTATCACTATCGAGGTTCACACCAGCTGAACAGACAAGGCCGCCACCACCTCCGCCGCCTCCGCCACCACCACCACCTCCTCCGCCACCACCACCTCCGCTAACTTTGTAGTTATGTGGCACCGTATTGGTGTTGAATGAGGTTGAACCACAGGTAATGGTTCCATCTGTTTTGTTAGTGTCAAATGGCTTTCCGTCGGTCTCTTGCCAGTATCTTACGCACTCCACACCAGTATCCGCCGCAGAAAACGCGCGGACAGTAGCAAGTTCAGTCTCACTGATACTTACCTCTCGGACGGTGCTCATGATTATCTCTGTTGCGAATGCCGCAAAGACGGTGAGCGCAAGCACTGTGTAAATCAGAATGTAACCGCCTTGTTGTCCGTGAGAGTGTTGCATAGAACTAATCAGTCCACGAGATGTTCTTAAGAAGAATCTCCAATTCGACCTCTATAGTTGTTGTGTTGCCATCATCATCACGTGCTTCAAAGCGGAGCTCAAACTCATCACCAATATCATTTGCATCACCAACTACACCTAGGTAACAATCGATACTACCAGGCAGTCCAGTAGGTCCATTACAGTAGGGTGTAACACCACCGGCACCACCATTGTTCACGAGCTTTAGGTCAACTGTGTTTGCTGTACCGTCTATGTCAAACGTAACG
>Ga0180435_10002889_pt1 | contig 17396 bp, 13 predicted proteins | sample SS_ome_3_FD_132467 | JGI IMG/M metagenome (GOLD analysis project Ga0180435, IMG submission 132467) | Hypersaline lake sediment archaeal communities from the Salton Sea, California, USA - SS_3_S_1 metaG | ecosystem: Environmental > Aquatic > Non-marine Saline and Alkaline > Hypersaline >...
GGTTGCGTCTTCCACCCTCGCTGCCGCTATGCCAAAGACATCTGCCGGGAGCAGGAGCCCTCGCTCCAGGAGGTGGAGCCCGGCCACTACGCCAGTTGTCACCTCGCTGACGAGCTTGCGCTTGGCGGGATAGGAGGCTAGCCGTGAAACGAACAGAGTTGGTGCCACTCTCGCTTCTCTGCTACTTGATCCCAGTGGTCGGCCCCATCGTGATGCTGACGCTGTCCCGCGACAGTCGCGTCGCCAGGTCGCACGGCCAACAAGTGCTGGCGATGGAGGTCTCCCTGGTCGGACTGTTCGCCATATGGGGTATGGTGGCTTGGTTGCTGGCCTGGATACCAACGATTGGTCCAATGACTGCGGCTATGCTCTTCGCTGTGGTGATCGCCGGAATCTTCGGCCTGGCTGTTCTCTGGGCGGTCGGTCTCGTCCAAGCGCTGCGGGGAAAGGAGATCCACCTGCCGATCGTCTCCAACGTGAGCCACAGGATATTCGGGGCCTAGCCTTGAGCCGCTCTGTGCTCGGGTGTTGTCCACAGCAGAATCGCCGAAGCACTTCAGGCGCCGGAGGGTATGGGCGACCTCGGGGTGCGAAGCGTTGAGGGGCAACGTCCGAAAACGCGAGATCCCTGGGTGCCCAGGGTCTCCGCTGCGGCCCGTTCGCTGACGGCACACCGTTCGGCGGAGCAGACCAGCCTGTCGTAGACCAGGCCCAGAGCACTCACTGTTCGTGCCCCGGGCCTGATTTTGGCGAGCGACCGCTATCCCACCAGTCTCGGCAGCCAGACCCCGTACCCGATGCCCCACGCGAGGTTCAGCAGCGTCCACGCTACCACCGGGCCGCGTCCAAGCAAGATGCGGACGACGACGCCTCCGACGGTGAGCGCTGCTGCCACGCCCAGTCCGATCCATAGGTAGGTGGTGGCGGCGGCGTCGGGACGGCTCACCAGCATACGCGCATAGACACTCTGCGCGATGAGGCCGGCGATGACGGCGGCGATGGTGAATGCGATGGCGAGGACAATGCGCCCGGCGATCCCTGGCAGTGGCACCGGGTACCATTCGAGCATCGGCTTCCCCAGCGCGACAACGATGACGGCGGTCAGTGCTGCTACTCCGACCATTGCCAGTGTCCCAGACTGTGCGTTCATCTTGACCTCCTCCACGTTTCCCTACCAGGCGACCTGGTCGTACGGTGCCAGTGTCGCAGCGGCTTCCACTGCGTCGGGCAGCAGCTTGTAGAGCAGGAACAGCATCTCGGCGCCGGGAGGCAGCAACTTGCCCACCATGGGGTTGTCGGCCTTGAACTGCGCCTGAACCGCCGGATCGGTCTCCTCGACCATCGCGCCGCTCACGCGGACCTGCGACATCGTACCGGGCTTGGACCAGACGACCTCGACCTGCGGATTGGCCGTGATCTCGGCGACCTTGCGCGTGTTGCGGAAGGTGAAGAAGTAGATCGCGTCGCCATAGATATCTTTCATCCCGACCGGCCTCACCCGTGGTCTGCCGTCTGCGTCTGTCGTCGCCAGATAGCCGAACTCAACGTCCTTGATGTATGCGACTGCCTCGTCCCGATTCATCGTGTTGTGCCTCCCCTTGGTGTGGTCTGCTGTTCACTGTCGCTGAGGCATCCGATCTGGCGCTCGCCCGGCTGCCAGTCGAGCCGCGTCGCGGTCACCAGTGGCAACCCTAGGTCGCGGATCTTCATCAGCACGCCATGCAGGGCCGCCTGATCTTCGATCGGCCCTGAGAGCACGGTGTCGCCGTCAGGCGTTCGGTGGATGGTCAGGCCGTCGAACCACGACGTCCAGCTCGAGCCGATGTGGCCCTCGATGTGGAACTCGTAGACGTCGCCCTGGCCTGCCATCTGTGCCCCTGTTGTTGGATGTCTCAACCTGCATCCACTGTAGCAGGGGAAGAGGGGGCTGTCGCCACGCGAAGGAGTGATTCCCAGGGGTGAGGGGATTACTCGAAGGTAGTAGCCGTTGGCTAGTTCAACACAGATTCAAAGCCCGAGCACGGGCAACAGCCTGCGTCCTGCTGCTCACGCCCAGCTTGCCGTACAGGTTGCTGGTGTGCTTCTTCACCGTATTCAGCGTGACGAATAGCCGGCCGGCGATCTGCTGATTGGTGAGCCCTTCTGAGATCAGGGTCAGTATCTCCAGCTCACGGGGAGTGAGCGGATCGAGGAGCGCCGCCGGCGCGGCGCCGGAGGCAGTGCCGGCGGCCTCGTGGTCGGCACCGGGCCCGTCAATGGCGTCCAACAGGTTCCTCACGAAGTCGACGGTGCCGGGACGCTTGGTCAAGGCGCGGAGGAGGGGAACAACGTCGGAGCCTGCCTCGATGAACAAGCGCGCTGCGCCTTCCGGAGCAGCGAGGTCGACAGCGTGAGTCAGGGCCTCGATCGCCTCCGGACCTCGCCCAAGGCTGACCAGAGCAAGGGCTTGGAGCAGCCTGGCCTCGACGACGTGGGCCATGCGTCCCGCGGACTCGGCCCCGGCAGCGGTCCGCGCCGTGATGTCCAGGGCCGAGCCGTCATTGCCCTTGGCAAGGGCGACGCGTGCTCTGGCAAGTTGCCACACCTCGTCGAGCGGCGGCGAGAGCGCGGCAAACGACACACCGGGTGCGATGTCCGTGCCCGAGGCCCACTGCTCGGCCGCCACCACGTCGCCCTGCAGCAGGCACAGACGGGTCTGGTACGAGCTGACGGCGACGGCACCCTCGAACAGAACCAGGTTGGTGTTGAACTGCGAAGCCTGTGCCATCACGTCCGCGGCTTCATCCTCCCGGCCCTGGGCCTGCGCCAGCAGCGCCTGGATGTAGAGAGCAGGTCGAAGCCCGTAGCCGACTCCGCCACGACGACAGAGAGCCACCCCTTCCTCGATCAGACTGCCGACGGCGTCGAGGTCGTTCCGCTCCAAGGCTACCGCGGCCAACCCGATCAGTCCCAGGCCCGCTGGTGGGAACCGCGAGGCCGGTGTGACGAGCTCCGTGATCGCTTGGTAGATCCTCTCAGCCTCGCGCAGCTTGCCTTCCGTCAGGATCATCTTGGCCTGCTGTTGCATCGCTTCGGCTGCGAGGAAGTCGTTGTGTGCGCTCAGCGCCAGGTCTCGGGCACTCGCCAGGGTGACAGCGGCCTTCGTCGTCTGGCCCAACGCAGCCTGTGCCATTCCCAGCACGCGCGTCGCTCGTGATCGAGACGTCGCATCTCCCTCCGATAGCCAGGCTAGCGCGTCCTCCGCCTGGGCGCCGGCATCGTCGATCCGGTTCTCCACCATCGAGATCGTGGCTCGCATCGCCTGAAGCTCGCCCCGGAGGGCTGCGCTGCTGCCGGATTGGCGTTGACCCAGCTCCTGCCAGGCATCCTCGAGCGTGGCCCTGGCCTTCGCGCAGTCCGCAGCCAGGAACGAGGTCCAGGCCTGGTACATCCGCAGCCGAGGGTGGTGCCGTGTGACGTCGTCAGGCAGGGACTGGGCCCAGCCCAGCAGTGTGGTAACTCGGCCCTGCGACAGCGTTGCAGCCATCGCGTTCTCGATGAGTTCCGCTGCGCGTTCGTGGTCGTGGGCTGCGAGCGCGTGCCGGATAGCCGAATCGCCCATGCCCTCTGCCTCGAACCATTGGCTCGCGCGGGCGTGGAGTTGTCGCACATCATCCCGTGGCACCGCCCGTCGTCGCACGTTACCGAGCAGGTCGGCGAACAGGTGATGGTAGCGGAACCAGCGGCGCTGATCATCCAACGGGACGATGAATAGGTTCTGTCGCAACAGCTCTTGGAGCACGCCCTCGCCATCCGCCGTGCCGGTTACGGCATCGCACAGGGGACCGCAGAGGCGATCGAGGATGGAAGTCTGCATGAGGAAGGCACGTACTCGCTCGGGTTGTCCGGACATCACCTGATCGGTGAGATACTCCATGATGTAGTGGTGTGTGCCGGTGAAGTCGCGGATGAAGGCGGCGACATCCTCACAGTGTTGGAGTGACAGGCCGGCGAGCTGCAGTCCTGCCGCCCATCCCTCGGTCCTCGTCTCCACAGCAGCGACGTCGGCGTGTGTTAGCCGTAGCCCCATGGCCTCATTGAGGAGCACGGCAGCCTCGGCGTCGGTGAAGCGCAGGTCGCGGGCACGTATCTCCGTAAGGTGGCCGCGCGCGCGGAGTTGGCTCAGCGCCAGCGGCGGGTCCGCCCTGGTTGCCAGGATCAGGTGCAGGTTGGGGGGAAGGTGCTCGATGGTGTAGGCCAGGCTCTCGTGGATCTCAGGGCATTTGATCGCCTGGTAGTCGTCGAGGACCAACAAGAAGCGTCCCGTGGCCGCTGCCGCGTCGTTGAGCAGGTAGGCCAGGATCGCTTGGATGCCGGGGGGGTGGGGGTCGGCGAGCAGCGCCTCGGCCTCTGCGCCGAAGCCGGGGTGGACACTACTGCACGAGGCGATGACGTACCGCCAGAAGCCGGAGAGGTCACTGTCGCCTTCGTCCAGCGACAGCCACGCCGCAGGCCATCCGCACGCAGACGCGCAAGTTGCTGCCAATGTCGTCTTGCCGAAGCCTGCCGGTGCGGAGATGAGCGTGATTCGCCTTCCGGCTGTCACCCCAGTCCTGATCCGGTCGACCAGCCGCTGCCTGGGCGCGAGGTCGGGGCGCACCGGCGGCACGAACAGCTTCGTCGTCAGAATCGGTCCAGGCATAGAGGCAGTTTAGCACGACGGGGCCATATGTCAGCAGATGCCTGCGGCTCCCCTCAATGCCCTGCGGGCAGCGGGGTGGCAGGCAGGTTCAAGATGCCCGCGCCACGCCCGACGCCTATGCGGATACTGACGACTACGCGTCGGCCTTCCGTCGGGACGCACTCTGCAGAGTGCGTCCCTTGGCACTGCTCGCCGGCGAGTCGATGGCAGAGGGCATACGCGCGTTGGCTGTGAGGGAGCCTGGGACCAGGTTGGCGATGTCGTTGCCCAGGGCGCCCAGTCTTCGGGGAGCAGGTCGAAGAGACCCTAAGGAATCAGCTCCAGGTTGGGCGAATCAGCGCCCCGGGCGATGCCCTGCAGCAGGGCCACTGAGAATGTGCCGCCGGGCGTTGTGATGACGGGCGGAGTCCAGCGATCGTCGTCCCGGGGCGTGCGAGGAGCTGCGAGGGGCTAGGCGAAGCGGGTCCTGACGCTAGCTGGAGCCACCCCACACACAGGTCTCGCCACCCGCGCACTCCTGCAGCAGCTTGGCGACCAGCGCGGTCCATCCCGTCTGGTGGCTGGCGCCAAGACCCAGGCCCGAATCGCCGTCGAAGTACTCGTGGAAGAGCAACGGATCTTGACCGTCAGCGGACGCAGGCCAGGGCCAGGCCGCTCCCAAAGCGGGTCTTACGCCATCCGCGTCCGGAAGGAACAGCCTTGCCAGCCGCTGTGCCAGCTCTTCCGCGATGGCGCTGAGCGGCACGTCCTGGTCCGGCAGGTCTGGACTTGGCACCGTCAACGAACTGCCGTAGTACTCGTCATACTTGCGCAGCGACTCGATCATCAGGTAGTTGGTAGGGAACCAAACAGGGCCACGCCAGTTCGAGTTCCCACCGAACAGGCCGCTCCGAGAGACGCCCGGTTCGTAGGCAACCGACATCGTCTCGCCCTCAACGTAGAACGTGTATGGGGTGTCCAGGTGCGCCCTTGAGAGCGAGCGAAGGCCGTACGGTGACAGGAATTCCTCGGGATCCAACATCCGTCGCAGGACCCTTTCCAGCCGATCGCGGCTTGCCAGCGCCAGCAGCAGTCGGCCGCCCTCACCTGGCTGGGTCAGCGAAGCAATGTTCTCCACCAGATGGGGTCTGTACTTTAGGAACCATTGCATCCTTCGTCGGAAGTTCGGCAGCTGCTCAAGCAGGTCTGGGTCCAGGGTCTCAACGGCGAAGAGCGGGATCAGGCCGACGAGCGATCGCACTCTGAGGGGCACGACGCGATCATCGGGCATATGGAGCACGTCGTAGTAGAAACCGTCTTCTGGGTCCCAGAGGCTGACGTCGTAGGCGTTGTGACGCCCCATATGAGCCAGGGCGTAGGATATGTAGATGAAGTGCTCGAAGAACTTGGTGGCCACATCCTCGTAGGCCGGCTTGGTGCGCGCCAGTTCCAAGGCGATGCGCAGCATCTGCAGGCTGTACATTGCCATCCAAGCGGTGCCGTCAGCCTGGTCGAGGTGCCCGCCCGTCGGCAGCGGTTTGCTGCGATCAAAGATGCCGATGTTGTCCAGGCCCAGGAAGCCGCCCTGGAAGACGTTGTTCTCATCCTCGTCCTTGCGGTTCACCCACCACGTGAAGTTGAGCAGCAGCTTATGGAACATCTGTTCTAGGAAGACGGTATCGGCGGTGCCCTCCACTGACCTTGCGATCTGGTAGACACGCCAGGCGGCCCACGCATGGACAGGCGGGTTCACGTCGCCGAAGTCCCACTCGTACGCAGGTATCTGGCCGTTGGGGTGCATATACCACTCACGGAGCAGGAGGCGTAGCTGCTCCTTGGCCATATCAGGGTCAATCATCGCCAGGGGTACCGCATGGAAGGCCAAGTCCCACGCCGCAAACCACGGATATTCCCATGTATCGGGCATCATCATGACATCGAGGTGGTAGCTGTGCGTGCGCCAGTCGGCGTTCCGTCCCGACTTGCGGTGGGGCGGCGGCTTCGGCTGCGCCGGATCCCCGTCCAGCCACAGCTCCACGCTATAGTGGTAGAACTGCTGCGACCAGATCAGGCCGGCCCAGGCCTGGCGCTGTATGGATCGCGCTTCAGGTGACATCCCGGGCCTGTGTAGAGCATCGAAGAAGGTGTCAGCCTCAGCGATGCGCTGCGTCAGGCCACTTGCTGCGTCCGCGAATGGATCGGCCTGTGGTTCGGGGGTGAAGCGGACCCAGACCACCAGTGACGCGCCCGGCGGAACAGTCGCAGACGCGTGGGCAGCAGCCTTCGTGCCTCGTAGATGCGGATTCACCGCCCTGGGGTCACCGGACACAACCGCACTGTGGATCGCGTCCTTGACGTACGGCGTCTCGTTGGGCCGGTGGTGGAGCCGTTCGTGGTTGGTGTCGTTCTCGGTGAAGAGCAGCTGGGGACCATCGACGCCGCCGTTGGCCGGATCGACCCGCACATACCACCAGCGCTTGCCCAGGTGACGCTCGGTCACTGATGCAGCGGCCACGCCGGGCCCAGGTGATGGTTCGGCTGTGATGGTCGGACGCGAGGCCTCGTGGCCCCACGACCACGTGTTCCGGGCCCACAAGTGGGGCAGCACGTGGATGGGTGCCGGATCGGGTCCGCAGTTGACCGCCGTGACGCGCCCGATCAGGTCCTCGGGCCCTGCCTTCGCCCACTCGATCGTGATGCTGAAGAAACGCTTCTCGGCCCACACGTCGGCCAGCGCCTCGGTGATCTCGTACTCCTCGTCCTCGTACCCGCGGCACCGGTTCTCCGCCACTAGGTCGGCATACGGATACGCCACCTGCGGGTACTCGTAGCGCAACTTGAGATAGCTGTGGGTCGGGGTGGCGTCGATGTAATAGTAGAGCTCCTTGACGTCCTCACCGTGATTGCCCTCCGGCCCGCCCAGACCGAAGAGACGTTCCTTGAGGAAGGGATCTTGCTCGTTCCAGAAGGCAAAGGCCAGGCAGAGGTTCTGGTAGCGGTTGCAGACACCGCCGAGCCCATCTTCGTTCCATCTGTACGCACGGCTTCGAGCGTGGTCGTGGGGGAAGTAGTGCCAGGGCTCACTGTCGGCGCTGTAGTCCTCGCGGACCGTGCCCCACGCTCGCTCTGCCACGTAGGCACCCCACGCGCGCCAGTCGGCGCTTCCCTGGGACGCAGCCAGTAGTCGCTGATGCTCTGCCGTCTGCTCTCGTCTCGCCATCACGCCCTCCCCGGTGTTAGTCTGGCGCAATGGTGGCACAGACCGCAACGGTGGCAAGACACAGCGGCCCACGGGCACGCGGAGACGGGACTTGATGTGGTCGTGGCGTCCGGAGACCGACCGGAGCGCGGCGTGTCGCCCGCTTACTCCATCAACCCCTCGCGCCAGGCGTAGACGGCCGCCTGGGTGCGGTCGGAGAGATGCAGTTTGCCCAGCAGGTTGCTCACGTGGGCCTTCACCGTCCGCTCGGTGATGAAGAGCTCGCCGGCGATCATCGCATTGGAGCGGCCCTCGGCGATCAGGTGCAACACCTCCAGCTCGCGCGGGGTCAGTTCGGCTGCGGGATCGCGCTTCTTGGGTGGGTTCGAGACCTCGGCCATCAGCCGGCGCGCGATACGGGGGTGGAGCACCGCATCTCCCCGCGCCGCTGCCAGGATGGCATGCAGCACGGTCTCGGCGCCGGCGTCCTTGAGCAGGTACGAGAGCGCGCCTGCCTTGATAGCGGCGAAAATGAGCTCGTCTTGAGCATAGCTGGTGAGGACCACCACCTGGGTATGCGGACTCACCTGGCGGATTTGGCGTGTCGCCGTGATTCCGCCCTGGTCCGATGGCGTCCCCCTGGGCTGGAGAGGCAGCACCAGGTCCATCAGCACCACGTCGGGCACCTCAAGCTGGGCGCCCCGGACCGCCGTCTCCGCATCGCCGGCCTCTCCGACGATGTCGACGTCGGGCCGTGCGCTAAGATAGAATCGCAATCCCTTGCGGACGACGTCGTGGTCGTCGACGATGAAGACGGTCACGGGGGGAGTGGGGGACGCTTCGTTCATGGGTGGCTCCGATCTCACAACCTACGATGCACGATCCGGGCTTCTGCCGAGTCACGAGCGACGAGTGAGGGGCAATGGGGCCGGAGCGAGGCGCCCCGGTCCCATTGCCAAGTTTCCAGTCACCAATCACTCGTCTCGCGCGGAGAGGCTACTTCGCCTCTTCCGTCGGCAGATTGCCCAACAGCAGTGTCGGGCTGATCCCGTGCTCCGTCAAGACGATCTTGGCGTTGCTCTTGAGCGATGTCTCGGCCATCTCGATCTGACGCAGCACCTGGGCGTTGCCCCGGAAGTACGTGTCGGCGGCCTCGTTGACCAGGCGGATGGCCTCGGCACGGCCCTCTGCGACCTTGATAGACGCCTGCCGCTCCCCCTCGGCCCGCAGGATAGAGGCTTCCTGCTCGCCCTCGGCGCGCTGGATCGTGGCCAGCTTCTCCTGCTCTGACGCCTCGAAGGTACCCGTCGCCAGCAGCCGCATCGCGCGCCGTTCCTGCTCGGCCGTCTTCTGCTTGTGCATGGCGATCTTGATGTCCTCAGGTGGGTCGATCAGCATGATCTCGACCTTGCTGATGACCAATCCCCAATCGGTGGCGAAGTCATTGAGGACCCGCTGAAGGTTCGTCGCGATCGTCTCGCGGGCAACCAGGCTCTCGTCCAGCGTCAGGTCACCGAACTCCTGGCGCAGATTGGTCATCGCGAGCTGGATCACGGCGCGCTTCCAATCGTCGATGTTGTAGAACGTCCGCTTGATCGACTCCTCATCCGCCTTCGGGCGCACCCACATCACGCCGTCGACACGGATCTCGACGTTGTCCTTGGTGATCACCGGTTGCGGCGGGATATCCATCGTGTGCTCGCGGATGTCGCGCACGCGGATCATGCTGAGGAACGGGATCTGGACCCCGAACCCCGGCATCACAAAGCGCCGGTAGTCGCCTAGCATTTCCTGAATGCCCCGCTCAAATGGCTTCAACGTGTACAGAAAGCTGTGTATGTTGCGCATGATGCTCCTTTTCTAGCTCTGCCTTGTGAAGTCGAGGTGACACTTCGCTCAATCTGCTTCGATGACCTCCTTCATCTCAGCCTCGTCCAGAATGCGCGCCACGGTGATAGCGACCAGGGTCACCGGTAGGTCCCGGTTCAGCGTGATGAGCGCATCGGTGCCCCTCGGCGTGCCGTGTTCCCTCAGCACCTGTGTCGCGACCAGCACAGTCCCGCCGCCGGCATCCTCCAACACGAAGTCGTCGCCATCATCCTCGCCGTACTCCAACTGGTACGTGCGGCTGTCGTAGACGATTTCCGTCCACATATCCATCTCTCGCCCGCGGTACTGCATCGCCGCCAGCGCCTGGCCCTTCCGTTCGAGGACTGCGCGTCCTCTGAGTCCACGGACCCGTCGCAGACCCCAGTCTGCTCCCGCGAGGTCCCAGTGGTAGCCACCTCGGTCCCGCACGATGCGTACCAGGGTGCGGTCTTCTTCGGTTGAGAGCAGAGCGTTCATGTGACGCAACAGCCGACGCTCATGTCTGAGCACGTGGCCTCCCTGCTTCACGACCGGTTGCCTCAGGTAGCGCGCCTCGTCGACCGGCAGCCATGGCCACACCTGCCCAACCGGGATCACCAGTCTCTCTCCCAGCCAAGCCCACCCCTTCGGGCGCGGCATCTCGAGCTGGACGGTCGCTTCTGAGGCGTCCTGTGATCGCGCTGACTTAGCGGCGCCGTGAGATCTGCGATCTGCTGTCGTCGTCACGGCCTGGACCGTCTGATCCGCGACCGATCTCGCGTCGTCATCCGCGGGTCTGGCGGTCACGTCAATCTCCGCGCGCACCGTCGTCCCGCCGCCCGGATGGCTCTCCACGGTGAGCCTGCCGCCGTTGCCGATCAGCCGCTCCTGCATACTGCTGATGCCCAACCCCTTGCGCGTCCTTGATGTGTCGAACCCCACGCCATTGTCCTCTATCGTCAGCGTTACCCGTCCCTCGGTGCAGGAAAGGCCGACGTCGACGCGGGTTGCTTGGGCGTGGCGCGCGACGTTGTGCAGCGCTTCCTGTGCCACCCGGTAGAGCGCCTCCGCGGTCACCGGCGGCAGCCACTGGTCGGTGCACTGGACGTCCAGGTAGACCAGCAGGTGCTGCTGGGCACCGAAGATCAACGTGAAGTCGTTGAGGGCATCGACCAAGCCGCGTTCCTGCAGTGGTGCCGGGCGCAGGTCTTCGATCAGTCGCGTGGTCTCCTGCTGTGCGGTCTGCGAGGCCCGCTCGATCTCCCCGATCATCTCCAGCAGATCGGGATCGACGGCCTCCCCGCTCTGCACCTGCATTTGGTGATGCATACGGACCGCGCTCGCCGTCATCGCAAGGCTAAAGAGGTGTTGCTTGACGCTGTCGTGCAGCTCTCGGGCCAGCCGGTTCCGCTCCTCCACAACCGCCAAAGCGCGGACCTGATCGGTGAGTCGCGCGTTCGATTCGTGGAGTCGCTCCAGGTCCTCTTCGTCCTCCTCGAGGTGCTCGACCAGCTGGTTGAGCTGCTGTCCCAGCATGCCCAGGTCATCGTGCCGGGTCGCCGGAGCCTGCGGCGCCAGATTCCCGCGCAGCCACGCCTCGCTCACCTTGAGCAGTCGTCCCACACGGCGGAGCTGTCCGTGCACCACCCACCCGGTCACCAGACCTGAGGCGGCGGCGACCAGCGCGCTGAAGAGGAGAACGCGACCCGTGGATACGCCTGGGCCCGACGTGACGCCCAGCACCGGCTGCGCTGCCAACGAGCAGGCGAAGGTGAGCGCCGCCGCCAGCAGGCCGATGCGCGCACTGGGATTGTGGTGTTGCCACGGGTCTTGTACCTTCATAGGTTGACTCCGTTCCCGGCGACCTGCGCCAGGCGTAGCCTTCGAGTTGCCCCCATCCTAGCAGAGAGCGCGCCCGTTGTCATCGCGCGAGCGAAGGAGCTTCTATTGGTCGCTGGTACAATCATACTTCCCCGGCCCAATGCCCATCCGCCGGTCTTCGGAGCTCTGTGCTTTTCCGAGGTCTTTGACGCGCCTGCTCTTCGCGGTAGAATGGCGCCGGTCCGCCCAGTAATCTGGAGCTCAGATGAAACCCACTGTTCTGAATGACCGATATCGCCTCGTCGAGCTCGTCGGCGCCGGGGGGATGGCCACTGTCTACAGCGGACAGGACCTAATGCTCGAGCGCCCGGTCGCGGTGAAGTTCCTCCGCGAGCCCTACGCCAGCGACACCGAGTCCCGCGGACGGTTTCTGCTGGAGGGCCGGGCCGCGGCCAAGCTGGATCATCCCAATATCGTCCGAATCTACGACGTGGGCGAGGACGTCGGCAACCATCCGTACCTCGTTATGGAACTGGTGGAGGGTGAGGACCTCAAGGCCGTCATCCGGCGCGATGGCCCGTTGGATGTCTCCCGAGCACTCACCCTGGCCCGCGAGATATGCTCTGGGGTCGGTCAGGCGCACACCGCTGGCATAGTCCACTGCGATCTGAAACCGCAGAACATCCTGGTGACCGCGAGCGGCCACGTCAAGGTGACCGACTTTGGCATCGCCCGCGCACTGCATCAGGACGAGGTCAGCGATGCCGTCGCTGACGAGCCTGTTGACGTGGTGTGGGGAAGCCCTCACTATCTCTCGCCGGAACAGGCGATGGGACAGCCGCCCACGCCGGCGTCCGATGTCTATAGCATCGGCGTTATGCTCTATGAGATGCTCACGGGGGTGCCGCCGTTCCACGATCCCGACCCCGCTGTCCTGGCCGCCAAGCATTGCCGGGAGGAGCCTCCGCCGCTGACCTCGCTCAACCCCAGGATTCCAACCGGGCTGGACTGGCTGGTTCGCAAAATCCTCTCGAAGGACCCGTCGCGCCGGTACCGCAACGCAGACCAGCTTGGTGTTGCCCTGGATAGCTACCTCTCGATTGGCCAGGGGTTCACAGGCCCCCAGACGCCGATCGTGGAGGAGACGCCGGTGATCCCCACGCGCTTGGTGGAGCAGACCGTGCAGGCAAGCATCCGCCATGCCACGCCCCCGCCGCCCGTCAGGCCGCAGCCGGCCGTGCGCAGCGTCGCCGGCACGCAGCCGGTGGCCAAGTCTGGCGTCGGGCCTGACACCAACCTGTGGATGCTGATCGCCGTCGCGGCGATCGCTGTGCTGGGTCTGATTCCATTGTGGCTCTTTGTCTACCGAGCCTACACCGCGCCCGTCGAGCGACCCACGCCGGCACCTGAGACTGCGACGGTCGTGCCCACGCCGGATCCCGCCAAGTTGGTCACTGTGCCCAATCTGCGCGGGCTGAGCGCCGCGGACGGCGAGAGGCTGGCCCAGAGCGTGGGGCTGGAGATGGACGTGATCGGCGAGGAGGAGACCACCGATGTCCGTCCTGGTGCGGTGGTGGAGCAGTCGCCGGGTGTCGGCGTGCGCGTGCCCGAGGGTGACACGATCAGCGTCGTGTTGGCCGCTGGTCGTCCCCTGGTGATGCCCGAGGTCGTGGGCTATGACCTTGATACGGTCCAGCCGGGGCTGGAGCAGGATGGACTGATACTCTCTCTGATCGAGGTGCGCAGCCGCGAGAGCAAGGGTTACATCCTCGAGCAGACGCCGTCTCCCGAGACGGAGGTCCGGGCCGGCGATGCCATCACCCTCACGGTGAGTGGTGGCGCCGACGTGGCGATTCCGCTGGGTGTGAATCTCAACGGTCAGGTTCTTCTGGAGCAAGCGTGGGTCTCGCAGTTCACCTATCGTCCCGGCGGCACCGTGCCTGTCACGCTCCGTTGGCGGTGCCTGGAGTCTCTGGACGCATCCTATCAGGTCTTCATCCACGTGCTGACCCAGGATCTCGGCACGCTGATCGCGCAGCGCGACATTGTGCCGGTGAACGGTCTGCGTCCCACGACGAGCTGGGCCGCGGGCGAGGTGATCAGCGATCCTCATCAAGTTACCCTATCGGAGTCCATCCCGGCCGGCACCTATCAGGTCCGGGTCGGCCTCTACAAGGCCGATGGTCGGCTGCCGGTGGCCGACGCGGGCGAGGCTCAGGTGCTCGATGACACGATCCTGGTGACTACCATCACCGTGCAGCCCTGACCTCGATCCCCGCCTGACATCTGGTATAATCCTCTCAACACTGATAGTTCAACGCGTGCGCGTCGGGTAGACGGTCCCCCAGGGGGCTGCCCGGCGGGCTGGAGGCACAATGAAGTCAAGGAACAGCAGCAATTTCGTGTACATACTGATCATTGCCGCTGTGCTCTTCCTCGTGGTCAGGTACGTTTCCACGGGCAACACCATGCCCACCGTGCCGCTCAACCAGGTAGCGGCGCAGGCCAACGCGGGCGAGATCGAGGCGATCCGCGTGCGTGGCGATGAGTTGACGGTCCAGTACGACGTCAAGCCCACGTCAGGCGAGCAGGTGGTGCTCTCTCGGAAGGGCCCGGAATCCACGCTGATCGAGCAGCTCAAGGTCTTGGGCGTGGGCGAGGAAGCGTTGCAGGCGATCGACATCGAACACGAAGAGCCGACTGACTGGGGTACGCTGATCAACATCGGTCTCACACTGGTCAGCATCCTCGCGGTCGTGGCATTCTTCTATCTGATCTCGCGTCAGTTCCAGGGCGCCAACAACCAGGCGCTCTCCTTCGGCAAGTCCAAGGCGCGGATGTTCTCGGGTGATCGCCCCACGGTCACCTTCGAGGATGTTGCAGGCGTGGAGGAGTCCAAGGAAGAGCTGATGGAGGTCGTCGAGTTCCTCAAGGAGCCCCAGAAGTTTGTCAGCCTGGGCGCTCGCATCCCCAAGGGCGTGCTGTTGGTCGGTGCCCCCGGCACCGGCAAGACGCTGATGGCCAAGGCCGTCGCCGGCGAGGCCGGTGTGCCCTTCTTCAGCATCTCGGGTTCCGAGTTCGTGGAAATGTTCGTGGGTGTCGGCGCCAGCCGCGTGCGCGATCTTTTCGAGCAGGCAAAGCGCCACAGCCCGTGCATCGTCTTCGTCGACGAGATCGACGCCGTGGGCCGCTACCGCGGCGCGGGCCTCGGCGGCTCCCACGACGAGCGTGAGCAGACACTCAACCAGATACTGGTGGAGATGGACGGCTTCGACACCGATACGAACGTCATCGTTGTCGCCGCCACCAACCGTCCCGACATCCTCGACCCGGCGCTGATGCGACCCGGTCGCTTCGACCGTCGTGTGGTGCTGGACCAGCCCGATATCCGTGGTCGTGAGGCCATCTTCCGCGTGCACACGCGCGGCAAGCCCATCTCGGCCCAGGTGAACCTCGAGGCGTTGGCGCAGTCCACGCCCGGGTTTGTCGGTGCCGACATCGAGAACGCGGTCAACGAGGCCGCGATCCTGGCGGCGCGCGGCGGCAAGCGCCGCATCGGCATGGATGAGTTCCAGGAGGCCATCGAGCGGGTCATCGCCGGCCCCGAGCGCCGCAGCCGCGTGATCTCCGAGGATGAGCGCAAGGTCTTCGCCTATCACGAGGCCGGTCACGCCGTCGTCGCCTACTCGTTGCCCAAGTGCGATCCCGTCCGCAAGATCTCCATTGTGGCCCGCGGTCTGGCCGGCGGCTACACGCTGACCCTTCCCGAGGAGGATCATTACATCGTCCAGCGGGGCAAGATGGAGCAGGAGATGTCCAAGATTCTCGGGGGTCGTGCCGCGGAGGAGGTGGTCTTCGGCGAGATCAGCACCGGCGCCTCCAACGACCTGGAGAAGGTGTCGCAGTTGGCGCGCAACATGGTGATGCGCTATGGCATGAGCGACGAGCTGGGGCCCATGGTCTACGGCAAGAAAGAAGAGCTGGTCTTCTTGGGCAAAGAGATCGGTGAGCAGCGCGACTACAGCGAGGCAATGGCCGAGACGATCGACTCCGAGGTGAAAGACTTCATCACGCGAGCCTACGAACGGGCCAAGGATGTGCTCACCGGGAACCGCGAAGGTCTGGACCGTGTTGCCGAGGCCCTGCTGGAGCGCGAGACGCTCTCTGCCGATGAGTTCACCGCAGCGATGGAGGATCGTCCGTTGCCGCCGCGTGAGAGCCCTGATCCGGAGCCCGAGGAGGCCGAGCCGTCAACCGAGCCCGTGCTCAGCCCCTCTCCCGCCCCGGCATAGCGCCAGCCGATCCAGACCCTTGGGGTTTTCCGAAACCCCAAGGGTCTTTTTCGTTGGGTGTACCGGCAGCTGACATCACCGCTTTCCTTGCCAGCGACCTCGCCCCGTGCTATAATGCGGGCCGCTTGGAGAGGTAGCATAGTCCGGCCTAATGCGCGCGCCTGGAAAGTGCGTGAAGTGAAAGCTTCCGAGGGTTCGAATCCCTCCCTCTCCGCCAGAAGACATAACGGGGCTCCCGATCGGGAGCCCCGTTGTCGTACTGCACTGGCAGCCGCTCTACAGCACGGCGCGCGTCCGTCCGCCGTCGACGGCCAGCGTCACGCCGGTCACGTACGACGCCGCCGGCGAGAGCAGGAACGCGGCCACGCGGGCGTACTCCTCCGGCTGACCGATGCGCCGCATCGGAATCTCATCGGTGATCTGAGCGGCGATCGTCTCGACTGTGCTCCCGGCCTTCTCGGCGCGACTGGCCAGCAGCTGGTCCACCCGCTCGGTCTGCGTCCAGCCTGGCGCGATGGCGTTCACGCGGATGTTCTCCGGCCCTAGCTCGATGGACATGCTCTTTACCAGGCCGATGACGGCCAGGCGCAGACTATTGGAGAGGATGAGGTTGTCCAGCGGATGGCGGACGGTGATCGACGTGTTGGCGAGGATAGCGCCCGACTTCTGCTCCCGCATGGTGGGCACCACGGCGTAGGCCAGTTCAACCGCGCTCTGGATGGTGAGCTGGCTGGCCGTCTCCCAGTCCGCCGGGGTGAGATCGATGAAGTTGCCCGGTCGCGGGCCCCCCGCGTTGATGTAGAGCGCGTCGATGCGCCCAAACCGCGCCAGCGCCGCGTCGCGCACGGCCGCGATGGCCCCGCTATCGGTGACGTCGGCGGTCACGGCCAGTGCCTCCGCGCCGGTCTCGGCCGCGATGCGCTTGGCTGCATCCCCGATCGCGCCCTGGGACCGCGAGCAGAGCACGACGTTCGCGCCCTCCCGCGCGAGCTCCAGGGCCGTGGCGTAGCCTAGACCGCGGCTTGCCGCGGTGACGATAGCGCAATGTCCGTTCAGGTTAAGATCCATGGTATCACTCCTCCCACGCTAGGTAGTCTGGGTCCCCTCGCTCTCAAAGCGGAGGGTCGTCTCGCCAATGCGGACACGGTCGCCTGGTGCCAGGGCGGTGGGATCGGCGATCTGTTCCTCGTTGAGGTAGGTGCCGTTGTGGCTCCCCAAGTCCTCCAGCCACCAGCCGCCGTCGCGCCAGGCGACGATGGCATGGTTTCCCGAGGCGTAGGGGTCGTCCACCACCAGATGGTTGTCGGCACTGCGTCCAATCGCCGTGACCGCCCGCAGAGGGAACCGCTGGGTCGGACAGCCATCCTGCTCCATCGACAGGAGCGCGGGCTCGACCGTCTGCTCGCCCTGCTGTGCTCGCTGCTGCATACCGCGCCACATGATGTAGAAGGCCACGGCCAGGAATGCGTACAGCAGGCCGGCCAGGACAAACCGCAGGACCAGCAGGAGTTCGGCCATTCGACTATTCGGATGCCCGCGCGATGGGCTGCGTGCCCTTCCGCGGGGCAAGATTCAC
>Ga0180435_10002890_pt1 | contig 17382 bp, 18 predicted proteins | sample SS_ome_3_FD_132467 | JGI IMG/M metagenome (GOLD analysis project Ga0180435, IMG submission 132467) | Hypersaline lake sediment archaeal communities from the Salton Sea, California, USA - SS_3_S_1 metaG | ecosystem: Environmental > Aquatic > Non-marine Saline and Alkaline > Hypersaline >...
CCAGCCCATCAATGCCTTCTTCTTCCAGCTTGTGAATCAGTTTTTTTACATCGCGAGTGGTGCTTCGATAGTCTTCATCACCTTGTTGGGCGGCGCGGAAATCGACGTAGAAAGTAGGTACATCAATGATGCCGATTTTATAGGCCTGATTACCCTGCTCCAGGGTTAACAACTTGGCCTGCGCGGCCTGCTCTTCGAGCTTGACGGTGTTGCGGGTAATGGCAACTACATGACTGACGTCGTCTTTGCTGTCGGATGGAATGACTTCCAGGCGCACTGTTGAACCTTTTGGACCGCGAATCAGCTCAACAACATCATCAAGACGCCAGCCTACAACATCGATCAGGGGGCCGTTTTCACCCTGGCCGACGCTGATGATTTTGTCTTCGACGCCGATGGAGCCTTCTTTATCGGCGGGTCCGGCCGGGACCAGGCGAACCACAGACGTGGTGTCGTCTTCGCTTTTTAAAACCGCCCCGATACCTTCTAAAGACAACGACATGTTGATGTTGAAGTTCTGTGAGGTGCGTGGTGAAAAGTACTGGGTGTGCGGGTCGTAAGTGGTCGCAAATGAGTTCAGGTAAACCTGGAATGCATCTTCACTTTTGGTTTGTACCGCCTGCTTCAACCGGTTCTTGTATCGCTTGGTCAGAGATTCACCAATCTTTTCGACTTCTTTGTCATTCAGCTTCATTGACAGAACAGCGGCTTTTAAGCGTTTGCGCCACAACGCATCCTGTTCAGCCTGATTTGCTGGCCAGGGAGAATTCTCGCGGTCGATTTCAATCTCTTCGTCGACGGTGAAATCGATATTTTCGATGCCACCTTCAATTTCGTGAATGAGGAAAGTCAGGCGATCAACCACCCGTTCCTGATAGCGATTGAACATTGTGAAAGCGGCGTCCAGATTGCCGCGCTTTAATGCATCGTCCAGTTCATAGCGGTAGGCTTCGAATGCAGCCACATCGGAGGCTAGAAAATAGGCACGGCCGCCATCCAGAGCTTCCAGATAGTTGTCAAAAACCTGGCTTGAAATGCCGTCGTCCAAAGGTTTTTTGACGAAGTGATTGTGGCGCAGCTGTTCCACCACGGTGAGGCTGGTGCGTGCGTGTACGTCGAGTGGTTCCAGGATCGGAGCTTTGACATCAACAAAGACTTCTTTTTCGGGGGTGTCTGCTGTTTGCGCAACGTCGCCCTGAGCCAGCGCTATGGATGCGTAACTGCCAAAGGCAACTATCAATAAGGCTCGAACGCCGCGATTAAACTGCAAATTCATTCTTATATACCACCTGTGCAGCAGACGTATAAATCCCCCCGCCAATGCCGCAACGTCTGCTAAGATGCGGCACCAAGGCATGTGGCACGTGAAATACGCGGCACATATATGTGTGACTGGCGCGGTACTGACTTGGTTCCCCATCATATACATTGTTCGATGGCAAAAACTTGCATAACAAGTGGCTGTCTAACAACGTATGAAGGGCTGCGCCAGCAGTCCAGCTCGGCCTGGGGTCCCTTTTTATGTGTCCCTACTGGTCAATGTCACCCAGGCAGGTTACCAAACTCGTGAGTAGGTCCTGTGTGGAGAATGTAACCCGGTAGTAATACAGGCCGCAACTAATGGTAAATCGATAAATAAGGACGCGACATTGAAGATTCAAACCCAACGAAGTGTTTTGGGCAAAAGCGTATTTGGAAATACGGGCGTGCTGGCCTATTTTGGTCTGGCATTATTTTTGGCGGGCTGTGATCAGTCAGCAATAGCAGAAAGTGAAACAACAAAGGCAGAAGGTGAGAGCGTGGCATTAGACAGTGAAGTAAAAGAGGCCAGCTACCTGCTGGGGTTTAAGCAGATTGAAGACCTGCTGCAGCAGACAGATGGTGTGATCGATGCGGATGCCTATCTGCAGGGTGCCAAAGACTTTGTCGGCGATAAGAACAGTCAGGTCAGCGATGCAGATCAGCAGCGGGTGTTTACCGCGCTGCAAGTTGCCGTTGGCGCAAAACAGGCTGAAGCCAGCGCCGGTGTGCGTGAAGCGGGTGATGCTTTTCGCGCGGAATACGCCACACGAGAAGGCGTGACGCAACTGCCTTCCGGCTTGTTGTATGAAGTGATTACCGAGGGTTCCGGCCCTAAGCCGACAGCTTCAGATACTGTCACCACTCATTACCATGGCACTTTGGTTGATGGCACTGTGTTCGACAGCTCGGTTGAGCGTGGTCAACCAGCCAGTTTTCCGGTCAATGGCGTGATTGCGGGTTGGACGGAAGCGCTGCAGCTGATGAACACCGGTTCAAAATGGCGTCTCGTTGTTCCGTCCGATCTTGCTTATGGTGATCGTGGCGCAGGCGGCCAGATCAAACCCGGCGCAACACTGATATTTGAAGTGGAACTGCTGGAAATCAACTAGCCCCTTTCTGATCCGCGGGTAACCTGCGGGCGGCTAGTCCGGGTCCGGTTCCAGGACCAGACCCAACGGCTGCACTAACGCCAGCAACTGGTTGTAGTGGAGTTTGACGCCCACTAAGCTGATGTCGCGTGGGTGCAGATTGTTAAAGCTGCTGCCCCGTAAGTCCGCGTTTTCAATACTCAAACCTGTCGCGCTGATATTGTGCAGTTCAGATCCCGCGAGGTTTGCTCCCCGTAAATTGCAGTGGTCGAGGTTGGCCTCGATCAGGCGGCTGTCCGTGATCGTGCACTCCGCCAGGAAGTTGTCTGCCAGCGTGCCGTAGGCGAAGTTGCAGTGCTGCATGGTGAAATCGGTCAACTCGGTACCGGAAACAGGCATCCGGCAGTCGATCCTGGAGAGGTCAGCGCCCTGCAATTGGCAGTGTTCAAAGTGCAATGCATAGGCCTCGCTGCGTACAAAATCTACAACCGTCAGGTTGCAGTGGCTGAAATGCACTTCACGTAGATTTGCCTGGCTGAAGTCCGCGGGCTGTTGTGATGTTGCGTCGTTGAACTGGCAGCGAATAAATTCAGTCCTGCTCAGATCGGTGGCGCGGAAATTGCTGCCTGCAAACCGGCAATCCGTGAATATACAGTCTCGCAAGGTGGTGTGACTGAAGTCCTGACCACTAAAATCTCCAGCATCGATCACAGTCTCATCTTGTAGTTTTGTCAAAGGCAGCACTTACATGAAAAAAACATGAGCTGTAGGATACTCGTCACGCTGGGGAGGCGGGGAAATTCTTGCAGGAAGAGACTGAGTCATCAATCTGGCGTAGTGGTCAGTCTCGTGCCTATTTAAGCGCCAGCGCTTTTTCCGGTATGGCTTTAGCCATGCAGCAGCTGCTGCTCAGCTGGATTCTGATTGGCATTCTGCTGTTGCCTGCCCATCAGGTGGGTTTGATCCAGGCGTTAATTGGTATCCCGGGCGTGTTCCTGATGTTGATGGGGGGTGCCAGTGCGGATCGTGCCGATCCGCGCAATCTGCTCATCCGCATCTACGCGGTGGCGCCGATCTTTCCACTTTTTCTCATTGCGATGGATGTCACCGGTTGGTTCGCTGTCTGGAGCGTGGTGCTCTGGGGTCTGGGCATGAGTTTTGTGCAGTCTTATTCCATGCCTGCTCAACAGGCGATTCTCAACCGGATCAGCGGTCAGCATCTGCAACAGGGTGTGACTGCTGCCACTGCTGCCGGGTTTGTGGTTCAAGTATTTGGCCTCGGACTGGCCGGACAGATAGATCGTTGGGGAATTTCACCGGTGCTGTTGTCACAAGCTGTGGTGCTTGGGCTGGCGGCATTTGCTATGGCCCGTATCACGGCCGTTGTGACCATCGATCCCAAACCTGAACAGTCCGCGGTACGCGGGATTATTGAAGGGTTGCAGGCGACTCTGCACAGCAGGATTATTTTCAATGTGCTGGTCATCAACTTTATTTCCAGCATATTCAACGCGGGTTCCTTCATCACGGTCTTTCCCTTTATCGTGAAGCGCATATACGACGGTGATGCCTGGACGTTGTCTGTGCTGATGGCGATCTTTTTTGCTGGCGCTGCCTTGTCCAACGCCTTGTTACTCAGGTTCATGCCGCTGGTACGTCCCGGTCGCCTGTTTCTGCTGATGCAGCTTTCGCGCATCGTCGTGCTGTTGATGATTTATGTGCAGGGAGATTTCTGGCTGCTGGTTCTGGGGACCTTTGGCTGGGGTTTGAATATGGGCATTACCAGCAACCTTGCCCGAACCATTGTGCAGGAGTCGGCGGAACCGGCCTATCGTGGTCGTATCCTGTCGGTATTCAGCGTAGGGATGGTGGGCAGCGCACCCATTGGCGCAGTGGTTCTGGGTTGGCTGATCGAAACCTTTGGTACGCTTAACGCCCTATGGCCAGCAATGATTTTATCTGCGGTGTTGTGTGCTTATGGTGCCTGGTTCACTAATGTCTGGCGCTATGAAAGTCCAACGTAAGACTTTTGATGGTGTCATCACGTTGTTGGCTTTAGGCTATGATTTTTAGCCTGGACGTGCACCTTGATTAATGATGAAGCCCACATCCGTCGCGATTACGCGCAAGGTATGTTGTCCCGTGACACCCTGGCTCGGGAGCCACTTGAGCAATTCGAGATCTGGTTGCAACAGGCCATTGCAGACAACGAAGCTGATGCGACCGCGATGTCTCTGGCTACGGTAAATGCTGACAACGTACCTTCAGTGCGAATCGTGTTGCTGAAAGGCCACAGTAGTAATGGTTTTGTCTGGTACACCAGTTATGCCAGTCACAAAGGCCATGACCTTGATGTCAACCCGAATGCGGCCTTGATGTTTTACTGGCGTGAAAGCGAGCGGCAGGTTCGTATCACGGGCACGGTCAGTAAACTGTCCCGTGAACAAAGTGAGCGTTACTTCTCTACCCGACCAAAAGAAAGTCAGCTCTCCGCTCTGGCCAGCCAGCAATCAAAGGAGGTCGCTGACCGTTCAGTGTTGGAGGCTCGGGTGCAGGAGCTGAGTGTGCAATACAGCGACACAGACGTACCGATGCCTGACAACTGGGGAGGATATATACTCTTACCCACACGCTATGAATTCTGGCAGGGTAGAGTGGGCCGGCTACATGACCGTTTCAGTTATGTTAAAGATGGCGAAGTCTGGACAATCAAGCGCCTGCAGCCGTAGCGAAATCTAGTTGCTGGGCGGGCAGAGCGTTGCAATTTTGTTGCCCACCAGTGCCAGACAGAAAGTTGCCCCACATTGCTGCGCCTGTTGCTCCACGGCGGCGACATTCATGTTATCCCGCTGCATCAGTTCACCCACCAGGTTAGAGCTGGAAGGCCGAATGCCGTAGCAGGGTGGGTAGCTGTAAAGACTGGGATAGCGGGCCACAACTTCGTCGTAAGCAGTTTGTTGGGGGCTCTTCTCTTCTGTCGGAGTCTCTGGATTTTCGCCTCCCAACTCGCTCAACAGCAGGTTTGATCGATACAGATAGGTTTTCATGCGGCCATCGTCGCGTTTCAGCAGGAGCATTTCGTTGACCTCATTACCCGCCAGATCCTGGCCGGAAAAGTTGAGCTCAATAAACTCCCCGCACACAGATTCAAAACAGTCTCTGGTGTTGATGCCGGTGATCTGTCTTGATGCTGAATCTACTCTGGATGCGAAGCTGAGCATTTGCGCGCACGACACGTCGGGGTGTTTAAGGAGGCCTAAACCATGGCAGTTTTCATCACCATCGGCGCCGGTTCCTGCGAGTGCAAACCACTGCTGCGCATGTGCAAGGCTGGCGTCCTGCAATTGTGCTTCTTTGTCTGTACACGCAGTAACAAACATGACCAGGGACATCATTAAGGTGGCCCTGATCAGGTGCATGCCTGGTGCGTAAATCGCTTCAGACACGTTCGATGATAATGGCTGGTGCCATACCACCGCCTGTACACATGGTAACCAGGCCTGTGGTCAGGTCGCGACGTTCGAGTTCATCTAGAACTGTACCGATGAGGATTGAGCCGGTGGCTGCAATCGGGTGACCAAGTGCCATCGCACCACCGTTTACATTGACTTTCTCCGGATCAAGCTGCAGATCACGGATGAACTTAGCCGCAACCACGGAAAAGGCTTCATTGACCTCAAACAGATCAATGTCGTCAGTAGTCATGCCGGCACGGGCCAGGGCTTTGCGTGCCGCCGGAACCGGCTCATTCAACATAAGTGTTGGATCGCCACCCACCGTCGCAATTGCGCGAATCCGCGCACGCGGTTTCCAGCCTGCTTTGTCCGCATAGTCTTTACTCGACAGAATCAGCGCTGCAGCACCGTCTACCACACCTGAACTGTTGCCGGCATGGTGCACGTGATTGATGACAAGGTCTGGATAAGCCCGCTTCACCAGCTGCTCGAAAGTTTCGCCGGTATCGTCAATGGGTGCGTTCATGAACTGGTCAAACACAGTTCGTAACTCAGCCAGAGACGCCATGGTGGTACCTGGACGCGGGAATTCTTCCCGATCCAGCGCCAGTGTGCCGTCGTCGTTAAAGACCGGGATAAGGCTTTTATCGAAGTAGCCGTTATCAATAGCGTGTTTTGCACGGCGTTGGCTTTCTACCGCCAGCGCATCCACATCCTCTCGGGTGAAGCCGTCGAGGGTGGCAATCATGTCTGCACAGATGCCCTGATGGGGTTGTGGGTGCAGGTTGCGCAAATGCAGATTGCCACCATCAACCGTACGGTTGTTGTTTTCGGGCATCAGGGTTGCGGTGTACGACATCATCTCAACACCGCCGGCTACACACAGATCGTCCATGCCGCTCATGATGTTGGCTGCTGCGAGGTTGACTGAAGTGATACCTGAGCCGCAGAAACGGTCAAGGGTGACGGCGCTGGCTTTCTCGCTCCAGCCGGCGTCAAGTGCCGCCATGCGGCCTATGCAGGAACCTTGTTTACCAACCTGCGAGCTGCAGCCGACAACAACATCGTCAATTTCATCTGTGTTCAGGTTGTTGCGTTCTGCAATGCCTTCAAACACTTTGGCCAGCAGGCGGCCGGGATGAAATTCAGATAGCGCGCCTTTACCCGCTTTGCCGATACCGCGGGGTGTACGTGCGGTGTCAATGATGTATGCGTCCGTCATAGGGTCCTCTCCTCAGGCATATAAATTCGGACCGGTATTTTAGCGGAAAACCGGCAAAAAATAGCCCCTGACTGTCGCCTTGCTTTGTGACGTTGGATATCTGCTCAGACGCACCTTAAGATCGAGAAACATTCACTGCTACAGGCAGCATCGGTGACAGAATTTAATCAACCATTGGGTGGTAACGAGATGCCGCGATTTGGCGGGCCGGCAACAATGTTCCGTCTCCCAACAGCAACTATAAGTGCGGCGCTTGATGTCGGCATTGCGGGTGTCCCGCTGGATTGTGGCACCAGTAACAGAGCGGGTGCACGTTTTGGTCCGCGGCAGATCCGTGCAGAGTCTGTGCTGGTACGACCCTACAGCATGGCAACAGGTGCCGCGCCGTTTGACAGTTTACAGATTGCCGACGTTGGTGATGTTGCACTGAATACCTATAACCTGCCGGCTTCCATCAAGCTGATAGAGCAGCACTATGCCGCGTTTGTTGAGGCGGGGGTGAAACCACTTTCCATGGGGGGCGATCACACCATTACCCTGCCCATCCTGCGCGCATTGTATAAACAACACGGACCTATGGCTGTGGTGCATGTTGATGCGCACTCAGATACAAACGACACCATGTTCGGGGAACGCGAGACCCACGGCACGGTGTTTCGCCGCGCTTTGGAAGAGGGGTTAATCGAGCCGAGTAAAATGACGCAGATTGGTCTGCGTGCCACGGGTTATGCGGCTGAAGATTTTGACTGGGCGCGCCAGCTTGGGGTTGAAGTGGTGCAGGCTGAAGCGTGCTGGTACCAGTCTCTAACACCTCTGATGCAAAAGGTGCGCAAGCGTATCGGACCCACGACACCAACTTACCTGTCTTTTGATATTGACGGTCTCGATCCTGCGGTGGCGCCGGGCACGGGAACGCCGGAGCCGGGCGGACTCAGCGGTTCTCAAGGTCTGGAAATAATTCGGGGTACATTTGGTCTGAACCTTATTGGCGCTGACCTGGTCGAGGTTTCACCCCCCTACGATACCAGCGGTAATACCAGTCTGCTGGCGGCGAATCTGCTGTTTGAAATGTTGTGTAGTTTTCCGGGCTGCGCACGGCGCGCGTGAAACCATATCCTCACGTATCGAAACAACTGAGAAATACCTTCAAGCTGCGCAGCTCTGATAATGCAGTTTATGGAGAGATGTCGGATAACTATCGCCTTTGGGATTGCGCTTGTGGTGCACGCCGGGGTGATGTGGTGGTGGGCTGGTGTACCGATTCAACAAGACAGCGAGCCAGCGACGAAGATGGATCTTGTCCTGACTCAGGTCTTACGCCCCGATGAACCAGAACAACCCGATGAACAGGCACAAGACAGTCAGGTCAGTGAGGTTGTGCCAGAGCCGATTGCCCGGGCACCCTCTGAACCTGAGGCGATCAGTGAACCCACCACCCCAAGTGAAACCACTTTGCCGCAGTTAGATCTGACACAACCTGAGAATTGGGCTGAAGTGGCGCCGATGCCCGGGACGGCTGAAGATTTTGCCCGTGCATTTCGAGGGGAGTTTTACCAGAGACTGGAGCAACGGCAAACCGCTCAAGCGCGCTCGCAGCTGTTGGCAGGACGCCGCGTTGTGCAGCGGGGTTTATCCGCTGAACAGTACAACGCGCTGGAAAAACCCGGCTCGGGTCACGTTAAAACCGACGCGGGCTGCTTTGACTTAAAGCCAGATATTTTCGGAACCATTGCTGGCGGGCAACGCATCTGGATGACCGCCTGCAAAGACCTTGTTCGAACGCCGTTTGAGCTGCCATCTCTTGAGTTCGACGCGCTGGGTCGAACCGTTGTGCCCTGATTTAGAGGTTCTTTATTGACGTATCTCAAGCCCCAGAGAGGTATTAACGACCCTTGAACTCTGCTGCACGTTTCTCCATGAACGATGCCATGCCTTCTTTGAAGTCCTCGGACTGAAACAATGGCAGGAGCTGCAGAAAAACATGGTGGACGTGATCATTGAAGTTTTCGTTCATGCCCATACGCATCATGCGTTTTGAAGCCTGTACCGCCATGGGTGCATTTTTTGCGATGTTACCGGCTATTTCCAAGGCCTGTGAATGCACTTCATTGTTGTTCACCACGTGTGAGACCAGCCCCATTTCTTCACATTCCTGCGCCAGCAGGGTTTTGCCGGTAAATATAATTTCTGAAGCTTTTGACCAGCCAATCAGGCGAGGCAGAATCCAGGTGCCTCCGGATTCAGGCACAATCCCTCGGGCGGTGAAGGCAGCCGCCAGTTTGGCGCCGTCTGCCATAACGCGGATGTCACAACCTAACGCCAGGTCCATGCCATAGCCTGCTGCTGATCCATTAATCGCGGCAATCGTAGGGGTGTCCAGATTATGCAGAACGGTGGGCGGGGTATTGCGCAAATCGAGGTTTTTGAAGCCTCTTTTGCCTTCAGAGATGTTATCCGTGATATCGCTGCCGCGAAGGTCCAGCCCGGCGCAGAAGAATTTGCCGGTACCCGTTACGATGATGGCGCGCACGTCAGTGTCCGCATCAGCCTGAAGTAAATACTCGGACAGATTGTTGAGCATAGACCCATTGATGGTGTTCATCTGATCGGGTCGATTAAATGTGATGGTGGCCACATGATCGCTGACGTCGTACAGCATGTCTTCGCTAGACATAAAAGTTCCTCTACTTAAGATGTTCGGGTCGATTGATTGCTATGCGACACTAAGGTGCTGCTGTATTGCATGCAAGTCTGACTTGTTGCTACGAATGTCACACTTGCAGACCAATTAGCGTGGCGAAGGTCAAAAACACCAGCTAGATTAAATAAAAGGTTTGTGTGCAGCAGTTAATGGAACAGAATCAGCAGGGTCTTGTGGACTTACTAGAGATATATCACGCGCGACAGTTGCGCGACCAGATCATCGCGCAACTGCGGCGTCTGCGTTCATCCACCGATCATCTGCCTTTGCATGAACAAGCGCGCCGTCGCGAAGTGCGGGGCTATTATGAAGCACTGCTGTTAACCGTAGCAGAGCTCCAACATCAGATGGGTGACGAAACCATCTAGCGGCTGGCCGTCTGGCCCGCTAAATAATAATTACTCTGATATGAGCGGGAAATAGCGCTTCCATTTCAGGCTTTTTCTTTATAAAGTGAACGTATATATACATTTACTTTATGATATGCTGATAGCACCCCAACAAAAACGAAGCGAAGAAACCCTGCAGCGAATTCTTGCAGTCTGCGAGAAGCTGATTGAGCAGGGCATGTTTGAACAAGCCAGCATGCAGGAGATCGCCAGGGAAGCCGGCGTTTCGGTGGGTACCCTCTATAAACGCTTCTCAGCCAAATCGGCCATTGTCGACTATCTGGTTGGGCGCCTGCAGACCGAGCAGTATGAGCACTTTATAGACGAACTGTCTGCGTGTGATGCGTGCCAACTCCCCGATCGCGTGCGCTTTCTAAGTGACCTGCTCTACCGCAGTACCAGCGAATACTCGGGACTGCTGCGTACGGTCATGGTTGCTCACCTGCTGGGCAACTCGCCTATCTCCGGCACCACAGCTGCTCGCAGTGCTGGACTGATTAACGAGGCAGCAGGCTGGCTTGATCAGAGTGAAGATTCGCCCGGCGTCGAGGCCTGCCAGCGAGCCGTTGCCCTTGTCGCCTTCAACTTCCAATACCGTGCCATCTACCCTACACCGGACACCCTGCTTGGCGCAGATGTGTATAAAGATCTGGTGTGCGAGATGGCTCTGAAATACTTAGGAGCTTAAACATGGAAACTGAAATTACTTTTCGTGAAACCTCTCGACTTGTCCCTGTTGCGCAGATCATCGCTGTTGTCTGTCTTATTCCGGTCGGACTTACCCTGGGAGCACTAACCGGCTGGGTTGTGCTTTCACCCATAATGGGCATGGTCGTGCCGCTGCTTGCCGCTACCTGGTTTCTTAAGCGGGATGGTATGAGCTGGCATGATGTCGGTTTTGCTAATCGCATGTCGCTTACCGGTTTCCTTGGATTTACCGCGCTCACAGTTGTTTCGGTGTTCGTGCTGGTGGTTTTTGGGTTGCAGAATCTCCTCGAGGCAGTCGGCCTGCCGCCACAGGACACCTCTTCGTTCAAGCAGCTGATTGAAGGCAATACCCTGTATTTTCTTGCATTCCTGCTGCCCGTGAGCTGGGGTAGTGCGGCTTTTGGTGAAGAATTGCTGCTGCGAGGCTTTGTGCGGCATCGCCTGGAGTGGCTGACCCGATCGCCTGTCTGGGCGGTGATAGGGCAGGCGGGGATATTTGCACTTGCTCATCTGTACCAGGGCATCACAGGCGTGCTAATGGTGTTCTCCCTTGGCCTGATTTTCGGCGCGGTCTTTTATCGCTGCGGTCGTAACCTCTGGCCGCTCATTGCCGCGCATGGCCTGATTGATACTTTCGCGATGACCTCATTTTATCTGGGGTTGGATTGGTTGTAACCGCCGGCTCAGCATCTGATGTAAGCCGCTGAATGGATCATGACCGCCTTCAATATGAGGGCGGTTGATGTCATACATCTGAGTTCATAAGCGCATTGACAATTGAACATATGTGTTCAAAATAGAACAATGCTGAAACCTAATAAACCTTCAGAAAAACGCAGAAACGCTCGCACAAGAATTCACGAAGCGGCCATGCGCACCTTCGCGGACCGAGGCACGGCGAATGTATCTTTAAGTGATCTTGCAGAAGCGGCGGGCATTGCACGAGGCACGATCTACAACAATATCTCTAATCCGGAGAATCTGTTCGCGGACGTTGCAGCGGATCTATCAGCGGAAATGATCGCGCGCGTAGAAGCGACGATTGTGGATATCGAAGATCCTGCATTGAGGCTCGCAACAGGGATTCGCCTGTTCATCCGGCGTGCTGCTGAAGAACGTAATTGGGGCCTTTTTCTGGTGCGATTCGGTATCGGGCACGATGATCTGCAGATGCTCCTGGAAGCACCGCCGGTCAGAGATGCGAGGCTGGTTTTGCGCCGAGGCGGCAGGACAGTGGATTCGGAATTCGAAAGGTCGTTTGTCGGCATGCTTGCCGGTTCAACACTCGCCGCAATGAGCACAGTCATCGGAGGGCATCAGACCTGGCGCAATGCCGGCATTCACACCGCTGAACTCGCATTATTGGCTGCTGGAATGTCGCAGCAAGACGCGCAGCATCTTTCACGCGCCAGGCTGCCAGACCTGGCCGAGGTGCCTTTGCCCGCGAAGCACACACCAAGGAGTAAATCTTCATGAGTACAATAAAAGTCGAGGACATCGCGCATGTTCGATTCCGGGCGCCGGATCTTGCCGAGATGGGCGCGTTCCTCAAAGAGTTTGGTTTAAGTTCGGAGCTGGCTGATGACGGCACTCTTTATGCGAGAGGTTCCGGATCTGCACCCTTCCTGCATGCTACCAGCCCGGGAGAGCCGGGGTTCGTGGCCATCGGCTTTCGTGCAGCCAGTCTCGACGACCTGCGCCACCTTGCCGAAGCCGAATCCGCCCCGCTTGAAAAACATGACGCGCCGGGGGGTGGCTATGTGGTCCGCTTGAACGATCCCGACGGCTATCTGGTTGAAGTCGTCGCCGGGCAGAAGCCGCTGCAGCCACAGGCGTTTCCGGCTGCACCGAAGCACAATGACGCACGGTCGAAAGCACGCAAGCGAGCGCCGCTACGCCTCTCCGGAGGACCCGCAAATGTTGTGCGGCTCGGGCATGCCGTGCTTGAAGTGACAGATTTCCGGGTCTCAGAAACCTGGTACAAAGACAGGTTCGGGTTCATCACATCCGATGAAATAGAGATGGCGCCTGGCGCACCAATAGGCGCTTTCCTGCGCTGCGATCTTGGCGAGACTCTCACGGATCATCACACGCTGTTCCTGCTGCAGGCGCCGTCTGCACCCCGTTTTAATCATGCCGCATTTGAAGTGGCGGATGTTGATGACCTGATGTGCGGGCATACCCACCTTAAACGGGCAGGCCGGGTCCCTGCCTGGGGCGTAGGCCGCCACGTGCTGGGCAGCCAGGTTTTCGACTACTGGAAAGATCCGTGGGGACACGAACTTGAACATTGGACCGATGGCGACCTGTTAACCGCCGAAGATGGCTCGAATATCGCAACCTTGCAGGACCTTCTGGATGTTCAGTGGGGTCCGACGCATCCAATGATGGCGGGAGAAGACAAATGAAGCTTGCAACATTTGATGCCGGCGCCGGTCCGCAGACAGGCATTATTGTTGATGAGGAGATTGTTGCAACGGGGCTGCCCGGCACGATGATCGACCTCATCTCGAGCTGGGAGAGGCTGCAACCCGAGCTGAACGACATTGCCCGCTCTGGTGAACGGATAGCGCTGGATCGGGTGAAGCTTCTGGCGCCAGTTCAGAGGCCGGGCAAAATATTCGCCATCGGTCTCAATTATGCTGACCACATTGCTGAAAGCCGTATGGACACGCCCGAAAATCAGGTCTGGTTTACCAAAGCCGTCACCTCTATCAATGGTCCCTTTGATCCAGTTGAAGTGCCATCCTTTGCGCCCTATGTTGATTACGAAGCTGAGCTGGTTGCTGTTGTAGGCATCGGTGGGCGCAACATTTCGGCAGAAAACGCAGCGTCGCATGTGTTCGGATATTGTGTCGGCAACGATGTTACAGAACGTATGTGGCAGCACCGGACCCCTCAGTGGAGCCTGGGTAAGTCGTTTGATACCCATGCGCCTATCGGTCCTTGGATCACAACTGCAGACGAAGTGCCTGATCCGCATTCGCTTGGGTTACGTTGCCTGGTCAATGGCGAGACCCGTCAGAATTCAAATACCAAACATCTCGTCTTCGATATCTGGCAGCAGATCGAACATCTGTCCCAGGCGATGACTCTGGAACCTGGCGATGTGATATTTACCGGCACGCCGGGTGGGATTGGTGCGGCGATGGAGCCCAGGACTTTCCTCAAACCAGGCGACGTCGTGCGGTGCGAGATCGAAGCGCTTGGCGCCATTGAGGCGCCGATGATCTCTGTGGAGTAAACCCATGACTGAAAGACTGGATCATGACGTGGTGATTGTTGGGGGTGGACCCACTGGCGCCACTCTTGGACTCCTGCTTGCGCGGGGCGGGGTGGATGCGTTGATAATCGACAAAGAAGCAGACATTTACCCGCTGCCGCGTGCAGCCCATATTGACCACGAGATTGTGCGTATCTTTCAGGATCTCGGCTTGGCTGATTCGCTGTCGAAAACCTGGCGATCATCTCCGCGCTATGACTTTCTCAACGCGCAGGGTGACGTTCTGCTGCGGTTTGAAGGAATGGACAAGCTGGGGCCTGGCGGATGGCCAGCAAGTAACATGATTCATCAGCCATCACTTGAATCCCTTATACGCGATGCGATTGCAGATGAACGTAACGTAAGCCTTGAAACCCGCTGGGCCTATCAGTCGCACCTGCAGAAAGATGACCACGTCGAAATAGAAATCAGCACACCAGACGGACTGCTTAAGAGGCGGGCTGCATTTATGGTCGGCGCAGACGGGGCGCGCAGCCCGGTTCGCGAGGCGGCGGGGATCGTTTTTGATGATCTGAATTTTGATGAACCATGGTTGGTGATCGACACGATTGTGCACGACGCATCACGTCTTCCGGATGTCAATCTGCAGATTTGTGATCCCGAGCGGCCAACTACCTGCGTGTTAATGGGTGAAGGGCGCCACCGATGGGAGTTCATGATCAAACCTGGCGAAACACCGGAACAGGTGCTCGACGATGATTTTGTGGCGTCACTGCTGCGGCCATGGCATGTAGACGGCGCGGTTACCCTGGAACGCAAGGCGGTGTATCGCTTTAATGCCCGCGTTGCTAAGCAATGGCGTCAGCAGCGTCTGATCCTGGCAGGAGACGCAGCACATCAGATGCCGCCGTTTGCCGGGCAGGGGTTGTGTTCCGGGTTGCGCGATGCTGCGAATCTGGCGTGGAAGCTTGCCGCGATCCGGAGCGGGGCGTCTGAAGACTTGTTAGACAGTTATCAGCCTGAGCGCGAGCCCAATGTGCGTGCCATTATCGCGATGGCGATGATGATGGGCCAGACCGTGTGTCTGACAGATAGTGAAGCGGCGCGGCAGCGAGATGCCAGCATGCTTGCGCAGCGGGCGTCGGGCAAGGCGCCTGATGGAAAGGTTTCTTATCCTGACATTGAGTCCGGTTGTATCCTTGCTGAAACACCCGGCGCAGGATCGTATTTCCCTCAGCCAGTCAGCGAAGCCGCGGGCACAGTCAGGTTCGATGATGTCATGGGCGCCGGCGCCTGGCTGATCAGCCGCTCTGAGCCTCGCGCACCGGAGGACAAAAAAGCAGGCTTGCGTTCATTGACATTAGATGACCCGGCTATCCGGCCTTTCCACGACATCCTGGATAAATGGCTAGCCAGCCACGCAGTCGAAGCTGTTCTGGTTCGTCCTGATCATTATGTTTTTGGTTCCGGTCAGCCGGCATCCCTCAGGGAGCAATGGCGGTGCGTCGTAACCTGAGTCTGCGCAAAAAGCTTGGCAAATGACGAGCGTGGCTGCTAAATCGGGCTCGAAAACGCTTAGTTCTCCACCTCTTCGATTTCAACGGACGGTTGCTGCTCGCTGGGTACGATAGTCGGGCCGTCGAACGGGTCAGGTTCTTTAGGCAGAAAGAAGGGGCGCCAGTGTGTTATGGGCACGTTTTCGCGGCGACCTTCGATCATGCGTACAAAATCCCCATCATCAGTGAGGATCGCGTAACTCAGATCGCGATCTTTGGGTTTTTGCTGCGAGACGATGTAATCGCCATCTTTGTTGGTGTACGCGTAGATTTCAGCGTGGGTGCTTGGTGCAAGAAACAGTACCCCAAGAACCAGCAATAACACTCGCATCAGATGCTCACATGTTTGTTTTTCAAGAATCTAAAACTGGCTCAAACAGCGGCGATCTGCAAGTAAAATCGGCCAGCATCGGATTCAGGGCCGACCAGGCACTTTTTCCTCGCAGACGGCATAGCCGGCATCTGTTGGGATGCACACATACATGCCGTCTTCGCGTTTCTCCATCCACGGGAGAATGGGAATAACCGGCGTCGCCTGTGCAGCAGCAATAGAGGTTTCCGGCGTTTGTGTGTTGGCCAGTCTTTCAATGTTCCGCAGCGTCGGGAAGATGACGGTCTTGGTGCCTGCTTTGGCTTCGTCCAAGGCGTCCTGTGGTCGGATCCAGACCGAATCCACGGATTCATAGCCATCGTGCAGGGCAATTTGATCATCCGGGGCGAGTGCCAGATAAAAGTGTGTGTCGAAACGCTTGGGCATACCTTCCGGCGTTATCCAATGGGCAAAATGCACCAGGGTGTCGCAGGCCAGCACCAGCTGTTCCTGTTCGAGGAAATCCAGCAGTTTCAGTTCGCCGTTGTTGAGGGGTTCGCGATATTGATCCAGCTTTGCCACACGCTCAGCACTGACCAGATTGTCACTACCTTTCTCCCGTGCCAGTAACACCCCGCACTCCTCAAACGCTTCGCGGATGGCGCTGACCTGAATTGCGCGTAAGTTCTCGTCATCTTCCTGCCCATGCAGCCAGGGTAGAAGATTGTCGTCGAAGTCCTGAGGATCTGCTTTGCCGCCGGGGAATACCAGGGCGCCGGATGCAAAATCGATCTGGTGGTGCCGTACCACCATAAATACTTCCATGCCTTCTGGATCGTGCCGAAGCAGCATGATGGTGCCGGATGGAATCGGCGCTGATGGTTCTTTGTCAGTCATAATCGTACTCCTGAAGTGTGCTGGCCTAGCGTCCAGCGACCTGCTGTATGAAAGTATCCATGGTCTGCAGCTTCTGTTTGTGCTCACCCATGGTGAAGTCAGGCACAATCAACTCATCTACGCCGGCCTCCGCGTATTCTGCAACCACGTCTTTAACTTCAGCTGGTGTGCCAATGATGTGCGGTTGTTGCATGTTGGCTGCACGCATCTTGGTCAGAAAAGCTTCATCTTCAGACATAAACAGCAAGGCAACGGCACTGCGTTGAACGTCTTTCGGGTTGCGTCCGACATCACTGCAGTGGGCATCCAGTATCGCCATTTTGTGACGTAGAATTGCAGGGTCTCCCCACACATTCCACTCGTCTGCATATTTTGCTGTTATTTTTAAAGTCACTTTTTCGCCACCCCCGCCAATCATCAAAGGCAGTGGCGCCTGGACCGGCTTGGGTTCGCACGAGGCGTTGTCGAGTTCGTAAAATTCGCCTTTGAAAGTTGCGGTGCCCGGTGCATACATCGCTTTTATCACCTGAC
>Ga0180435_10002891_pt1 | contig 17378 bp, 14 predicted proteins | sample SS_ome_3_FD_132467 | JGI IMG/M metagenome (GOLD analysis project Ga0180435, IMG submission 132467) | Hypersaline lake sediment archaeal communities from the Salton Sea, California, USA - SS_3_S_1 metaG | ecosystem: Environmental > Aquatic > Non-marine Saline and Alkaline > Hypersaline >...
AACCTGTTGAAATTATTATGATTAAAGTTTAAATAGTGTCAATTTGCGGACTTTTTACGAGTCTATCAATATTGTGCGCAAAAAAGGAGGTGTGACGATGACACTTATCAATATCATTGAACCGGAGAAGGCCGAAGGCGATGTCAAGGAAATCTATGACGCCATGCAAAAAAATATTGGCATGATCCCGTCTCCCATGCAATTGGCCAGTGCCAGCCCCCAGATGATGAAAATGATGTGGCAGTCCATCCAATATTACACCCAGCATCCCAATCTCGGATTCGGTCTGCTTTCCACCATCCGCTACCTGGTAGCCGATGAATATGATTACGCTTTTTGCATCAAATTTAATAAAGATTTTCTGAAGATGCAGGGCATGTCGGATGAAGATATCGAGAAGACCACCCAGGACCCTTTCCAGGCGCCCTTGGACGACAAAGACCGGGCCATGGTAGCTTTTGTGTTAAACACCATCAAATCGCCGACAGCAGTTACAGAGGCGGACATCACGCAATTACATGACCTGGGCTGGGAGGATCGCGACATTTTGGATGCGCTGGCGCATGGCTGCAGTATGATTGGGCCAAGTATTATGATGAAAGCCTTCAAAATGGACGTCGCTTGCTAGAACGCAAAAATCCGAAATCTTATCGGAAATCCGGATGGTGTTTCGAGTGGCGCCGACTTGAGTCGAAAATGATTCGCTCGATTCCGGTTTTGACCTGCAATTGAGGTTGGCAAATTTTACATATTTGTGGCTTTAACTCTATCTTCAAAATTACTGGCGATTGAGCTACCCAATTCTCGTGCATGAACCAACTCTTTAAAGACCCAGGCGATAAAATGGACGCGTCCGCTTATCAACAAATCCTTCAGTTCATCAATCATGGTATTATTGCCACAGATAAAGAAGGACGGATTGAATTTATAAATCAAAAGGCCCGGAAAATTTTACCCATTTCTCCCCAAAAAAAGATTGTCGGGACCACGATTTGGAAGCATCTTCCCAAGACAGGCAAGTTTGTGGCCGATTGTTTGAAGTCCGGCGAGCCCCAAGCCGGCAGCCAGGTATTCGGAAAGCACGTCAACTTGATTGTCAACGTGAGTCCCATCACAGATGGCCGCACGATCGAGGGTGTGGTCTGTGCCTTTTTGACCATGGATGAATTTGAAAGCATGGCCAGGAAATTGAAGTCCTTTTCTTCACTGGGTCGGCAGTTTCAAACCGTGTTTGAGTCATCCTCAGACGGTATCTGGATATGCGATCATGAAGGCAGGGTTATTAGTATCAACCGGGCTTCAGAAAAACTAGGCGGCTTAAAGCGCAAGGAGATAAAAGGCAAAAAAGTATCTGAAATCGTTAAAGACGGATTGTACAGCGACTATGTAACCGATGAAGTTATTCAGACCAAACAAGCGGTGAGTCAGTTGCAGTATATTAAAAATACAAACAAGACCGTGCTGTGTACGGGCATCCCCGTTTTTGACGAAGCTGGAGATCTGTCATTGGTGGTTATCAATGAGCGCGATATCACCCAGCTTGAATACATGCGCATGCAACTTGAGGAAACCCGCAAGGAAACCGAAAAATATAAAGACAAGCTTTCCGAATTGAGCATGCAGGAGCTCAAAGAACAGCGTATTGTTGCTGAAAACCATAAAATGCGCGAAATCCTGAGAACCGCAATTAAAATTGCACATATGGAAGTTAATGGCATTTTAATTCTGGGTGAATCCGGAACCGGCAAAGGGCTTCTGGCCAAATTCATTCACAATTGTGGAACGCGTAAAACAAAACCGTTTATCCAGATTAACTGTGCGACCCTGCCGGAAAACCTGCTGGAGGCAGAACTATTCGGTTACGAAAAAGGTGCTTTTTCGGGCGCCGGAAGCCAGGGCAAACCCGGATTGATCGAACTGGCCCATGAAGGCACGCTTTTCCTGGATGAGATCGGCGACCTGCCGTTTTCCCTGCAGGCCAAATTATTAAAGTATCTTGATGATCATAAAGTCATGCGCCTCGGCGGAACCAGGTCCAAGATCATCGATTGTATCGTCATTGCTGCAACCAACCACGATATCGAAAAGCAGGTGCGGGAAAGACAATTTCGTGATGATCTTTTTTTTCGCCTGAACACGATTTCGCTGTTGCTGCCTCCCTTACGAGAACGTCGGGACGATATTTACGAACTGGCTAACCATTTTCTGCAGGATTATAATAACAAGTATACGCAAGAAAAAACCATATCTCCACTGACCCTAACACTTGTTCAATCCCACCCTTTTCGAGGAAATGTGCGTGAGCTCAAAAATATTATCAAGCAAGCCGTCATCATGAGTGAGGGCGATCGCATTGATAAACACATTTTGAAAATTATCGGGAACGATGTGCTGGATGCTTGGAGCCAGACACGCCTTGAAGGCGCAAAGATTACCAATCTGAGCGATGTCCTGGAGACGCTGGAAAAGGAGATGCTCAAAGCTGCCAAACGTCAGTGCCGAACAACTCGCGATATGGCCAAATTTCTGAACATCAGTCAACCCAGTGTGATTCGCAAGCTAAAAAAATACGGCATGACACCCAACCTGATCAACAAACGAATCAAGAAATAATTTTTTCATTTCGGCCGATAGTTGCGATTCGTTCGTTACGATTTTAGGGGCCTTGCTTTAGTTGTCTTTTTAACAGATGCCATAAAAAATTATTTGATTCATAATTGGATCAAACCTGTCTGCATTAATTGATTCTTTATTTATTTATCTACCTCATTTTAAAACAAAGCAAATCCGCTGTTTTGCACCAAGGGTGGGTAAACCAAGCAATTTCTATTTAATATATGTATATCAAGTGGTTAGAGATTAGGTTTGCCGAGAGTTTAAAGTTAATCACGTGATGGCCTGACTTCTGCAAGGATTGGCGCAATTTTTGCGACGGCATAGGCCCAGCCAGCGATTATGGCAATTGTCGGGTTTTTTTTCCGATTGCGAAAGAAGGAGTATCACATGATTTACAAAGCCAATAAAGGCCAGACCAGCTATGGGGAACCCATCGGCATCATCCTGATGGAGAGTTTCATGCCATTTCCGCCGGGATGTCCGGGCAATGCATCATCGTTTTCGTTTCCGGTGCGCTATGAGATCGTTCGCGGGGCCAACATGGAGAGACTCGTCTACAAGGGAGACCCGGAACTGTTACAACCCTTTATCGATGCAGGCTGGAAACTGGTCAACGAGGGGGTGAAGGCGTTGACCGGGAATTGCGGATTCATGGTTCTGTACCATGATTTAATGGCCAAGGAGTTTCCAGTTCCTGTTTTCATGTCCAGCTTGCTGCAACTGCCTTTCATCAACCGTTTACTAAAGCCTGGCGAAAAAATTGGCATTGTTACGGCCAATGCGCTTACGCTTACAGATAAACATCTGGCCATCGCCACCAATGGGGTCGACGTTCCGGTTGCCGTGGCCGGCCTGGAAGAGCAGCCCCATTTCTACGATGCGATTCATGCTGAAAAGGGCTATCTGGACTTTGAAAAGGTGGAAGCAGAGGTAGTTCAGGTGACCCGGCAATTGATCCAGGAAAACGAGGGGATCAAGGCAATTCTGTTTGAATGCACCGACTTGCCACCTTATGCCGCCGCCACCCAGGAGGCTGTGAATCTGCCGGTATTCGACTTTTCAACCCTGGTTAATTATGTGTTTTCGGCGGTGGTGCGAACGAGGTTCGATGGAATTTACTAACTACATGATTCAAGAGTCCAAGGGGCTGAGGATTCAACCGGAAACGTATCAGGCCTTTAGACCGTTAGACTATTGGCGCTAACAGCCTAACAGTCTTCAGCCTACTAGCCTTACTCAAATCTTTGGATCCTTATTCTATTGATCAGTTAGGATTATTGTTAAATAAACATTGTCGGAGGAAGCAAAATGTCTGAAAAAATTTTAGAAAAGAAAGTCTTGATCAATGGCGAGTGGGTTGAATCCGAGTCCGGAGAACGCTTCGAGGTTCATTATCCCGGTGACGGTCGCCTGGTGGGAACCGTGCCCAAGTGCACCCGCAAGGATGTGCAGCAGGCAGTGGAAGCTGCCGAAAAGGGCCAGCGTGCCTTGGCCGGGCTGTCACTTTTGAAACGCATCGAAATGTTGCATAAAGCCGTTGAGATTGCCGCCAAAAGCGATGAAGCCGCAGCGCGCATTCTATGTATGGAGACCGGCAAGCCCCTGCAGCAATCCATCAGCGAGGCCAGTCCCATCAACGGCTACTCATGGAGCAACTTTCATGTCGCCTGCGCCAATGTGAAATCCCATCGTGGATTGACCTTGCCCAATGTGACCGAAGACAGCAACAACAAGCGCCTGATGCATATCTTTCAGCCCGTGGGCGTGGTGGCCAACATTTCAACCTTCAGCTATCCATCCGAGATGCCCAACTGCACCATACCCTATGCTTTGGCATTGGGAAACAGTGTCATCGTCAAACCTTCCAGTGGTGCACCTTTCAGTGCTATCTTGATTGCCGAAGCTTTGCACGAGGCTGGTTTTCCACCCGGTAGTATCAATGTCCTAACCGGACCAGGAGCGGTGGTAGGTGATGAACTGGCCGCGAATCCGGGTGTTCAGGCCGTCAATTTTTTCGGCCAGGAAAAGACCAGTGAATCCATTGCCGCCAAGGCGGCCTTAAAGAAACTGTTGTTTGCCATCGTATCCAGCAATGCCTTGATTGTTATGGACGATGCCAATATTGAGGAAGCCGTCAATGCTGCCCTGGGCGGTTGCTACGGGCACAATGGGCAGTCACCCATTTCCACGCGCCGCATCCTGGTTCACCAGGATGTACATAAGCAATTCACCGAGCTTTTTGCCGAAAAAACAGCGGCGCTTGCTTTTGGCGATCCTTTGGATCCCAAAACCGACGTGGGGCCCGTGAACAATTCCAAGGTCCTGGAATTGACCATGGCGCTGGTGGAAGACGCACGCAACAAAGGCGCCCAATTCCTGACCGGTGGCAACAACACCGAAGGCCTCTACATCCAACCCACGGTAATCGATGGGGTAACCCCGGACATGACCATCAGCCAAGAAGTCACCATGGGACCGGTAACGGCTGTCATGACTTTTAGCGATGTGGAAGCGGCTGTGGAGATGGCCAATTCAACCCGCTTCGGTTTTCAATTCGGTGCCTTTACCAGCGGTCTGGCCAATGCCTACTATCTAGCGGAGAATATAAAAGCCGGCAGCGTTTATATCAATGAAGCCACCAGTTGCTGGGACGAAATGGCGCCATTCGGCGGCGTCAAACGTAGCGGTGTGGGCCGTATGCTGTCGGATTGGATTTTCAATGAGCTCAGTGAAATCAAGATGATCCTGTTTGATCTGGGGAAAGTGAAAAAATAGTGTTCACTCCAAAATTGGATTGATGAAATTTTGCATATTCAATGGAGAATGATTTAGCATAATGAGAGGTAATACAGAATGCCCTACTTATACGGCGGTAGCATACTCCGAATCGACCTGAGCAAGGGGGAGATAAGCCAACAACCCACTTCTGTTTATGCCCGGGACTGGTTGGGCGGTCGCGGTTTCAATACACGCATCTTGTATCAAGAGCTGGAAAAGGGTATCGATCCCCTTTCGCCCGAAAATGTGCTGATCTTCTCGGTCGGGCCTTTGACCGGCACGCTGTTCCCGGGCTCCGGGCGGGTGGAGGTGGCGGCCAAGTCACCGGTAACCGGTATTCAGGGGATGTCCAACATGGGTGGCTATTGGGGGCCGGAACTCAAATATGCCGGATACGACAGCATTGTCATCACAGGCATGGCCGCCAAGCCGGTTTACATCAGCATCAATAACGAGACCGTCGAGATTAAGGACGCAGCAAATATCTGGGGTCTGGATACGTATCAGACCCAGGACGCACTTCAAGAAGAACTCGGAGATCCCGAGGTAGAGGTGGCTTGCATCGGTCCGGGAAGTGAGAATGGCATCGCCTACGGATCCATTCAGACCCGTATGGGCAATGCCGCTGGCCGTACCGGTATGGGCACGGTCATGGGATCCAAAAATCTAAAGGCCATTGCCGTCCGAGGTACCCAAGGGGTGTCGGTTGCGGATCCCGAAAAATTTATGGAAATCTGTCTCGATGCCTTCGAAAAGCAGAAGCCGTTAATCGACAATGCGCGTACGATCGGCATGGCAGAGAATACGCCGCCTTCGTCCTGGGCAGTCGTCCTGGGAAACTACGAATCCAATGTTTGGGACAAGCAGAAGGACCTGAAAGATGGTCATATCCCCTATTGGGAAGCCCATAAAAATCGCCAAGGAGCCGGCCGTACGGGCTGCTTTAACTGCCAGGTTCGCTGCATGGATTATTTTGAAGAAAATGAACTGGGCCCCCTGGTTGCCAGCTGTAATATTTATGGTTCGGCCACCTGGGTGATTAAAAATGCCGACATGAAAACCTGGTATGCAGTGGCGGCCAAATGTCATCGGTTAGGCATCGATGTACTATCGGCAACCCGCATGATCGCCTGGGCCACGGAGCTATACGAACAAGGCATCATTTCCACTGAGGATACGGGTGGTATCCCGCTGGCGTGGGGCGATCGCAACGCTCTGGAACAAATCTTGGAACAGATTGCCCACAACGAGGGTTTTGGTGCTGCCCTGGGTCAGACACCCGAAGTGGCAGCCCAGAAGTTGGGACGAAATGTGGAGCCGGCCCTGAATATCAAGGGAACCCCGGTAGGGGAAACCAATATCATGAACTTTCGGGCCCGGGCCATGGGCGCGGCGGTAAATCCGCGCGGTAGCGATGAATACCGTGCTCGGGCGGGCTCATTTGACAACCTGGGAACGGGGACAGGGACCGGGCTGACAGCCATGGCCAGCCCGGACAGCTGGGAGGCCAGGACAGCCATGGCAATCGTTGAAAAAGCGCTTGCACAAAAAAGAGCGCGGGATGGAGAAGATGCCCTGATCACACAATTTGATTTCGAATCCAGGGGTGAATTGGCAGCATTGGCCAACCGGTTGATCAGCGTGACCGACTCAGTGGGTCAGTGCAAATGGAACACGGTTTTTCTCAATGTCGGTATTGGTATCGAACTGCAGGCAGAGGGGCTTTCGGCCGGCCTGGGGCAAACGATGTCAGTTGAGAGACTTATCGAAATCGCCTCCAGAATTGCCGCTCAAGAAAGAGCATTTGCCATCAGGGAAGGATTAACCCGGGAGGATGACACCATACCCAAAAAGCTGATCGATTATCAAATGCCGGGGACTTGGCCGGAGGACAAACTCGATGCCCAAAGTCTGGAAAACATGAAAGACGATTACTATGCGGCCATGGAATGGGATGGGGAAACCGGTGTACCCACAAGGGCAACCCTCCAAAAATATGGTTTGTCCGACGTGGCCGGTGACTTGGAGAAAATGGGCAAACTGCCAGAGTAGTATTGTCCTGTGTTCATTTAGAAACTAAAAAAATACAAATATGCTAAGGGGAATTTCAATCTGGGTATTGATAAATTCCAAATCACAAATATCAAATCCCAAACAAATTCCAATGACTAAAATCCCAAACTTGGATATCCAAATATATTCACGAACAGGCTCAGGATGTGAGTCCTTAAATTATTCTGGACCATAAACTTGCCGAACCGTTTAGGATTTAGATATTGGAATTTGAGATTTGTTTGTACTTTGGTGCTTGATATTTGCAATTTTCAGCTTGTTGTTTCTGAATGGTTTGCCGGGACAATAAAAATAATATCTGAAAGGTAGATCAATGAATTATGTAATTATAATCGATGCCGACATATGCAGCGGTTGTCAGATGTGTGAAGTTGCCTGCTCCCTGCGCAATATGGGCGAGTGCAACCCTGAACGTTCCAGAATCCGGGTGGTCAAATCTCAACAGGATGGTCAGCTTGAGTTTGTACCCTCAACCTGTATGCAGTGCGAAACGGCCATGTGTGAACTGGTCTGCCCGGCCAATGCCATCAGCCGGGATCCGGAAACCGGAGCCAGAATTATCAGCGAAAAAAAATGTCTGGGTTGCAGTTCCTGCAGCTATGCTTGCCCTTTTGGAGCCTGTTTTGTCGATCGCCGGCTGGGGAAATCGGTGGTCTGCATGCAATGTGACGGCGATCCCACCTGTGTTAAGGTCTGCCCCTCGGGCGCACTTACATATTCCCGGGCCGATCAGGTCAATATTACCCTCAAACGGGGGGCTGCCCATCGTGTGATGCTCGCCAGGGAGATGATGCGCGAGGAGCCTCAGACGTCCATACCGCCGGTTGAAGCCGGGGACAACTGTTAAAACATTATGGGGGCGATTCTATATTTTATAGAGACGACCCTGCTGTGGATCGTGGCGGTTGTATTGATGACCGGACTGGCCTGGAGACTAACTATTTTCGTAGTGGCCATAAGGCGCAAACGCCAGTTCACCCGGCAAGGCAGTTGGCAACGCTTGGTCTCACTAACCGGTATATTGGCGCCCTTTCATCGCGCAATCCTTGCTAAACCTGCATACGCAGCCTTGCGGTATACCTTCCACGCCTGCCTCTTCATCATACCGATCTGGTTTTCCGGGCATATCTACTTGTGGGAGGAGTCACGCTTTGAGTGGTACTGGTCCCCCCTGCCGGACATTTGGGTCGATTGGATGACCCTGGCGGTGTTGGGGGCCTGTGCTTATTTGCTGGTCAGGCGCATAGTTAGGGCAAAACGCCTTAAAACCCGTCCATCAGACATCATACTCATCGTAACTGCAGCACTGCCTTTTCTCAGCGGTTATCTTCTCACCCATGGGCAGTTGAGCGACATCCCCTTTTTTGACAGCTACCTGTGGTACCTGCATGTCTTCAGCGCTGAGATCATGCTGCTCATGATCGTGCTGCTGTTTTGCCGGACACATTTGAGCAAGGAGCGGTGTGTGGGGTGTGCGGCTTGCGTGGAAAACTGCCCCACAGAGACCCTTGAGTTCAATGATCGCGGCCCGGATCGGTTGTTTAAGTATTCCCATTTCCAGTGCATCTGTTGCGGCAATTGTGTCACAGTATGTCCGGAGCAGGCAGCTGGTTTGCGCCATGATTTGCATCCGAAGCACCTATTCCGGATCGTGTCCAAGACTGAAATCAGGCGGGTGGAAATGAAAATCTGCAAAGGGTGCGGGGTTCGATTCGCACCCATGCCACAGATCGACAAACTTTATCGTAAGGCTCAGTCCGGTAAAATTGAAATCGATACTTTGGATTTTTGCAGGCGTTGTAAAAACTTGCGGGTCGGACTGCAAAATCAAAACCAGGCGAAATGAACGTTTGTACTGTTAATTTAATGGGTTAAAGAGGCGAGGTTGAGCATGAGAAAGGATCGTCAATTTGAAGCGTTGTTTTCACCGGTCACGGTTGGAAATGTGCGCATTAAAAATCGCATAGCAATGGCCCCCATGTCGCTGGAGAGCCTCATTCCGTTTGAAAACAGCTATATCGACAACCGTTGCAAGGAATATCTGATCCAAAGGGCCAAAGGCGGAATCGGTCTTTTGATTTTATCCTGCTGGCGGGTCGAAAACAACATTGAACCCATGCATCATTTTCACGGCAATTTACTGACCAAAGCTGCCATGTACTCCTTTATTGAGTTGAACGAGATATTGCATTCATTTGATACCAGGGTGTTCTACCAGATGACGGCGGGCTACGGACGCGTGGGCAACCCCAACCCGCCCGGCGGCGGTCCACCGGTGTCCTGCTCAGAGGTGCCGGCCTTCTGGGACCCAGATATCATGTGCCGCGAAATAAGCACCCAGGAAGTCGAGAGCATCGTCGCAAACTTCGGATTCTGGGCGGCGGAGCTGAGAAAGGCCGGAGCAGACGGCATCGAACTTCACGGTCATGAAGGTTATCTGTTCGATCAATTTTCATGTGCCGCCTGGAACAAGCGTACCGATAAATACGGCGGAGATTTAGATGGACGGCTGACTTTTGCCAAGGAAATCTTAAAAGCTATAAAGCGGGAGGCCGGTAAGGATTTCCCGGTGGTTTATCGCTATGGCCTCAAACACTACATGAAAGGCTTTCACAGTGGTGCCGTGCCAGGTGAAAAATTCAAAGAGTTCGGGCGGGATGCTGACGAAGGATTGACCATGGCTAAAATTCTGGAATCCGAGGGGTTTGACGCGCTACATGTGGATGCCGGATCCTATGATTCCTGGTACTGGCCCCATCCCCCCAATTATATGCCTCACGGTTGTATGGCCGACATGGCCCGGCAAGCCAAGCAGGTTGTAGGCATTCCGGTGATGGCCGTAGGCCGCATGGACGACCCGCAGGTGGCATCCGGCGTGATCTCAAGGGGAGATGCAGATGTGGTGGTGATCGGTCGCGGCCTGCTGGCCGATCCCGAGTGGCCCAATAAGGTTAAATCCGGGAAGACAGCGGAAATTCGCCCCTGCCTGGGCTGCCACGATGCCTGCACGGGACGTCTGTTCAACGGTAAGCCCATGTGCTGTGCCGTGAATCCTGCGGTGGGGAGAGAGCTGCACTATGCTGTAACACCAGCTGCAGAAAAGAAAAAAGTTTTGATAGTCGGAGGGGGACCGGCCGGCATGGAAGCTGCCAGGGTTGCAGCCCTGCGGGGACACCATGTCAGTCTTTACGAGCAGCGCCGTGTGCTAGGGGGGCATCTGCCGCCAGGTTCGGTTCCCGAATTTAAAAAGGACATTCGCCGCCTTTTAGCTTGGTACGAGCTGCAGCTCGAAAAAAGTGACATCGCTGTTCATTTGAGTTCTCCAGCGACCCTGGATACCATCACGTCGCAGAATCCGGACGAGGTCATTGTGGCCACGGGTTCGACAACGGTCATACCGCCCATCGCGGGCCTGGAAACCGGCAACTGGGTCGATTGCATCGACGCCCTCAGCGGCAAAAAAGAGCTGGGGCAGACTGTGGTCGTCCTGGGAGGGGGGCTGGTGGGGTGTGAAATCAGCCTGTGGGCAAATAGTCTTGGTCATCGGACCACCATTGTAGAGCGGCTGCCGGCCCTCATGTCGGCCGGGCCTTTGATTTCCAAAGAAAACAAACAGATGACAATCGACCTGCTCGTCTACAACGGCATTGAAGTGTGCCTGAACACCAGGATTGCACGCGTCGAAAACAGGCTGCTGCATCTGGTCAACAACGAGAATCAGAAATGGCAGATTGAATGCGACAGCCTTGTGATCGCTGCGGGCATGCGGTCGGAGCAGGAGTTGTTTATGAAGGTTGAACAAAAATTTCCCAATGTTCGGCGTATTGGCGACTGTTTGCAGCCGCGCAATATACAGGGGGCTATTTGGGATGCCTATGAGGTGGCCAGACGCCTTTGACTTGAATTGGGCAAATAACCGGGAATAGATGAATTCATGTATTTGACAGACCAAGAAAAAAAGATGCTGGATGGCAAAGCCGGTGAAGCGGTCCGCCTGGCAATGTCCATACTGGTCGATCTGGGACAAGGTATCGGTGCGGCGGAGATGGTTGCCATCGAACATGTCCACACCGACAGCGGGTTTTACGTGGGGGATGCCGGTCTCGAATTTGTGGAGCATTTGGCCGCATTGGGGGGCAAGGTGCGTGTACCCACCTCCATGAATAATACAACCTATGATATCGAGCGTTGCCGATCTTACGGGGTTCCATCTGCGCTCGCCGGAAAGATAAGGCGACTCGAAAAAGCGCACCTGGCCATGGAGGCCACACCGGCATGGACTTGTGCTTCCTACCAGGACGGGATCCTGCCCAAATCAGGGAGCATGGTGGCCTGGTCGGAATCCAATGCCATTGTTTTTGCCAACTCGGTGCTGGGCGCACGCACAAACCGGACCGGCGACCTGGTGGACATATGCTGCGCCCTGACCGGCCGGGCTCCCAAAACCGGTCTCTATCTGAATGAGAACCGCTTGGCAGACATACACGTGACGTTCGATAACATGCCGGCGGAAGCATTCGGGGATGCCCGTTTTTACCCCCTGCTGGGATACGCTATCGGCAAACAATGCGGCAACCGGGTCGTGGCCATCTCGGGAATACCCAAAGACGTCAGCATGGACCATTTGAAGGGTCTGGGAGCAGCGGCGGCATCATCCGGTGCTACTGCGCTGTTTCACATCGTGGGTGTCACGCCCGAGGCCCCTACACTGGAAGCATGTCTGAATGAGGAACAACCTACCAGGGACTTAAGGCTCTCGCCAAAGGACATACACCAAACGAGCGCGGTGTTATGCACTGCGGAAAATGATCAACTTGATTGGGTCGGATTGGGATGTCCTCATTTTTCCCGGGATGAATTCAATGAACTGGTCGCTTGTATCCACGGGAGGAAGGTGCACACCGATATCGAGGCCACCGTCTTTACCAGCAGGAAGATAAGGCGCTGGGCGGACACGGCGGGAGTGATTGAACAATTAACGCAAGCCGGGTTTCAGGTTTACAGCGACGGCTGTTTGTTGACCTACCCCCAATTTATAAATCGATCGGGCACGATGATGACCAACTCGGCCAAGGCCGCCAATTATATTTATTCCCAGTCCGGTTATTTAGCAGCTTACGGCAGTATTCGCGAATGTGTTGAATCAGCGATTTCCGGAAAAATCATGCGGGAGCGACCATCATGGATGGGATTCTAAACTGTAAAGTTTTGACATCGGGTATCGGAAAGGGCGAACTATTGGTCACGCACCAGAGTATCAGCCTGTGGGGCGGGGTTGACCCGGCACGCGGTATCATTGACGATCCCCGGCATGAGTTGTTTGAACGATCCATCAGCGCCAAGGTGCTGGCATTTCCATATGGCAAAGGTTCAGCCGCTGCCCCCCTGGTAATGCTTGAACTAATTAAACAGGGCACGGCTCCGGCCGCCATTGTTAATGAGGAAACCGATCCGCTATTGGTGGCCGGTCCTATCATCGGTCGGCATTTTTATAAACAAGCCATTCCAGTTGTTTGTCTGGATCATGATAACTTTGTGATGCTTAAAGCAGGTCAGGACGCAATTGTCGACGGGGAGCGGGGTGAGGTAGTAATCTTTCCGTGATTTACATTGTGTATAAGCCCATCGAAATCGGTATCGGAATCGCTATCGGAATCGTGTTTTTAAGAACCGATACCGATAGCGATAGCGATTTCGATACCGAAGTTTACGCACCGCCTATCCCTTTTGCGCCTGAATATATTGGTCCAGATCCTTTACGATTGCGGGTGCAATGTCCGGTTGAACATAGTTTTGCATTCGTTTTTCGAAAATATCCAGTAAGCGTTCGGAAAGAATCTTGCTGCCCTTGTTGTGCCAGGTGGTAAAATCATCGCGACTCATCAAATCAGACAGGTAGAATTCGGTTCGACAATGGGCCAGGGTTTTGGGATGAGTTAGATATTCATGGCCGATGCCGACGGACTTGATGGATTCCAGGTCGAGACGATCGTCGGTTACGTCGATGGACTTGAGCATCCGGCGCAGCATGCTGCAAATTTCCTCGTCCGCCAGGAATTTCTGGTAGCTCATGGATTGGTATGACCCCAGGATGCCGCAGGCGTGCAACACAAAATTGGCGCCGCTCATAACCGTAGCGGTCAACGCCATTGTTGATTCAATGCCGGCCTGCATGTCCGGGTACTGGGAATCCGTCAACCCGCCACTCCCCCGGCACGGTAGCCCGTAAAACTTGCCCATCTGGATGGTGGCGTTTTGAATCATGGAGAGTTCCGGCGCACCGATGGATAGTCCACCGGTGCGCATGTTGGTGACCGTGGAGGTGGCGCCGTAGATGACCGGAGCGCCGGGATTGATCAATTGGGTCAAGGTAACGCCGGCCAGCATTTCGGCATTCTGCAGCGCCAACAGCCCTGGCAGGGTTACCGGTCCGGTGGCCCCGGCCATCATGAGTAAGCCAATCATATTAACCTGTCCGTGACGCGCGTATTCGATCAAAGCGCCGGCCATTTCGGCCGAGTACTGCAGGGGTGATATGGAGCTGATGATGGCGATCATCACGGGTTTATTCAAAATTTGTTCTTTGCCGCCCCAGGCCAGGCCTGCCATAGCGATGGAATCCAAAGCAGCCTGACGCGATACGGAACTCCCGATAAAAGGCTTGTCACATAAGACAAGGTTGGATTTGAGCATGTCCAAATGGGCTTGCCGGGGGATCCGATCGGAGGGATCGATCATCAGGCAGCCGTTCATATCGATGGTTTGAGATGTCTGCACCAGCTTACAGAAATTATCATAATCGGCCATAACACCTGGTCGCTGCTTTTTTTCCTGTGTGATCATGATGGAAGCGCCATATCCGGGGGCGATAACCAGATGATTGCCGCCAATGGTCACACTCTGATGGGGATTGCGTGCTTCGATTCGAAATTCGGAAGGAACCGATTTTAAGGCCTGATGGATCTGCTTTGCTTGAAGATGCACGGTGTTGCCATCGACTTTGAAACCATGTTGTTTGAAAATGTCGAGGGCCTCTGGTTCGTAAAAGTTAATACCAATTTCATCCAGAATGTTCATGGAGGCAGCATGGATTTTGGATTTATCCGCCTCCGTCAAAATATGCATTCTTTCGTACATGACATGTTCCTTTTACTTGTTTACTCTAATCATGAGCCACCGACAAGGTCGGTGGTCGTTGACAGATACACCGGATGAGATCATTATAAGAAAAGTCTGTTCCAATTTAGCAAAAACAGCGCCAAGAATGTAATAGTAAGATGATATCAACAGTTGCAATCATAATTAGGTAATTTTAAGCAGTTGTGTGCTGACGTTCGCCGCCTATGAGAAGCCCAGGAGAATTCGAAACGCAATTGTTGATTCATTTTTGAATCAATACGGTTTTTCGCTTGAACCAATCGGGGGGTCATGGGATGCTAATCGGTGGGTTTCGTGGCATGTGGACTGAAGTTGGAAAGACAGCTTGATTCAATATTGAATCAAAAATAGGCCCATGCATGCTTTTGAATCTTTGGAAAGTAGGCGATATGGGGTGCGAAATGCAAAATACCGTGAAATTAAAGGATTGTGCATCCCTGTTATTTGGCGTAATCGATGTGGGTTGACCGATCTGGTATGGCCTGGCATTTGCATTCTTAACACGTGGCCAAGGTTTAAACGAAACACGCGTTTCCCGGTGATCTGTTAGCTATACTTGACCTTATGCTGGACAAAAGACGCGGTCCGATCGGATCGTCGACGAACGCGTTTGTATAAAAACAAGAGGCAAGGCATGCGCACCACCCGCAAATCCCGTCATTATGTCATCATCGGCAACAGTGCCGCCGCCTTGTCGGCCATTGGTGCGATTCGCCGGAACGATGGGACCGCTCCTGTCACGGTCATTGCGGCCGAAACATGTTTTGCCTATTCTCCGGTCCTGTTGACATATTATATGGCCGGACGGATATCCCGTCAGCAGGTGTTCTTAACCGATGACGACTATTATCGCAGTCTCGACGTTTGCCTCAAGCGCGGTGATCCGGTGTCGGCCATCGATGTCAACCGACGGATGTTGACGCTGCGAAGCGGCCAACATATTGACTATGACCGCCTTCTCATCGCCACCGGCTCATCGGCCAAACAACTGGACGGTTCCGGCAACCATTTGCCCGGTGTTTTTACCATCAAGACCCTGACCGACGCCGACCGTATCCTTGAACACACCGCCGAGCGGAAACGGATTGCCATCGTCGGCGGCGGCCTGATCGGTCTTCAGGCTGCCAATGCACTGGCCGATGGCGACCGCGACATCCGTCTTTTGATCGGTTCCGAACGCCCCCTTTCCCAAAACGTCGACGGTGATTGCAGCCGCTTTGTCACCGAATGCATCCAAGGAAGCGGTCTGTCCGCTTATTTTGAAACCGGCGTCGAACGTATCGAAGCAGACGAAGGAGAGCTTCGGCTTGTGCTAAACGATGGCGGGCACATGTCGGTGGATGCGGTCATTGTGGGTAAAGGGGTCAAACCCAATATTGAGCTGGCCAAACATGCGGGGATCGAGGTGGATTGGGGCGTTGTCGTGGATGACCGCATGCAGACCAGCGCCCCGGAGGTCTATGCTGCCGGCGATGTGGCCCAGGGCTTCAATCAGGCCAGCGGCGAACGTCAGGTCGTGGCCACCTGGGTCAATGCCTGCATCCAGGGCAAAACCGCCGGTACCAACATGAGTGGTGGTCAGGCCGCATGCACCGGCCTCAGCGGCAATGTTTGCCGTATCCTGGGCAATTCGGTGGCATCCGTGGGCGTCACGCATCCCGATCCGGTTCAGCACCACTGGCAAAGCTACACGGCACCGGATGGCGCCTATTACCGCAATATCATCTTCGGCCAAGAGGATGAAATCGCCGGAGCCGTCATGATGGGCAGCGTCTCCGACATCGGGCTCATTCGCAACATGATCCAGAATCGGGTTCGGGTGTCCGCTCGCCTAAAAGAAAAAATCGTTCACGGCCCCATATCATACGGCGATTTGTACGGTTGTTGCCTTAAAAAGGTGTAACCGTTTAAATCCTTTACAAAACAATAACAGCATGGACAATACGCGCATGACCATCACCCTCAAAATTAACCACGCGCTGGCAGACTTTGTGCCCCGGCGCATGATCGACAGGGAGATGCGAATCGATATTCAAAAAGACGCTCGCGTCGATGACATTCTCAGCAATGTCGTCGGTCTTCCGGAAAAGGTCGTTCCCCTGATTTTTGTCAACGGGCGCCATGCCAAACCGCAAGACCGGCTGTCATCCGGTGATCGGCTGACACTCTGGATGCCCATGGCGGGCGGATAAAACGAAAGGAGTCGGAATATGTCAAAATCACTTGTCGTGGATCTGGAAAAATGCACCGGATGCCGAACGTGTGAAATGGCCTGCTCATTTATGCACTATGGCGAGTACAATCCCACCAAGTCGGCGATCCAGGTGAGCATCTTCACCGAAAACGCCTTTTTCGTACCGGTGGTCTGCTTCCAGTGCAAAAAACCGTTTTGCGAGGAGGTCTGTCCCACCGGTGCCCTGTCCAAGAATGAGATTGACGGGGCCTTCGTGATTTTGGTGGACAAGGACAAGTGCGTCGGCTGCAAAATGTGCACAATGGCCTGTCCCTTCGGCTGCATTACCATCGGCCATGAAGGCATCGCCAAAAAATGCGACCTGTGTGGCGGTCAGCCAGAGTGCGTCGTGTTTTGTCCCACCGGGGCGATCGAATTCAAAGAGGAAAAAGACGGCATATTGGCCAAGTCACGTCTAACGGCCGAAAAAATCTATCATCAAAAGGAGGTCAGCCAATGAACGGATGGATCGGGAAAATTCTGCGGGTCGATTTGACGCGTAAAACAGCATCCGTCGAAC
>Ga0180435_10002894_pt1 | contig 17372 bp, 10 predicted proteins | sample SS_ome_3_FD_132467 | JGI IMG/M metagenome (GOLD analysis project Ga0180435, IMG submission 132467) | Hypersaline lake sediment archaeal communities from the Salton Sea, California, USA - SS_3_S_1 metaG | ecosystem: Environmental > Aquatic > Non-marine Saline and Alkaline > Hypersaline >...
AATGGCCCGATCGCCGTCACAGACGCCCCGCGAGTTTGCCGGGTTTGCCGGCGGGCACTTGGCCGAGTCGAGTGAAGGCCGTTCCGCCGCCCACCTGCCGCGCAAAATCGTCGACGCCTTCTATCTCGTTCGCTTTGGCCACCGCGCCCTAGACAAACAAGAGCTTGTCGAGTTAGAACAGGCAATCCAGGAATTGAAGGTGGCGCTCTCGAAAGCCGATGTGGAAGCGACGGAGTCTTCCACCACGAAGAGCGCGGAGAGTCGCAAGGGGAAGGGTTAGGCGACGGGGCAAAACGTTAGGCGAGACCTGAAAGCTGTAGCTGCGGTCGCCAGACCGCAGATGACTCAGGCAGGTGGCCGATCCGTCGTGTTCCGTTCTGCCGTCTGGTGACGGCAGCTACAAGCCCCGCCGCTAACACACATCGTTGCGAATCTCTACGTCCTTTGCGGTAGGCGTCTCCGGTATTTGGATCGTTTTTGGGAAACTCCATGAAAATCGGACTCGTTGGATATCAGGGATCGGGCAAGAGCACGCTGTTTCAGTGGCTGACGGGCAACCCGTCTGATCCTTCGCTGGCTCATACGACACAAGCCGCCATGGCTGCCGTGCCAGACCCTCGGATCGAACAGATTTGTAAAGTCTACCAGCCGAAGAAGTTGGTCCAAGCGTCACTCGAACTGGTTGACACGCCCGGCCTGAGCCGCACACACGAGGGTAGCGCGGCGCGACTTGGTTTGATCCGCGAAGCCGGGTGCCTGGCGTTGGTTGTGGCGGCCTACGATGGCAGCGATCCCAAAGCGGACGTGGCGAGCTTTGAGGAAGACGTGTTGCTGGCCGATTTGGAGATCGTCTCCAACCGAGTCGAGCGTTTGCGTCAGTCGGTGAAGAAGCCGCGGCCGAATCGCGAGGAAGAACAGGCAGAATTGACCTGTCTGGAGCCGTTGGTCGAAATCCTCGAAAGCGGCACCTCGCTGCGCGACGTGGAACTGACCGACCTGCAGATGAAATACACGAAGGCATTCCAACTCATTACCAACAAGCCGCGCGTGGTGGTCGTCAATACGGCCGACGACGAAGAGAACTCCGACCGCTTCAAGGAGATTCTTGCAGATGAACCGACCGTTTGCGCGGGGCCGCTTGGGTTGGAGCTGGAACTGTCGAAGATGGATGAGGAAGAACGTCGCGAATTCGAAGAGGAGATGGGCCTCGTTGGCTTCGACCAAGGCGCTCTACTGCGAACCCTGCTCGACGCCTCCGGTCAGTTCCTCTTCTTCACCGCCAGCGAAAAAGAGGTCCGCAGTTGGTTGCTCGACAAAGGCGCCACGGCGGTTGAAGCCGCACACGGCATCCATTCCGATCTGGCCCGCGGTTTCATCCGCGGCGAGACGTTCACTTGTGACGATCTCTTCCGCCTCGGCAGCGAAAAGGCCGTCAAAGCCGAGGGCCTGATGCGTCAGGAACCCAAAGACTACGTCGTGCAAGACGGCGACATTCTGCATATCAAATTCAGTGTGTAAGCATTGCTCGATGGATTCAGAACCGTCGGCATGGAAACTCACTCTCCTCCGCGGCCTCTTCCGCTCTGCGGTTCAAGTTCTTCTTGTAGGCATACCGGACTGATTTGAACCGCTGAGAAAAAGAGACCGCAGAGAGGGAGAAGCGAGAGGTCGTCCAACTTCACATCACCTCTTCTCTCTTCCCCGTCTTCTTCTCTGCGGCCTCTGGAACTCTGCGGTTCAAGTTCTTCTTGTAGGCATACCGGACTGATTGGAACCGCTGAGAAAAAGAGACCGCAGAGGGGGAAGGACAGGGATGTCCGATGAAGGCAAGTCGGGTGGGTTTCCTACGGTTCGCTTGACTCGCTTGATCGATTCAAGAACAATGGCGATATGAACGTGAATAGGGAAAAGCGATGGATGTGCATCACGACAACGAATTGACGGGAGCGGTAATTGGGGCCGCAATCGAAGTCCATCGCGAGTTGGGGCCGGGGTTGGAAGAATCGGCATACGAGGAATTCCTTCAATATCGTCTCTCCTCCCGGGGATTGGCGGTGGATCGTCAGCGAGGATTACCTCTTGTCTACAAAGGAGTGCGGCTCGATTGCGGGTATCGTCTCGATCTTCTAGTGGATCACAAGTTACCGATCGAGTTGAAATCCGTTGAGAAGATCCATCCTATTCACGAAGCTCAAATTCTCACCTACATGCGGATTGGTCGATTTCAACTCGGATTGCTGATGAACTTCAATGTCGCCGTACTCAAAGACGGCTTGCATAGGAAGATTCAGTCCGGCCAGTGGGTCGTCCATGACTCCCCTTCGTTTAAGACGATGCAATTGGAGGGCGTTGACACTGCGACGGGTGAGATCGTGGGAGCGGCCGTCGAAGTCCATCGCAATCTCGGGCCGGGGCTTTTGCCCAGCGCCTACGAGACGGCGTTGTGCTACGAACTGTCGCAACGTCACATGCCGTTTCAACGAGAGGTCGCAATCCCTCTTGTTATGGAGGACCGGAGCCTTTCAACGACTGCCGAGATCCCCTTGCTGGTGGACGGTCAAGTCCCGGTGTTCTGCATGTGCGTTGATGAGTTGCAGGCGGTGCATTCGGCAACACTCCGCGCACGTTTGCGACAAGGGAACTGGAAACGGGGGCTGCTTCTCAACTTCAATGAGAAGACCATGTTGGCGGGGATCAAACGTATTTGTCTCTGAACGTCTCCCTTCTCTCCCTTTCCGCCTCTGCGGCCTCTGGATCTCTGCGGTTCAAGTCTTTGCATTCTCCTCCCGGATTGATTGGAACCGCTGAGGAAAAGAGACCGCAGAGAGGGAGAAGCGAGAGGTCGTCCAACTTCACATCACCTCTTCTCTCTTCCCCGTCTTCTTCTCTGCGGCCTCTGAATCTCTGCGGTTCAAGTTCTTCTTGTGGGCATTCCGAACCGATTGGAACCGCTGAGAAAAGAGACCGCAGAGAGGGAAGGACAAACATCGGAAGTGTCACGAGCTTCCGTTGCTGCCGGTCAACAGCTTGAAGTTGCCGGCGCCTAACAGATCGTCGACGCGGGTTCGCATTTGGGGGTCGACGCCGACCTTCATGCCGTCGGTTCGCAGCATCACCCGCTTGCCGTTCTCCAGGCAAAGGACGAGGTTCAAGTCGCAACCGCCGGGATAGGCCCGCAATATCTCCTTGAGTTGCGGCAGCACTTCAGCCCCGTGTGTCTTCTCCTCAACACGAATGGCGATCCCCCTGGTATAGCGATTTACCAGTTCGCCGAGCGGCACGATCTCATTGCAAATCAGGTTGGCTTCGTCGCCGCCCCCGCGTCGGTCGATGCGACCTCGCACAACGACAATCGCATCCGCCTGAATCTGCTCGCCATGATTCGCAAAGTCGTCAGGCCAGAGGATGCTGCGGATCGTGCCGTGCAGATCCTCCAGATCGAAATTGGCGTACTTGGTCGCCGTGCTGCCGGCTCGGGCTTTGCGTACGTGGGCCAGTTTGATCGAACTGATTATCCCGCCCATCATCACTTCCGCCCCATCGCGGAGCGTGGGGATGTCTGCCGTCGAATGACTGCAGTACGTTGCAAACGTTTGCTCGTGTTCAGCCAACGGGTGACTCGACAGATAGAAACCGAGTACCTCCTTTTCCATGAGCAGACGTTCGCGCTCCTCCAACTCGGGCATGTCGGGCAAGGTGACGGCCGGAGCCTCCTCTTCTTCGCCGCCGAAGTCGGCGAACAGGTTCTTCTGGCCGCTACGTCGATCGGCCGCCGCGGAGGCCCCCGACTGAATTGCCCGTTCGATAATCGCCAGCAACTGCGATCGCTTCGCGCCGAATGAATCGAACGCGCCGGCTTTGACCAGCGTTTCAATCGTTGCGCGATTGCACGAGTGTGGATCAACACGCTCGCAGAAATTGAACAGGTCGGTAAACCGGCCGTCCTTCTCGCGAGCTTTGACGATTGCATCGGGCGCTGCGCCGCCGCAGCCCTTGACCGCGCTCAGACCGAAGATGATATTGCCGTCGGCCACGGCGAAGTCGGCGAACGAGTGATTCACGTCTGGCGGCAAGACCTCAATCTCCATCCGCCGGCAATCTTCCAAGTGCTCGACCAGCGAATCCTTCTTCTTGAAGTTTCGTCCCGGGATGTCGCCGGAGAGCAACGCCGCCATGAACTCGACCGGGTAGTGGGCCTTCAAAAACGCGGTCTGGTAGGCGATGAAGCCGTAGGCGGTACTGTGCGATTTGTTGAAGCCGTAACCCGCGAACTGAATGATCAGCGACCAGATGTCCTCAGCTTCTTTCTTCGTGAGGCCGGCTTTGACCGATCCTTCAATGAATGCCTCTTGATTTTCATTGATGATCGCTTCTTTTTTCTTGCTAATTGCCTTAATGCACGTGTAGGCAGAAGCGAGCGGAATGCCGCCGAGCCGATTGAGAATACGCATCACCTGCTCTTGGTAGACCATCACGCCGTTGGTCTCGGCGAGGATCTCTTCGAGCACCGGGTGTTTGTACTCCGGTTGTTTGCGGCCGTGTTTTACGTCGACGTATTCATCGACCATGCCCCCCTTGAGCGGCCCCGGGCGATAGAGGGCGTTGGTGGCCACGATGTCGAGGAAACGGTCGGGCTTCATCCGCTGCAAGAGGTCGCGAATGCCACCGCTCTCCAATTGGAAGACGCCTTTCGTTTCGCCACGGCACAACAAGGCAAACGTTTCTTTGTCGTCCAGGGGGAACTTAAGCGGATCGATCGTTTCGCCCGTCGTCTGTTCGACGAGGTCGACGGCCTTGCGCAGAATTGTGAGGTTGCGCAGACCGAGGAAGTCCATCTTCAAGAGGCCCGCCGCTTCGACGTCGTTCATCGACCATTGCGTGATGATGTCCTGTTTACCCGGCACGCGGCCGAGCGGCACGTACTCGGTGAGCGGTTGATCGGCAATCACCACCGCCGCCGCGTGCGTGCCGACGTTGCGGGCGAGACCCTCGATCCGTTTGGCCAGATCGATCAACTCGCGGACTTCACCGTCGTTGTCGTAGGCCTTTTTTAGATCGTCGCCCGTCTCGAGCGCTTTTTCGAGCTTGATGTTCAGCTCTTCCGGCACCATGCCGGTGATTTGGTTGACCTTGGTGAGCGGGATTCCGAGCACCCGGCCAACGTCCTTGATTGCCGCCCGGGCCGCCAGCGTGTTGAAGGTGCCGATTTGGGCCACGTTTTCCTCGCCGTATTCGTCCTTCACGTAACGAATGATGTCGCCGCGGCGATCTTTACAGAAGTCGATATCGATATCGGGGGCTTCCAACCGGTTTTCGTCCAAAAACCGCTCGAACAGCAAGTCGTACTTGATCGGGCAAACGTGGCTCAAGTAGAGGGCGTAACAGACCAGAGCGCCCACGCCGCTGCCTCGGGCCGTGGTGGGAATTCCCAACTCGCGCGCCTTGCGAACGAAGTCCCAGCAGATCAAGAAATAGTTGGGAAAACCCAACTTGTTGATCACGCCCAACTCGCGATTGAGCCGGTCCATCACGACCTGCGACAACTCGCCGCCCGGCCGCATCTCTTGATTGCCTTCATAACGGTCGTGCAGCCCCTTCATGCAGAGCTCGCGCAGGTAGTCTTCGGCTGATTGATCGGTTGGTATCTTGAAGGACGGGAAGTGGCGCTTGCCGAGTTCGAGGTCGATGTCGACGGCGTCGGCGATTTGTTGGCTGCGCGCGACCGCCTCCTCGTGCTCAGGGAAGGCTGAGTACATATCCTCCGGCGACCGCAGGTAGTACTGGTTGCCGTCCATCTTCATCCGGTTCGTGTCCGTACGGAATTTGCCGGTATTGATGCAGAGCATCACGTCCTGGGCGGCGGCGTCTTCCTTGTCGACGTAATGGCAGTCGCTGGTGGCCACGAGTGGCATATCGAGCCGTCGAGCGACTTCGATGGCGCCTTCCATGCACGCCTTTTGGATCTCCGCCCCGTTGTTTTGGATTTCGACGAAATAGCGGTCGCCGAACAAATCGCGAAACCACTCGGCCACGGCGGTTGCTTGATCGAGATGATGTTCCGCGCCGTGCCCCTTGAGAATCGCCCGACTGAACTCGCTCGACGCGCAGCCGCTGAGGCAGACGATGCCTTCGCAGTGCTTGGCGAGCAGTTCCTTGTCGATTCGAGGCTTGAAGTAAAAACCCTCCAGATGCGCAGCCGACGCCATCTTCAACAGGTTTTTAAAGCCGGTGCGATTTTGAGCCAGCAGCGTGAGATGATAGGAGGCCTCTTTCATGCTCGAGGCCCCTTTGTCGAATCGGCTGGCCGGGGCGATATACGCTTCGTAGCCGACGATCGGATTGATGTCGGCCTTTTTCGCCTTTTGATAGAACTCCAGCCCCCCGTGCAAGTTGCCGTGATCGGTCAGCGCAAGCGCATTCATGCCGTACGATTTCGCTCGCATGATGAGCCGGTCGATCGAACCGGCGCCGTCGAGAAGGCTATAGTGGCTGTGACAATGCAGATGGGCAAAAGGGCGGTCGGTCATCGATCCCTCGTTTGTTGGCTGTTCGGTCCGTCAATCGCGCGAAGACGCGGCAGAACCAGCATTTTAGAACAGCCGATCTGCACGGTACAGGGCGTCGGTTTTCCGAGCGAAATGCCGTTTTCTTGTCATTCGCTGCCACAACACGAAGATCGCATCACCTGTTCGGACGAGATTGTCGTTTTCGTCTGGCTTCCGAACCACTGTGACACAAAACGTATCTATCGAGTGTTCCCATCTGGATTCCGGATCAGATAACGACAAAAATAGAAATAGTGCGGTCTGGACCTTGTCGAGCGTAAACGACCTGCCAGACATCACAGTGTGGAGACATCACGATGCGACTCAAGGAAATCCGTACCCATAAGCTTTTCGGAATCTTCGACCATGCGATTCCCCTCAACATGGATGACCGAATTACGATCATTCACGGGCCGAACGGATATGGCAAGACGGCTGTTCTACGTCTAATTGCAGGAGTGTTCACGCCACAATATGGCGTTTTGCGAGAACTACCGTTCGACAGACTAGAGCTTTGCATGTACAACGGATCTGTCCTAACGGTCACCGCAGACGGTTTCAAAGACGACGCAAATCGGGACCACATTGTTTTTGACTTCCCGCCGAACGAACCCTTCGATTTGTCTCGACAACACAAGTCATCAATACGAACGATAAACAAGGGGGATTTGGAGACGTTCATTCCAGGACTCGAGCGGGTGGGTGTCAATGAATGGTTCTCACTTCAAACCGGCGAAACCATGGATTTTGAAGGTGTCCTTGATCGTTTCACAGATGAACTGCCATTTCGTACACGAAAGAAGTTGGAGTATCCAATTTGGTTGACGGAACTCCAAGAGTCATTGGATGTGCATTTCATAAGAGCCAATCGACTGGAATTGAATCGCGCACACCGAACGAGCAAGTCAAGGCAATCTGAATGGATATCGGTCGTGGCGCGATTCGCCGACGAACTGGCAGGCCTGATTCGATCAACACTTGCAACGTATGCCGAACTTTCCCAATCACTTGATCGTTCGTTTCCCCATCGCCTTGTTGTCGCGTCAAACGGTTCGAGCCATTCCCCTGAGGCAATTCGCGGAAAGCTCAATCAGTTGGAGCAGCAACGCAAGAATCTCGTCGACGCAGGCCTCCTTGACCACGACCAGCAACCCGATGTTCAAATCCCTGCGGCAGAAATCGAAGAAACAAAGTGGGACGTATTGTCTGTCTACGTCAGTGACGTTGAAAAGAAACTGGCCGTGTTTTCTGACCTCTATGCCAAGATTGATCTGTTTCGATCGATTTTGAATCGCAAATTCCAGTACAAGTCAGTTGCTGTCAACAAACACGAGGGTATCGTCTTTCGGACGGAGGATGGCAAGCAACTGCCCCCGTCCAGTTTGTCGTCCGGAGAGCAACACGAAGTGGTGCTTTTATATCAATTGCTGTTCAAGGTGAAACGCGATTCGCTGATTTTGATCGATGAACCTGAGCTTTCGTTACACGTTGCCTGGCAAAAGCAATTTCTCAGAGACCTGTCTCAAATCACGGCATTGGCCAACTTCGACGCATTGATTGCAACACATTCTCCCCAGATCATTAGCGACCGGTGGGATGACTTGACGGTAGAACTCAGGGGACCGAAGGAATGCGAGAGCACCTCAATGAGCATGACATAGCCAACGACATTCGAATGGAGCGCGGAGTATTTCCCGGGGCTTTTCTCTTGGTCGAGGGAGATCGCGACAGCAAGGTTTACGGTTTGGTGGTCGATCACGACGCCTGTACGATTGTTGTTGGTTGCGGACGAGACAACGTGTTGGGAGCAATTCGAATTCTCAATGACGGCGGCTTTGCAGGCGCATTGGCCATCATTGACGCCGATTTCGACAACGTCACTGGTGAGAAGCCGCTGATTCCGAACACATTGCGCACTGATCTGCACGATCTTGAGTGCATGTTGATTCAGTCTCCGGCCTTCGATCGTGTGTTGGATGAACACGGCACAGCGCAGAGAATCGAACGATTCGCGACGAGCGTCCGAAGGCCAATCAACGCCCACTTGGTTGCCTGCGCCGTTCCGGTGGGTTGCCTTCGCCTGGTTTCTCAGACAGACAAATTGGCGCTCGACTTCAAGGAACTGAAATACAACAAGTTCGTCTCGACGGCCGATTTGCGAATAAACGTGTCAGACCTGATTCAAACGGTCGTTGACAACAGCCGAAAGCACGATCTGGACCAAGCCGAGTTGTTGGAAAAGGTGACTAACGAAGTGGCAGCGGAACACGACTGTTGGCAAGTCGTTTGCGGCCATGATGTTGTGGAGATACTCGCGATCGGCTTCCGAAAGGTGTTCTGTAGCAGGGGACGTGCTGAGATCAATACGGATGCAATTGAGCGCGAGATGCGACTTGCGTATCAGCCGAGTTTTCTCCAGGAAACTCAGTTGTATCAGTCGATCACGTCCTGGGAATCATCCAATCCCCCGTACCGAGTATTGATCGGGACATCGTAAGCGTGGCCTACGGCCCGACTGAAACGCCGTCGCCGGTCAATGTTTTGGCGATGCGTTTGGCGAGATAGAAAAGGCGCCGGTACTGGCCGATCATGTCGGTCTCGATGCGGAAGAGGGCGATGCGGTTCGGTTCTTCTGCCAGCAATCGATCGACTACGCGTTCGGTCGCGTCTCCGGCCGCCTGATCGATCTCGCCCTTCATTTCGATCACAGACCGTGCGGATTCGAGGTCGTCTTCTGCGATCGCCCGAGTGACGGTCGTGAAAGCCACGCAAACTTCGTCAAACAGCTTTTTCATGGTGGCGTTCGTCTCTCCGCTGATCGTCACGTTGTGTTCCATACGATCATGACCGAGAGCGACAATATTGGCGTCGATGATGTCGCCCGCGTTCTCGAAGTAGATGGTAATGGCCATCAACTGCTGCGCGCGCCGAGTCAGCTTCGTCGAGAGTTCTTCTCGCCCCAGCCGCCGCAAATAGTCGACAATCGCCGTCTCCAAGTTGTCGACGTCGTCATCCATCTTGCGGACGCGGTCAAGGTCGTGCTCGGTTCCTTCCGAAACCGCGGGGAAGGATGCCTCGAGCATCGCGATCACCTGCTCGCCCAAATGCACGGACTCAAGTTGCACCCGGTCGAGTGCAAGCGCGGGCGTGGAGAGATAGGCGTCTTCCAGGTACTTGGGCTGCACGCCGCCTTCCGCCGCTTTGCGGTGTGGCACGATCCACTTGGCCACGCGGGCGATGGGACCGGTGAACCAGATCAACAGCAACGTATTGGCGACGTTGAACACAGTATGCGCATTGGCGATTTGCCGGGGCGTTTCGGCTGCCAATCGGTCTGTGCCCGTCAGGTCGAGATACGCCGGAGACATTTCGCGAACCACCTCTGCCAGATGCGGGATGAACGCCACCCAGATCGCGCAGCCGATCACATTAAAGAGCACATGAACGACGGCGGCCTGAACCGCCTCGACCGGTTTTCCCATGGCAGAAAGCAATGCCGTCACGCAAGTGCCGATGTTTGCGCCCAGCGCCAGGGCGATGCCGGCTTCGAGAGAAATGAAACCTTGCGACGCCAACACAATCACAATGCCGGTTGTCGCCGACGAGCTTTGTACGAGCGCTGTGAACGCGGCCGCCAGTAACATGCCCAGCAATGGGTTGTCCATCCGCCCCATCATACCGATGAACGGTTCGTACGTTCGCAACGGATCGGTTGCCTTGCTCATCAGCTCCATGCCGAAGAAGATGAGCCCGAGCCCCATGATCATGCCGCCGTACTCGCGGGCTTTGTCGAATCGGCCGAATGACTGCGTGAAGAAACCGACAGCCACCAGCACCAGCGCATATTTTGTCACCTTGAAGGCGACGATTTGAGCCGTGATCGTGGTGCCGATGTTTGCGCCCATGATCACGCCGACCGACTGAGCGAGATTCATGACCCCCGCCGTGATGAAACCGACAACCAGCACGGTGGTTACCGACGACGACTGAACGACCGCCGTCACAACCGCGCCGGTAGTTGCGGCGGCAAAACGGTTTTTGGTCAGCTTGGCGAGCAACGTTTTCATGCTCGCGCCGGCGACGCTCTTGAGCGCCTCGGTCATCTGATCCATGCCGAAGAGAAACAGCGCCAGCCCACCCGCCAGACCGATCACGATCTGGGCCACTTCCGATCCGGTAAGCGTTTCGGTCGCCAGCAACATGCCCATGCTCCAAACGAGGTCGTCTACTCAGGATTCGTCTTAACTCCGAATCGTGCGGCGGCAAATCCCTTTGGTATAACCGCGAACGTCCAGCCGATTTCATCGCAGTGGGTTTCTTGCGGCGACACGGGCCGGTGTAGGCGGCTTTTGTCTACGCAACTGGAAAGTTGTCGACGAAGTACTTCTGCCAGGTGGAAATGTGCTCGATCATCTTCTCTTTGGCAGCGGTGGCGTTTCGATCGGATATTGCCGAGAGGATATCCAGATGCTGCTCAACCGCGCTATGCAGGTCCTCGACGCTATCAACGCTGAGATTGAGTACACGGTGCAACAGACGATATCGGCCGATATCGTCGGCGAGACGGCGTAGGCCGCTTTCGCTGGCGATCGACGTGTGTAGGGCCTCATCGTGATCTGCCCAACGCGCGCTCCACCTGTTCGTTTCTTTTTTGGCAAGCTGATCGGCCACGGCGCGCAGGCTGGCGATCGTCTGGTCGGAGATTGTCTCGGTCGCGCGCAACGTCGCGGCGCCCTCAAGGACCTTGCGCATCTCGAAGACTTCCGAGACGTCGTTTCGGGTGAATTGCTTTACACGCGCGCGGCGGTTGATGGCCTGTTCGATGATGCCGTCGCGCGCCAACTGGCGCAACGCTTCGTTGACGGGCGTTCGGCTGACATCCAAGTCTTTTGCCACCTGTACAACCGATAGGATGGCGCCGGCTGGGAGCTTACCCCCCAGAATCGCCTCCAAAACCGTTTGGTAGACGGAATCGGCCAGGGTTTCGCGATTGATACGCTTTTCGGCAGAGAGAAGAGTGCCCATAACATTCACCCAGAAAAGAGGAGTTGTGAACCACCCAAATGCACATTGCGTGCAGAAAGCAGTTTAGCCAGGAAGTGCATGCACGGTCAAGATACTGGCGACAGCGACCGAGCCAACTGCAAAGTCCAGATTTCACGTCATTCCCGCGCAGGCGGGAATCCAGGAGTTTCACACAGGTCGCTGGATCCCCGCGTGCGCGGGGATGACGGTTTCGCGGCAAAATCGACTTTTCAGGTCTCCTCGATAGGGACTGGGTTGGGCAGCAATTGGGGCCAACCTTGCGGCTAATGGCTGGCGGCTACTTCAATTCCGTGATCTTGATGTTGCGGAAGAGGAACTGGCCGCCGCCGGGAACCTCCGACTGTACAGAAATGTAGCCCTTGGGGATTTCGATGCCGCCGGCTGTCCACGACTCCTTGCCGTTGACCTTCAGCGAGGCGGTCTCACCCTTGAGGGTCAGTTCGAACTTGTTCCACTCCTTCGGGTCCAGTTCGATCTTGTTGATTCCCTCTTTCGAGCCAACGAGATCGCCCTCCATGCCGAATCGCAAATTCACCTGATACTTGCCAGGCCAGGGGCGGCCGGCCGGTACTTCGGTATAGCGAAAGTAAACGCCCGAGTCCCAGCGCTCAGCGCGGAGGGCTTTCCACTCGTACTCCAAAACGAAGTCGCCGTATTGCTTCTTGGTTTGCACCAAGCCGTTGCCCGACTTGATGAGGATGGCGCCATCCTGAATTTCGGCCTCACACTTGAGGATGTCGAAGTTGTCGAGCGACGTGCCGTCGAACAGAACGACCGGTTCGCCCGCGACGGAGAACGCGGCGACGGAAAGACACAGAACGATGCTTGCAGTGAAGATACTCTTGACGTGATTCATGGTTACTCCAGTTCTTTGGATGAAAAACCGTTGGAAGCTTGCGCTAGTCGCGCAAACTATGATGACAGGTCGGCGATGCGGATGCAACGTGCGAAAACCGGTTGGGTGAAGCCGTTTTCGCCGACTTGATTTTGACGCCAGCGTCGGAATATACTGAAAGTAGACCCCGCGCCTGTGGTGTAGCGGTAACACGGTAGCTTCCCAAGCTCCAATTGAGGGTTCGACTCCCTCCAGGCGCTCTTCTTTGTACGATGGACATTCTTGTCCGTCGATTCCGCTTTGTACGATGGACATTCTTGTCCGTCGATTCCGCTTTGTACGATGGACATTCTTGTCCGTCGATGTCGCTTTGTACGATGGACATTCTTGTCCGTCGATGTCGCGTCCATTGCGACGAGTTGGAAAACCCATCGTATCAGATTTCAAAGCACGTTTTCGATCTGGCCGCTCGCCACTGCGTAGTACGTCGCCACCGTGCCCTCACGTTCTTCTTGCGCCTGGCGGACGATCTCGGCGGTTTCCTGCCGACAGGAAAACAGTAGTACCTGTTGCTCTTGCGCGAAATCGAGCATCAACTTGGCCGCGCCAAGCCTGCGCGACTCATCGAACCGCACCAACACATCATCGAGAAGGACAGGCAACGGTTCCACGTGTGCGCTGAACTCACGAGCGAGTGCTAATCGCACCGCCAGATAAGTTTGATCGGCCAAGCCGCTGCTCCAGGTGATTTCGTCCTTGCGCCGCTTCGAGTGGTCTTCGAGTTGGATGCGGTTCTCGCCCGGCAACGAAATCAATCGGTACCGATCGCCAGTCATCTGCGCCAGATAGCGGTCGGCATGTTGGATCACCTGCGGCTGCCGTTGCACTTCGTAAACCTGTCGCGCCTGTTCGAGCAGGCCGCGACAAAGCACGCGAACCGACCACTGACGAATCGCGTCCTGAAGCTCTTCAGCAATCGCCTGCCGGGTCAGTTGTTTCTCCGCCAGACGCTGGTCGCTCGACAGCTTGTCAATCTCGTTGCGAAGAGATCCGATCTCCTGCTCTTTGGCCGAGACCGACTCGTCAAGACGCATCAGTTCGGAATCGAGTTGTTGCGACTCATGGCCGAGTTCGGCGTCGGTGGTGATATCCAGCTCTGCCGTCAGAACGCCGACCGCCTCGCGCTTGTTGGCGATGGTGAGCAACGCCAAGTCTTCGGTTTCCGTCTTTTGGCTGGCGGTTAGCCATTGCTGATTCGCCTCGGCCCGGCGGAGGAACTCATCGCGGTTGTCGGCTCCCGCTTCTTGCATCAGGTCGGTGAGGCTCTTCTGTTTGTTTTTCAGTTGCTTTTCGAAACGCTTGATTTCTTTTGCCAGCAGCACCCGTTCGTCGCAGCGGCGGCTACGCTTTGTCTGCATGTTTTTTGCAGCGGCCAAGGCTTCGCCGACGTTGTGCAAATCGGTGACGCCGGGATCGCCATTGAGCGGTACCTCGCAAACCGTTGCCAACTCGCCAACGCGGGCCTGGATTTGCCGCATGTCCTGTTCGATATCCTCGACGCGTCGCTGGGATGTTTGCACTTCTGATCGGATGTTGCGGGCGGTTTCGATGATCTCGATCACCGTGGCAAACTGACCGGCGGGGAAGGCCGTATCGAATCCGCGCTCGGCAAGCCAATTGCGCCAGTTCTCCTCCGCCCCTGCCATCGTGTTTGCGGCATCGTCTTTTGCCTGTTCGGCTCGCGTCAACGCGGCAGTCGCTTCGTCGTATTCCCGCTTCGCCTCGGCATGCCGCCGTTGGCAGTCGGTCCAGGTTCGCAGGTGGTCGGTAGCACGCTCGTTTTCTTCTTCCAACTGATCGAGGTCGGCGAGGCTCGCCGGTTCGGCCAGTCCATGATCTTCGGCCGTGCTGCGGCGTCGAGCAGCCAGTTCTTCTCGTTGTTGTTTGGCGTCCTCCAGTTTCTTCTGTAGGTCGTCGCATTCGTGTTGTAGCTGTGCCGATTCATCTTCGACGGCTCCTGCGGAGCTTTGTTCGCCCTGCTGCTGTTTGCGGCGAACGAAGATCAACAGGCCGACAACTGCCAGCGCGGCAACTAGCATCAAACCGGCGGCCGGATAGGAGAAAAACGCGGCGCTGATCGCCAGTAGCAAACCGGCGATGGCCACAGCCGGGATCACCCAGCTGGGCATTGGTTCCACCGTCTGGCGGTATCGTGACTTGGCGGCCTCGCAACGCGATTGGGCGGATGCCAACGAAGCCTCGATGTTTTCGATTCGTGTTTCCAAGACATCCTGTTGATGAAAGTCGCCGCGCATGGAGCGTACGGCAGCGCGCCGGCGCGTCAATGCGTCGGCGTCCACGACTGCCGACTCGCCGAGCGATTCCAACTCGGTGTTGGTGGCTTGTAGCGCCTTCTCTGTCTGATCGCACGTCTGTCGATACGGTCCGATTTGGGCCGTTGCGGCAGCAACGGCTTGGTCAGTCGTGGCGATTTCGTCAGCCAGTCGCTGAACCTGTTGACGGACCTGGATCGAGGTGTCGACTGTCGCTAGCCGATCGGCATCCCAGTCGGGGCCCAGTTCCCTGAGCCGTTGTTGCAGTTTTTCTTCGAGTTGCTTGCTCTCAGCGACACGATGCGGCAGGTCGCGGGCGGCGGACTCCAGTTTCGTCCGCTCGCCCAACAGCACCTCGATATCCGACTGCCGGGCCAACACCTGTTCGTTCGGGACGATCGACTCGATCGTGCGATCCAACTCGCGAAGTTCGGCGTTTCGGGTTTCCAAGGTTGCTTCGGCGTCTGCAATGTCGTTGCTGAGCGAGTCGAAGCGACTGCGGCCACTGGGCGGAAACTCGCGGGCAAACTCGAACTTCTTTGCCTGTTCGCGGGCGTGCTGCAGTTGGATCCAATGGGGACGGGCTTCGTTTAGCTGCTCGATTCGAGACAGCCGGCGGCGGATTTCGTCCATCCGGCTTTTCGCTTGAGCGACCTCGGTTTGTCGCGTCTGTTCTTGTTCGATCAGGTCGGAGAATTCGGCGTACTGCCGGCGGATCTCGTCGAGTCGCCGGGTTTCTTCTGTCAGTTTCTTCTTGAGGCTCGGTATCCGTTGCTTGCGGCCCTTGGGGATCAACAAGTCGTTGATTTCGCGGTCGAGCAGTTTCAACGCGTCGGGGACGTTTTCCGCCCCGGTCGTCGCAGAGGCAAGCCGATTGCGGACCTTTTCGTCGGAAAGAATGTCGAGGTGTTGCAGTTCTTCCAGACCGACGGCGAATACGCGCTGAAACGTGGCGCGTTCGATGCCGGCGAAGAACCGCTGCGAGGGTTCCATCTCCTCGGGGGCGCCCCCCTCGGCTGTGATCAGCGGTTTGCCGGCGTGCCTTTGGATGTCGAAGCGGCTACCATCCTGCATGACCACTTCAAGGCCGCCGCCGTGCACACCGCCTCGGAGCGGCGGATAGAGATTAACCTCTTTCTTCCCCGACTTGGCGATCGGGCCAAACAATACGGTTCGCAGGAATTCGAGCAGGGTCGACTTGCCGCTCTCGTTCTCACCCACGACGACGGTCAGCCCGCGCGGCAGATCAGTCAGTCGCTGCTCGTGCAGAATGCCGAACCCGTCGATATGAATGGAGTGAATGTGCATGGATGTCTTCAATTCGTTTAACGGCAAGCCGAAGGCGTCGGTCGCATCATTCCTTTCATGGCAAGCCGCTGGAGACCGCGTTCAGGTCGAGTATACTATCTGCAAGAGACCGCGCCGACGCCCACGCATACTCTGCGAACTTTCGTTGAACGGCAAGCGGATGGCGTGGGGGTTGCGCCACGATATTGATTCGACGCTGGGTACCAGTCGCACTTGGCAGGAACCAACGCACAGGGGGCACATGATGATCCACGGCTATCACGTGATCTTACCTATGTACGGGTTTTGGTTGCCGAACGATCCCCGTGGTTCGTGGTCAGACTTCGTCCGCAAATGGGAATTGGTGCGATTTGGCGCAGCAACGAAATCATTGACTCGCCGGGAAGTCACGGACCTGACGGCAAGAGAACGTCGCCAACGCGACCAAGCGAAAAAGGGCCTTGAATACGACCCTGTTTCGATTGACGGCCATCAGGCTCGTGCTGTCGGCCGAGGCTTCGCGAGACAGGTAGCAACAAGCAACTACACAATCTGGGCCTGCTCGATCCTTCCAGAGCACACGCACCTTGTGATAGCGCGACACACCTACGAAGTGGAACAAATCGCGAATCTACTCAAAGGCGCGGCAACTCGGCAAATCATCCAGGAGGATCGCCATCCGTTGGCAGTGTTCGCTCCGCGTGGGCAACGCCCGCCCCGCATGTGGGCCGCGCGCGAGTGGAAAGTCTATCTCGATACGGAAGAAGCTATCGATGGCGCAATCGACTATGTCGTCGACAATCCCAGCAAGGAGGATAAGCCGCTGCAGAACTGGCCGTTCGTGACGCCGTTCGCCGGGATACCCAAGAGTGGCTGGACCACCTATCACTGATGCTGGCAGCAGACACGCTGGATCGCAGCTTTCTTCGAGTCGCCCCAAAACCGACGCCTTCGGCTTGCCGTTAAACGAATCAACACCGACGCCTGCGGTTAGTCGAATTAGCGATTTCCGTCCAGTAGCAAATCGAGACCGAGGGCTTCCGCCCGGGCTAGCATCTCCATCAACTCGTCGTCATCGACCCCTTCGATTTCCTGCGCGATGGCGCGGTGTTCTTTGCGCCCGGCAAGCAATTCACGGATCGCCTCGGCCGCGTTTTCTTGGTGACGAAGTTGCTCAGCGCCGCGGAGGAAATCGCCGACAAAGTCCTCGACCTCGCGCCGCCTAGCGATGTCGAGCGCCGGGCGGGATTCGTCGCGCAGTTTCTCGATCCAAACGAAATCTTCGCGATCTGCTTCGTGCTCGCGCAACTGCTCCAGCAGATCGGT
>Ga0180435_10002895_pt1 | contig 17372 bp, 10 predicted proteins | sample SS_ome_3_FD_132467 | JGI IMG/M metagenome (GOLD analysis project Ga0180435, IMG submission 132467) | Hypersaline lake sediment archaeal communities from the Salton Sea, California, USA - SS_3_S_1 metaG | ecosystem: Environmental > Aquatic > Non-marine Saline and Alkaline > Hypersaline >...
ACCTGCAGCAGGGCCGCCACACGGTCACCTGGCGGCCGGAGCGCCAGCCCTCGGGCGTGTACTTCGCGCGCCTGACCTCGGGCGGCAAGCTGGCGATCCAGAGGATGGTGCTGGTCCGGTAGGCGCGGACCCGGACCTGAACACGACGGCGGCTCCGGCCTTGTGGCTGGAGCCGCCGTTTTCTCGATCCGGTCCGGGACTCGGATGACCGGCCCGCCCGCTCATGCTAGTATCCCATCGACTCTGATACGTCTGCGATGTTCGTCGAGTATATTCTGGAACCGGAACGAGGGATCCCACATGAACCGCTGCATATCGATCATCATGGGTGTCTTCGCCCTCGCTGCACTGGTCGGTCCCGATGCGCCGGCCGGCGGCCTTGGCGTCGGGGTGGCCCGAGCACAGCAGGGCGTGTCCGGAGAACCGGGCGGGTCTGGACTCGAAGGCCTGTCGGGCTTCGAGGTGATCTTCAAGCGCCACTATCCCGACCTCGACTGCAGGGATGCCCCGACCGTCCTCAACGGCTCCGGCATCACGTGCATGTATACCGTCACTGAGTTGCCCTACGGCGACGACAGGACGTGGGAGGTCAGGAACAACAGCAGGATGAACCGGCCCCGGGGGGAGATGAACAGGACGTTCCCGACCATGGGCGACGTGAGATTCCTCTTCTCGCTGTCAGGCCTCGACATGAGCGACATCCTCAGACACGACGAGTTGCTGGCGGCCGGTGAGCGGTCGACCCTTCTCGGGATCCTGACACGCCTCATCGATCCCAAGATGGACAAGCACAACAAGAAATCCCTGGAGGGTTTCGATCCAACCCTGTGTCTCAACGACGCGGGAGACCACGTGTTCGATCTGCGGATCGATGAGTCCGTCCTGGCGGATATTCTCGGGAAGGAGCACCTCTTCCACAAGGGCCGATACGAGAAGTACAGATCCGAACTCATGCAGTATCTGGCGGATCATCCGAGGCTGTCCGATCTGCATGTCGGCATCGGCAATTCCTTCTTCGCCGAAGGCGACCTGGCCCAGGCCATGAGATGGTACGCGAGCGGGCTCGCGGCCAATCCGTTGAATCCCATGCTGGAATACTCCATGTCGTTCTGCCACCTCATGAACGGCGAGACCGACCGGGCGATCGAATCCCTCATCGCCTCGATCTTCGCCTGCAGGAACAACATGTTCTCGTGGATGGCCCTGGAGGAACTCCTGTCGGAACAGGGCAAGAGGATCATGGACAGGCGATTCAAGAACATGGTCATCGTCGATGTGGAGCGGACCACGATCTCGATCAGCAAGAGCGTGTCGCCGGGCGTCATGCTGCCCTGGTTGTACTACGGTGCCGCGGAGATCGCTTCGGAGCACGACCGAGGCCGGAGGTGGGGCAGCTTCGGAAACTGGAAGCGGGAAGCCGTGGAGCTCTATCGTGTCGCCCATCTTCTCGGGAAGTACGTCATACTCAAGGGCGAGGGGACGGATACGTATGATCCCTTCCTCGAGAGCCTCGAGAGCATCTATCGAAACGGCTATCTCCAGGAGTACGTCCTGTTCGACAAGATCACGCCCTATGATCAGTACTATCTGATCTCGGTGCTGCCGGAGGACGGGAAGTTGAAGATGAGGGCGTACTTCGACCGGTTCATCATCTCGGGATGATACGTCGGCGTATCTCCACGGCCGAATGATCGGACGCAGGCTTCTTGAATAGGAAAAGAGCCGCCGACCGGCGGCTCTTTCCGTTGGGTGCGCTCGTACCTATTCCCCCGGCTCCGTCGGGAACGCCGGCGCCTTCATCGGCACCGGGCTCTCGTAATCCTCGAGTTGCGACAACACCTCCGCGATGGCCCGCTCGAGCTGGCTGTCCAGGCCGCGGTTCGTGGCGAGGGGATCGAGCTCGACCTCGATGTCCGGCGCCACGCCCTCGTTCTCCACGCTCCAGGCGCCGCTCGCGTCGTAGAAGCGAAAGAAGGGCACGGTCAGGGCGCCGCCGTCGACGAGCTGCGGATTGGCGGAGATGCCGATGAGTCCGCCCCAGGTGCGCGTGCCGATCAGCTTGCCGATCCCGAGCTGGCGGAACGAGTACGGCAGGTAGTCGCCGCCCGAGCCCGCGTCCTGGTCGATCAGCATCACCTTCGGGCCGTGCAGGGCGCCCATGGGCGTGTTGTATTCCAGGCCGTCGCGGTCCTTCCAGCCCGACAGGTGGGCGCGGCTCAGCACGTCGGTGATGTAGTTGGCCGCCTGGCCGCCGGCGTTGCTGCGCTCGTCGATGATCACCGCGTCCTTGTCGATCTGGGCGAAGAACATGCGGATGAAGTAGGTGTAGCCGGCGCCGGCGGTGTTGGGCAGGTAGACGTAGCCCACGCGGCCGCCGCTGGCCTCGTCCACGCGTCGCCGGTTGGACTCGATCCAGTGCCACAGGCGCATCATGCGTTCCGACGACACCGGTTCGACGACGATGTCGCGGGCGTCGCGGCCGTCGGGCCGCGGCCCGACGCGCAGGGTCGTCTGGGCGCCGGACGTGCCCTGGAGGACCTCGAAGATGTTGTCGGCGGCCGTGAGCTCGCGGCCGTTGACGGCCAGCAGGTACTCGCCCGCGCGGGCCTCGTTGCCCGGCGTGGCCAGGGGTGCGTCGAAGAAGGGATTCCACGTCTCGCCCGTGTAGACCCGCTTCAGGCGGTAGCGGCCGTCCTCGACCGCGAGGTTCGCGCCGAGCAGGCCGGTGCGGGCGCCCGCCTCCTCGTGGATGTCGCCGCCGGCGGCGTAGTTGTGCCCCACCTGCACCTCGGCGATCATCTCCAGGATCAGGGCGTTCAGGTCCTCGCGTCGGCCGACGTGATCCACCAGCGGCCGGTAGCGCGCGTGGATCGCGTCCCAGTCGAGGCCGTGCATGTCCGGGTCGTAGAAGTACTCCCGCTCCATGCGCCAGGCCTCGTCGAAGATCAGTGCCCACTCCTCGCGCGGGTCGATGCGCAGGCGCAGGCCGCCCAGGTCGAGGGGCTCGGGCGAGATGTCGGCGCCCACCTCCGCCACCGCGAGGGCGCCGCCGACCTTCCGGATCAGCATGTGCCCGCCGTCGGCGCTGAGATCGAAGCCGTTCACGCCGGTCAGCAGCGACGCGACCTCCTTCTCCTCCATGTCGAAGCGCATGAGCGCGTTCCCGCTGGCGGCGCGGCTGCCGGGAGGCTCGTTCGTGCCGCCGGCCTGGACCGCCTGCACGTAGTAGAGATTGCCGTCGCTGCCGACGCCCAGGTTGCCGTAGTTGCGCTCGGCGACGGGCAGGGCCACGATGCGCGACGCGAGGCCCTCGAGATCGACGCGCACCTCGTCGGCGTCCTCTTCCTCTTCCGCCTCCTCGTCTTCCGCTTCGTCCGCCTCTTCGTCCCCGCTCGGGGGCAGCAGCGGCGAGTCGCCGTCGGCCGCCAGCACCACCGCGTACAGGCCGGCGCGATACGGCCGCTCCTGGCTGGTCATGTCCAGGCCCGCCTGGACCGGCCCCGAGTTTGTGGAGGCGGCGAAGTAGAGGTACCGGCCGTCGGGGCTGAAGGCGGGAGCCGACGCGTCGGCCAGGCCGTCGGTCAGCGTGACGGTTTCGCCGCTCGCCAGGTCCAAGAGCCTCAGGTCCCGCAGGAAGTTCGGTCGCTCGTGGGTGTAGGCGAGCCAGCGGCCGTCGCTGGTGAGGGCGGCCTCGATCTGCTCACGCCGTGTGCCCGTGGCGATCTTCGCGATCTTCCCGTCGTCCACCGTCAGGGCGAACAGCGAGAGATGGTTGTCCTGGAAGAGGATCCGCTGCGTGTCGCCCGGTCCCCAGACCAGCAGCCGGTAGAAGTGGGGCCCGAGTTCGAAGCGTTCGGACTCGACGCCGGCCTGGTCGGCGATCACGAGGCTCTGTCCCTTCAGCGCGTCGATGATGTAGGCGATGAGGTCGCCGTCGGGCGACCACAGGGCCGTGTACTCGCGCCGGTCGCTCGTGCCGCTGACGTTGCGGGTCGAGCCGTCGTCGACGGGCACCGTGAAGACCTCTCCGCGGGCGGTGACGATGGCCCGCTTGCCGGTCGGCGAGATGGCGGCGCTCTGGATCGTGCCGGAGACGTCCTTCCAGCGGGTCCTGAGCTGGGGCAGGTCGGGGGCGATCTCCACGACGATCTCCGTCACGGCCCCGCTGCCCACGTCCAGGCTCTTGAGCCGGCCGGCGGACTCGTAGACGATGGTCGAGCCGTGGCCGGCGGCCGAGCGGATGTCCCAGACCGTCTCGTTCGAGACGCGCTCGACGCTGCCGACGGCCGGGTCGTAGCGGAAGAGGTTGAAGAGCTCGAAATCCCGGTCGGACAGGAAGTACAGCCGTCCGTCCAGCCAGATCGGATCGAAGTTGCTCGCGCCGCCGCCGGGAACCGTGTCGACGGTCTGCGCCTCGAGATCCATGACCTTGATCGCCGGCGCCGTGCCGCCCCGATAGCCCTTCCAGCCGGCCGCGCCCCCGAAGAGCGCGTCGTAGGCCAGGCGGAATGGAATGTAGGCGAAGCGTTCGCCGCGCGCGTCGTAGGCGCCGCGGAAGACCCGCGCCTCCATCCGCTTCTCCGGCAGGCCGCCGTCGAGGGAGACGTGGTAGAGCTGGCCCGAGCGCCCGTGATCCGTTTCCCGCGCCGAGACCAGCGCGACCGCGTCGCCCGCGGGCGTCCAGCCCAACGGGATGTCGATGCCGGGATGCCAGGTGAGCCGTCGCGGCTGGCCGCCCGCCACGGGTATCACGTACACGTCGACGTTGCTCTCGTACGACCCGGCGAAGGCGATCATCGACCCGTCGGGCGAGAAGTGGGGCTCGCTCTCCTCGGCCGGGTCGGTGGTCAGGCGGCGCGGGGCGGAGCCGTCACGTTCGGCGATCCAGATGTCGCCCGCGTAGACGAAGGCGACGGCATCCGCCGAGACGTCGGGCTGCCGCAGCAGCAGGGTCTGGTCGGCGTCGGCCGGAGATGCGAGCAGGGCGATTGCGATGATGGGGATCAGCAATGCGTATCTCATGGAACTCTCCGATCTGAGGGAAACGAGTGGCGACCCCAAGGGTGTAGCAGATTCGGCGCGCGGCGGACAAGGGGGTTCTCGCCATGACAGTCGCGGGGGCTGTTGTGGTATAATGCGATCGTGATATCAGAATGCGATAGAGCGATCATCGTGACGACAATCGACGATCCCGGCCGGCCGTGTCAGGGGGGCATGCCATGAAGAACTGCGTGTTGAAACCGGGTCCGAGCCTTCTCGCCTTGCTGCTCATCGTGTCGCCGGCTCAATTGCCGGCGGCCGGCCAGGCCGCCGGGACCGGCACGGCCGCCGCCCGGAAGTCCGCCGAGACGATCGTCTGGGCCGACTGGACCGAGTCCGCTCCCTCCGTGGTGACGGGCCTCGTCGGTGATGTGGCCGTCACCTATTCGGGGGCGATCCACTTCGCCCAGACCGCCGGCGGCGGCAACTTCTGGCAGCCGGACGACGCCTATGTCAGCGAGCACGTTCTCAACGGGCCGGCCACGAGCGACATCATCACGGCGGGCGGCGGGGACGCGCTTCCATACACCATTACGTTCGCCCGGCCGGTCACGGACCCCGTCATGGCGGTCTGCTCCCTGGGGTCCGTATCGCTCGCCGCGGCCTATGTCTTCGACACGCCGGTCGAGATACTCAGCGACGGTCCGGGCTATTGGGGCGACGGGGAGCTCGTCCAGTCCGACGCCTATACGATCGGCGGCGCCGAGGCCCACGGCGTGCTGCGATTTCCCGGCACGCACACGTCGATCAGCTGGCAGAATCCCGTCCTGGAGATCTGGTCCGGGATCACCATCGGCGTCGCGGAATCGGACCTGACCGCCGTCCCGGAAGTCGATCACCGCGGCGGACTTCGCCTGGGCTGCCATCCCAATCCCTTCAACCCCGCCACGACGATCCGCTACGACCTGCCCGATCGGTGCCGCGTGACGCTGCGTCTCTACGATGCGGCCGGACGTCTCGTGCTCACCCTGCGGAGCCGGATCGACGAGGAAGCCGGTCCGCACGAAGTCGTCTGGCGCGGTCGCGACGCGTCGGGCCGCCCGGCGCCGTCCGGCGCATACTATTTCCGTCTCGACGCGGGATCCGACAGCGAGACGGGACGCATGGCGCTGATCAGATGAGCGGACGGGAACCGATCAGCCGCAAGGAGAAGGCCCTCCGGGCCCTGCTCGGCCCCGCGGTGAAGCTGCTGGGGCCGCGGCGGCTGCGCGAGGGCCAGCGGATGTTCTTCAAGGCCACCGAGGTCCTCAGGGAGGTTCTCCACATGAAAAACGCGCTGGTGGTGTACTACTCGGAGACCTCGAACACCGAGAAGGTGGCGTCGGCGATCCGCTCCGGCCTGGAGCGGGAGGGCCTGGAAGTGACCGTCAAGACCATCGGCGAGGCCACGGAGGCGGAGTTCTACGACTACGATCTCGTCTGCTTCGGCTCGCCCGTCGTCCACTCGCTGCCGCCGGCGCCCGTGCTCAAGTTCATCCGCCGATGCGAGAAGACCTATCGGGACACCAACGACGTCCGCGTGTCCTCGCCTCCGATCCTCGGCAAGAACGCTCTCGTGTTCACCACCTACTCGGGCCCCCACTGCGGCGTGAACGAGGCCCTGCCCGCGGGCAAGTACGTGCGCCAGTTCTTCGAGCATCTCGGTTTCGACGTGTGTGCGGAATGGTATGAGGTGGGCGAGTTCCACGGCTACGAGGAGCTCAGCACGAAGGGGCGGCTGGGCGACATCCGGGGTCGTCCCAACGCCGACGACCTGGCCATGGTCGAGCTCAAGACCATTCAGCTCGTCAAGACGCTCAAGCCCCTGGAGCGGGACGCCGACGACGGCGCGTGACGCCGACACCGCGAACGAAAACGGGGCGCGCCCGTCGCCGGACGCGCCCCGTCGCTCTTCCGGTCGTCGCTACTTGAGCAGCGCGGCCTTCGTGATCTCCACGCGGTCGCCGGACCGCACCTGCACCATGTAGAGACCGCTGGCCAGGTCGCCGGCCTCCCAGGTCACCGACTGGCGGGCGCCGGTCGCCTCGCCGTCGAAGAGCCGGACCACCTGCTGTCCGCGCAGGTTGAGCACGCTCACCTCGACGCGGTCGCCGCGCGGCGCCGCGAAGACCACCTCGGTGCGCGGATTGAAGGGGTTGGGGTGGACGCCGTGCAGGACGAGGGCCCGCGTCACGTCGTCGGCGCCCGTCATCTCGGTCGGCGCGACGGGCGCGCTCTCGTTGCCCGCGTGATCCACGGTCGTCACCTTGTAGTGGCTGTGGAGATCCCCTTCGGAATCCGCCCAGGCCGTCAGGTGGGTCGCGGCGGCGAGCAGGCCCGGCTCCGGTTCGAAGTCGGCCGTCGTCCCGCGGTAGATCCTGTAGGTGCGGACGTCCGGGGCGTCGCTGGCCGTCCAGGACAGGGCGTTCGGATCGCCGTAGGCCACGAGGAACTCGGGCGGGGCGCCCGGCGCCAGGTTGTCCACGGAATAGCCGCTGTCGGGCGCGCAGTCGTAGTAGACGAAGGGGTCGGCCGTGGTGGCCCGCACGAAGTAGACCGACCAGCACGCGCCGGCGTCGGTCGAGTCGCAGGTCGTGGGCGCCACGTAGTTGTAGACGGACTCGCCGTGGGCCGTGAGCCAGGCCACCGAGTCCCAGCCCTCGAGCTTGTCGCCGGGCTTGCCGGCCGCCTGGTCGATGCGGCGGTACACGCCGTAGCCCGTGACCGGCTCCTCCGAACCGGGCACGTCGCGGATCGTGGGCAGCCAGGTCAGGCGCAGGGCGCCGCCCTGGTCGCCGGGCACGTCGGCCAGGTCGGTCAGGTTCGGGGCCAGGAAGTGCAGCGGCGTGTTGTCCGGGTCGAGGGGGTCCGAGCCGATCTCCACCTCGTAGCCGTCCTCGTAGGTGTCGCCGTCGGTGTCGGGGTCGTTGGGATCGGTCTCGTCCTCGTCCACGGCGCCGTCGAGGTCGGCGTCCTCCGCGCCGTCGTCGAGGCCGTCGTCGTCGGTGTCGGGCTCCAGGGGCAGCGTGGTCGTCGAGGGGTCCGTATCGGGGGCGAAGACCGCGGGGTCGGTATCCGCGTAGAGCGGTTCGGTGAGGCCCAGCTCCTGGCCGTCGAGCAGGAGGTCGTCGTCCGAGTCGGGGTCAAGGAAATCGGTCGCGTACGACAGCTCCGACCAGTCGGGCAGGCCGTCGTCGTCGGTGTCGGCGTCGGTCGGGTCGGAGCCGGCGTTCACCTCGTCGCCGTCCGGCCAGTTGTCGTCGTCCGTGTCCGGATCCAGCGGGTCGCAGACGTAGAGGGGTTCGATGCCGTCGGGCAGGTTGTCGTCGTCGGTGTCCGGGTCGTTGGGGTCCGTCTCGTAGGGATCCCGGAGCCCGTCGCGATCGGCGTCCTCCTCGCCGTCGTCGGCCTCGTCGCCGTCCGTGTCGCGCAGCCGGGGATCCGTCGTGCTGGACGGGTCGTAGTCGGGCGTGAAGACGCCGAGGTCGGTGCCGGCGTACAGGAGGCCCACGCCGTCGGAGAAGCCCGTGGGGATGCCGGTGGCGACGCCCAGCTCGAGTCCGTCCTGCAGGAGGTCGTCGTCGGTATCCGGGTCCAGGGGGTTCGTCTCGCCGGCGTCCACGGTGCCGTCGGCGTCGGCGTCCTCGAGGCCGTCGGCGAGGCCGTCGTCGTCGGTGTCGGCGTCGACCGGATCGGTCCCGTGGCTGACTTCGTCGCCGTCCCAGATCCCGTCGTCGTCCGTATCCTCGTCGAGGTAGTCGGTGAAGTAGATCGTCTGCTCATCGCCGTTCGACAGGCCGTCGCCGTCGTCGTCGTCGGCGAGGGCGGCGACGGGGCACAGCAGGAGCAGGATCGCGGCGAGCGTGAGGCATTTCGTGATAGGCATGGCACATCCTTGTGATAGAGGAACGTTTCGCGCTTCGTCCATCCATGCGAGCCGGAATCCGGCCGGACCGAGACTAGCACGGTCGTCGGCTGCGCGAAAGATCTGCTGTGGGGGACGCCCGCCTCAGTCGCGCGCCAGGATCCGCTCGATCATCATCCCGGCGTTCCCGTTGCCGGGATCCAGCTCGAGGGCGCGGCGGTAGAGCTCCAGGGCCCGGTCCGTGTCGCTCTTCTCGAGGAAGAGCTCGCCCAGGCTGTCGTGGACGTTGGCCGAGGCGGGGTAGGTGCGGACGTTGTACGTGAAGATCGTCTCGGCGCGCGAGAGGTCGCCGTCGGCCAGGGCGCGGTACCCGAGCCGGTTCGCGAGCTCCTCGGGCACCGGGAAATAGCAGCCCAGCGACTCGGACACGCCGTCGTAGTGCCGCGTCACCGTCTCGAAGCCCGCCTCGAGGTCGGCGATCGGGATGGGCCAGGCCTCGAAGAGCGACCTGAGGCTCGGAGCCAGCGTCCGCAGGACGATGCTGCCGTGACGCTCCTCGGCGAACACGTGGCTCTCCCAGCGCAGACCGTCCGGCGGGTGCGTCTCCAACTTGTCCGTGAGGAACTCGAGGCTCTCGGGATAGGCGATCTCGTCGCCGACGGCCATGTACAGGTAGCCGGCGGTGAAGGACAGGCCGTCCGCCAGGGCGGCTTCGTAGCCCCGCAGCATGCGCCCCCGGTCGGAATACAGGGCGGGGCTGACGGCCAGCACGGCCCGGAAGAGATCCGGGTCGGTGAACAGGGCATGCACGGCGAAGCTGCCGCCCAGCGAGTGGCCGAACAGGATGTCCAGCCCCAGGGTCCGGTAGTGCGCATCGACGAAGGGCTTCAGCTCGTCCCGCAGGAAGGCCAGGAAGCGCCCGCCGCCGCCGGTGTCCGGGATGTCCGGCAGGGGAAAGGGCGACAGGTCGCGGGATCGCTGGAGGCTGGGGATGCCGACGACGATCAGCGGGGGGATCCCGCCCTGGAAGGCCAGCAGCCCGGCGGTCGCGGCCGCGTAGGCGTCGTAGGCGCCGCCGTCGAGGACGTACAGGACGGGGTAGCGCCGCACGGAGGCGTGGTAGCCGAAGGGCAGCAGCACGCTGAAGGGGCGGTCCTGCTCAAGGACGGTCGAATGGATGACGCGGTCGTGTCCGGCCACGCGGTCGATCGGGTCGGACGCCGGATCGGACGCCGAGTCGGACGCGGCGCCGGCGACCATCGGCAGGACGCAGCAGAGGGTGACGAGAACTCGACGGGGATCCTTCACGGGGCACCTCATCCATGAACATACGGATCGAGGGCCCCGAGGATGCATCGGGGTTCGCGAGCCGGAAGACGAAGGCGTCCTACCGGTAGCAGCCCTTGACGCCGCCCCAGCTCGACCGCTCCGCCGGCGTCACGTCCGAATCGACCTCGATCCGATGCACCGCTTCACCGATCTGGGCCGACCAGCTGACCGGATCCTCCGGTGTCGTGGACTGGATCCGCGAACCGGCGACCATGTCGCCGGTCAGGGATCTGACGCCCCCGCAGGCGTCGACCTCGGTCCAGCAGACGGCATGGTAGGTGCCGACGGGCAGCAGGATGTTCAGGGAACGGAAGTCGAAATCGATCATCCGGCTGCCCTCGCCGCCGTCAACGACCCAGTGGGTGCGGCCGAGCTCCTCTCCGGACGGCGTCTGCACGGCGACCCGGATGGTGTCGCCGTAGGCCAGGGAGCGGACATCGCCGTAGTCGTTGCCCCAACCCAGATAGAAGGTCACGATCTCCAGGCGTGAACCGCAGTCAAGGGTGAACGACTGGCCCTGCCCGTAGTTCACGCCGCTGATGTGGAGGCCGAGCCAGCTGCTGTTGGGCCCGGAGTTGACCGAGAAGACCTCCTGGCAGGCCGGGGCGGCCGTGGTCAGCAGGACGGAAATCGACAAGGCGGCGAGGATCGTTCTCATGGCGCGTCTCCCTGGGTTGTGTCGGTCGGGGGTCCGATCCATGGATCGGCTTGTCGGGCAGGAACTTGAGGATTGCCCGGGAGAGAGCGGAGGGAGGGACGGGGTGAAGATGAAGGGTCCCGGGTCCGGCGCGAGTTCAGGCTCGCCAGGACACCGGGACCCCCCGGACGAACCGGTCTCAGAATTCGACCCCGCTGATACGAAGTCTGATCAGGTCGTCCACGCTCAGGTCGTCCAGGCCCCGCTTGTGCAGGCGCCGGATCCAGCTCGGGCCGGCGCCGTGGATCTTCATGGACAGCAGATCGTCGGCGTCGATGTCCTCGTACCCCAGCTCGGCGAGATCCTGGATGTAGCCGGGGGAGACGCCGTGGATCTTCCAGGACAGGAGGTCGCCGGCGTCCATCCCGTCGTAGCCGGCCTCGGCGATGCGCCGGGCGTAGGCGCCGTCGACGCGGTGGATGCGCAGCGACAGGATGTCGTCCGCGTCCATGTCCTCGCCGAAGGTCTCGTGGATGTCCTCGATGACATGCTTGTCGATGCCGTGGATCTTCCAGGACAGCAGGTCGTCGGCGTCCAGGCTCCCGTAGCCGGCCTCGGCGATGCGCTCGGCGTAGGTGCCGTCGACGCCGTGGATGCGGAAGGACAGGATGTCGTTCGGGCTCAGGCCCCGGCCGAAGGTCTCGCGGATCTCCTCGATGTAGTCGTCGTCGATGCCGTGGATCTTCCAGGACAGCAGGTCGTCGGCGTCCAGGCTTCCGTAGCCCGCCGTCGCGATGCGCTCGGCGTAGTCGCCGTCGACGCCGTGGATGCGGAAGGACATGATGTCGCCGGGGCTCATGTCGTCGCCGAAGGTCTCGCGCATCTCCTTCACGTAGTCGCCGTCGATGCCGTGGACGCGCCAGCCGATGAGATCGTCGACGCGCATGGTCTTCAGGCCGGCGTCGCGAAGCTCCTCGACGGTCTCGCGGCTCACGCCGTGCACCCGCATGGCCACCAGGTCGTCCAGATCGATGTCCTCGTAGCCGAGCTTGCCCATGTCGTCGATGTAGTCGGGCGTCACGTCGAAGATGGCGATCGTGACCAGCTCATCGTCGTCGAAGGGGCCATACCCGTCCTTGATCAGCTTGTCCACGGTCTTCGTGCGCAGGTCGTTGGTGGCCAGGACGAGCAGCTCGTGTCCGTCGAGGCCGCGCGTGCCGAGGTCGGCGAGGCGCGACACGTAGCCTTCGTCGGCGGTGAAGGTGAAGCGGCCGTCCCCGTCCGTTCCCTCGAAGTCGCCCGTGAAGGCCATGACGCCGGCCTCGCGCGTCAGCCGGAAGGCGGCGTCCTCGGTGAAGGCCAGGTCGGTGAAGTCGTCCACGTCGGCGCGGAAGGACATGTTCCACCGTCCGTGACGGCGCGACGAGCGGTCGCCCCGCTCGTGGATCTCCACGTACATCCGGTCGTCCTCGCGCTCGGCGGCCCAGTAGCCGCTGACCGCAGCCTGTTCCGCCGTCGCGCCGGTGGCCTGGGCCAGGGCCTCGCCGATCCGGTGCTGGGCGGCGAGCGCCAGCACGGCGCCGCCGACGAGGACGCCCAGGGCCGCCAGGGTGCCGGCCATCAGGCTGCGATTGGAATGCGTGGACATTTCGGGACCTCCTACCAGTCGTTTGATGCGTCTCAGCAGCGACCCGTCGCCGGCCCCCAGGGCCAGCCGCGGGGTCGAGCGGCGCAGGTCTTCGAGATCGACGAGGGCGCGGGCGTAGACGAGCCTGTCGCCGGCCAGGCCGGCGGCGATGTCGTCGCAGCAGTTCTCCCGCTCGACGCGGATCTGCCGCGAGACCCACCAGACGGCCGGGTGATAGAAGAGCAGGGTCTCGGCGACGACCTGGAGCAGGTTCACCAGGTAGTCGCGGCGCCACACGTGGGCCAGCTCGTGGGCGAGGATGCATTCGAGCTGCTGCAGCGGCAGGTCGCTGATGGCGCCGGCCGGGATCAGGACGACCGGCTTCAGCCAGCCGATGACCAGCGGAACCTCCGTGGCCGCCGAGCGCAGGACCCGCACCGTCCGTCCGATACCGAGCTGCTCGCAGAGCCGGGCGGCGCACGCCTCCCACGCCTCCGGCACGGGCCTGATGTGCGTATCGCGCAGCCGCCGCACCCGGAACCAGCCGCCCAGGTGCGTGGCCGACAGCAGGAGCACCCCGACGAGCCAGATGCCGAGCACCTTGTAGGCGGTATCCGACCGACCGGGATCCCACGACAGCTGGCGCAGGAGCGTGCCGGCGATCCGGCTCGTGACGGGGGTCTCCTCGATGGTCCTGGCCTGTTCGCGGATCGTCGCGCCGGTATCCACGGGCGCGGCCGGCTCCGCGCCGGCGATCTCCGTCGCGGCCGGGCGCGCGTCGAAGCGCGGCGCCTGCAGCAGGTGGCGGCCGGCGGTGATCAGGGGCAGCGCCACCATCAGCGCGAGGGACCAGCAGGCCCAGCGATAACGGGTCTCGGCGCTCCGGCGCCGCAGGACGACCAGCGCCACGCCGAGGCCGATGGCCACCAGGCTGCCCTGCCACAGGAAGTGGAGCAGGGCGTGCACGGCGGGCTCGGCGACGACGGCAAGCACCGTGTCCAGCAGCCCGCTCACGACGAGCCCTCCTCGAGATCGTCGAGCAGGCGGCGGATCTCCCGGATCTCCTCCGGCGTCGCGCGTTCGCTCGACAGGGCCTGCATGACCAGCTTGCCCGCCGACCCGTCGAAGGCCCGGGTGATGAGGTCGCCGACGAGATTCCCCCGCGTCTCCTCACGAGGTTTGGCGGCCGCGTAGACGTGCGCCCGCTGCGACGCGTCGCGATGGACGAGTCCCTTCTCGGTCATGATCTGCATGAATTTCAGGACGGTGGTGTAGCCCACGCCGTCGCCGAGCTGTTCGTGGATCTCCCGCACCGTGGCCGGACCGCTGTCCCAGAGCACGGAGAGGATGGCCAGTTCGGCGTCGGTGGGTCTTCCGGTGGCTTTGCGCGACATCCGCTACCTCCTGCCGGGGCCGGGAGCCGCCTCATGCGGTTCCTGGCGATGGGTGTCTCTACGTAGCGTACTACGAAATGTTTCGTCGTCAATACGATTTTTTTCGTAATTCAGTAATTTGTTTATTATCAGCGTGATATGCTTACGAACTCTAAACGCCTCTCCGGAGCTCCTGATCTCCCGGCTCCGTCGGGGCGCCGCTTCCCGTTGAAACTCCGATTTCGCCGATCCGTATAGTTCCCTTGATGCCTTCCGACCCCGCGCCGCGTGAAGGACACGCCGGCCGGAGCGGGCGGAAGCGATCCCCACCAGCCAAGGAGTCCGATATGAAGGCCAGACTGGTCCTGCTGACGACGCTCTGCCTGCTGATGGCGGCTTCCGCCACCCTCGCCGAGACCGTGGCGGGTCTCCCGCTGCACATCAAGACGCTCGCCGACGGCGTCATCCGCGTCTGGATCGGGGATCACATCTCCTCGACGGCGACCACCGCGCTCGCGACCGAGAAGGGCGTGGTCGTCATCGACACGACGGGCTTGCCCGGGGTCGACCGACAGCTGCGGGACATCATCGCCCGCGAACTGGGCCGCGACGACTTCGTGATGCTCATCAACACCCACGAGCATCGAGACCACACCGGCGGCAACGCGGTCTACGCCGATTGCGAGATCGTGGGTCACGAGCTGGTCGCCGAGGGCATGCGGGGCAACTCCGACAACAGCGAGCGCGTCGCCGGCTGGCTCACGACCCGGTTAGCCGAGCAGGAGGCGGAACTGGAGTCGCTGGCGCCGAACGCCCCCGAGAAGGCCCGGCTCCGCGAGGACCTGATGCTGAACCGCATGGAACTCGAGGCCGCGCAGGCGGGACTCGAATCCGTCCCCCCCACGAAGACCTTCAGCGACAGGATGGTCCTCGACCAGGGCGATACGACCTTCGAGCTCTACTACGTCGGCGGCATGCATTCGGCGAGCGACATCGCCGTGCTCGTGCCGGAACACGGCCTGCTGATGACCGGCGACACCATGTCCGACAAGTGGCTGACGGACACGCCCGGCTGCCTGGCCGCCTTCGCCGTGCGCCCCGGCATCCATCACGACTTCCCGTTGCTGATCGAGAACTGGCACCGCCTCCTCGCGCGGAAGGACGACATCAGGACGCTCCACACGGGCCACTGGAACGGCGAACTGAGCTTCGCCGGCTTCGAGGCGCGGGTGGGATACATCGAGACGCTGTGGGAGGCGGTCAACCGGATGGCGGGCGAGGACGGGACCCTGGAAGGGTTCCTCGCGGCGTACCGGCTGGAGGAGAGTTTCCCCGATCTCGCCGAGAGCCCCGGATTCTCCCAGCGCAACCATTTCATGACCATGTCGGAACTGTGGCGCGTCGCCAGCGGACAGGCCTCCGCCGCCGAGGCCCTGTACGCCCTCATAGACGAGGGGGCCGCCGAGGCCGAGATCCAGGCCGTCGTCGCCGGACGCGAGGCCGCCAGGTCCGGCCACTACTTCATGGAGGCGGAGTTCAACGCCCGCGGCTACAACTTCCTGCGCCAGGACAAGGTCGCCCAGGCCACGACGCTCTTCGAGATCACCGTCGATCTCTATCCCGACTCGTGGAACGCCTACGACAGCCTGGGGGAGGCCCTGATGACGGCCGGCGACCGGGAGGCCGCCATCGCCATGTACGAGAAGTCCATGGAGCTCAATCCCGACAACACGAACGGTCGCGACATGCTGGTGCGGTTGCGCGAGGAAGCCTCGGTGAACTGAGGCGCGTCGGGATCCGAAAGAAAGGGGCGGCGGAGCAGAGGATTCCGCCGCCCCGTTTCGTCGGGGCGTCGCCACGTGTCGAGCGTCACCGCCTCTTCTTGATGTAGATGTCGTTCGAGGTCTCCAGCCGGATCGTGCAGTCGCCAGCGCCGAGGGTGGTCTCGCCCCGGGTCACGCCGTCCTCCTGGATCTGCATGGGGAACTCCGACCTGATGTCGCCGTCGCGGGTGCGGGCCTGGATCTCGACCGACGCGTCGGGGGGCAGGACGAGGGTGATCCGCTCGTAGGTGGTGCTCACGTCGTAGGTGGCGCCGTCCGGCAGGACGGCGATCTGCGAGATCTCCACCGGGCAGTCGTTGGCCGCGATGGAGATGGAGGACTCGGCGCCCCGAACGATGACGTACTCGTAGGAGTTGGCCACGTCCACCCGGCCCTTCACGCCCTCGACGAGCACGGGGCTGGAGTCGCCGCGGATGTTCAGGGCGCCCGCCACGGCGCGCGCCTTGATCATCTCGTAGCTGCTCTTGATGCGCGTCTCGCCGCCGACGCCCTCGACGTCCACCGCGCTCGACTCGGCCTCGACGAGGCAGTCGCCGCTGACGTCCTCCACCGTGATGCCCTCGTAGCTGGAGCGGATGTCCGCGTTCCCCTCGACCCGGATCACCGACACCTCGCTGCTCGAGCCCTCCACGAACACGTCGCCATCGATGTCGGACAGGTCGATCGGCTCGTACGAGCCGTCGATCTCGACGAGGCCGGTCACCTCGCGGCAGCTGATGCGGCTGCTGTCGCCTGAGATGTTCAGCTTGCCAGTGATGTTGCTGCAGGTGATGGGATTGTAGCCGCCGATGAGATCCACGTCGGCCTGCACGTCGTCCACGGTGATGTCGCCGGAGTCGCAGCGGATCGTCACCGGGCCCTGCGCGCGCGTGACGGACACCGATTCGTAGGAGGACTCCACCTGCACGTCCCCGGCCGTGTCGCTGACCCGCACCTCGCCGCTGTCGTTGTGGATCTCCACGCGGCCGCCGACGCGCTGCACGTCGATCGTCTCGTAGGAGGTGTAGGCCGTCACGTCGCCACCGATGTCCTGCAGCGTCACCTTGCCGCTGTCGTTGCGGATCATGACGTCGCCCGGACAGGCGCCGACGTTCACCGAACCGTAGCTGTTCTCCACCTCCACGGGACCGCGGCAGTCGGCGATCTCCACGGCGCCCGAGTCGTTGACGACCGCGAGAGCCCCCTCCAGATCGCCGACGGTCACGTCGCCGTAGCTGGTCTCCAGGTTCAGGTTCATCCGGCGCGGCAGGCTCACCTTCAGGTCGGCCTTGGCCATGGGCCAGTAGATGCCGCCGTCGTCACTCATCTTGATCCGCCCGCGGATGATGCTCGGCAGGTGTCTCAGCTCGATGGCCGAGCCCTCGGGCAGTTCCATCACCAGCCGGTAGCCGTCACGGTAGCGCTCCAGGACGATCTCGGATTCCGCGTCGAATCGCTCCTCGTTCTCCCCGTCGATGTTGACCATCTCCAGGGTGGCCGTCACGGAGATCTCGTCGCGGTCCCAGGTCGTGATCACCAGATCGCCCTCGTTGCCCTCGACGTAGAGCGTCTGGCCGGGTTCGGCGGCCTGGGCGGCCTCGAGCGTCTTGACGAAGTACTTGGCGTCCCCGGCCGACCCGTTGCGGGCGATGATGAAGGTCTCGTCCCCGTCGTGCCCGGCGCTGGCCTGGCCGGCGCT
>Ga0180435_10002897_pt1 | contig 17359 bp, 29 predicted proteins | sample SS_ome_3_FD_132467 | JGI IMG/M metagenome (GOLD analysis project Ga0180435, IMG submission 132467) | Hypersaline lake sediment archaeal communities from the Salton Sea, California, USA - SS_3_S_1 metaG | ecosystem: Environmental > Aquatic > Non-marine Saline and Alkaline > Hypersaline >...
ATGCCGGGAGATAACGTAACCATTACAGGTGAGCTGATATCTCCGATAGCGATGGAGAAAGAGCTCAGGTTTGCTATTCGTGAAGGCGGGCGAACCGTCGGCGCCGGTGTAGTAAGCGAAATTATTGAATAGGTGAAATACGAATGATGATGAACACCAAAATAAGGATCTGGCTTCGAGGATATGATCACAAACTGATTGATCAGTCTGCTTTGGATATTGTTGATACGGCCCAGAAGACGGGGGCGAAAGTGGTCGGACCTATTCCCCTTCCCACGAGAATCAACAAATATACCATTTTAAAATCTCCCCATGTAGATAAGAAATCCAGGGAGCAGTTTGAAATGCGTACACACAAAAGACTGCTGGATATCCTGGAACCAACACAGCAGACTGTTGATGCGCTGATGAAGCTTGATCTTTCTCCGGGTGTGGACGTTGAAATTAAATTGTAGAATAGAGGATGTTTGTAGCCATGTGTGACGGAATGTTGGGTAAAAAAATAGGCATGACAGCGATGTTTGCCGCTGACGGCAGGTATATTCCGGTAACCGTCCTGGAGATGGGTCCTTGTGTTGTCACTCAGATTAAAACTGTTGCAACTGATGGATATAATGCGCTTCAGCTGGGCTTTGGGGCGATAAAAGAGTCCAAGGTTAACAAGCCGACGGCAGGGCATTATAAAAAAAGCGGCGGCGGTTATTATCTTACAAACGGTGAGTTCGGGGTAGAGAATCCTGAAGAATTTGAACTGGGACAGAAAATCACGGTCGATATGTTTGAAATCGGTGAAAACATAAGTATAACCGGGAAGACAAAAGGCCGCGGGTTTTCAGGCGTTATAAAAAGGCATGGTTTCCACGGCGGAAAGGACACGCATGGGAGTCACAGCCACCGAGTGCCCGGATCCATCGGCTGCAGCGCATGGCCGGCAAAAGTGACCAAAGGAAAGAAGTTGCCCGGTCGCTATGGAAATGCAAAGCATACTGTTAAAAATCTGGAAATAATCGATATACGGCCGGAGGAGAATTTGCTTCTGATCAAAGGAAGCGTTCCGGGGCATAATTCCAGCTTGGTAAAAATTAGAAAGAAGAAGTTCTTATAGTTGTGGGGAAAACTATGGCTGTTGTAGATGTGCGGAATCAAAGAGGAGAGAATGTATCCAAGGTCGAGCTTGCAGATGGCATTTTCAATGTCGAAGTGAAGCCGGATATATTGCATGAGGTTGTCAGAATGCAGCTGGCCAACAGGCGCAGTGCTTCTGCATCGGTAAAGCGTCGCTCTGAAATTAAAGGAAGCGGAGCAAAACTCTTTCGTCAGAAAGGTACCGGCAGAGCTCGACGCGGTAACATCAAGTCCCCCCTGCTTCGTGGCGGTGGTGTAACATTCGGGCCCGGAGATAACAATCATAAATTGAAGGTGCCGAAAAAGAAGAGGAAAGCCGCTCTTAAAATGGCGCTCTCCAGCAAATTGTCCGACAATACATTAATCATCGTTGATAAAATCGAACTTGATGAAATCAAAACCAAGAAGTTCCAGGATGTCGTCGATTCATTAAAATTAACCAAAGCACTGTTTGTCATTGATGAGAAGGATAAGACACTGGAACTGTCGGCGAGAAATTTACCCGGAATTAAAATTCTTAAAAAGGAAGGGCTGAATGTTTATGATATTTTGAAATATCAGAACCTGGTCCTCATGGAGTCCTCCATTAAGGGAATTGAAGGGAGACTACTCTCATGAATTTAAATAAATACGATATCATCAAACGACCGATAAGCACGGAAAAAACAACATTGCAGAAGGAAATGCTCAACCAGGTGACATTTGAAGTCGACAGAAGAGCAAACCGCCTTGAAATTGAAAAGCGTGTTGAAGACATATTTAAAGTACGGGTAGCTTCCGTTAGAACCATGCAGGTTAAGGGGAAAAAGAAACAACGGGGCAGGATTGTCGGAAAGAGAAAGAACTGGAAAAAGGCGATTGTAAAGCTGATGCCGGGCGAACGGATCGAATTTTTTGAGGGCGTATAATCGCGTTTAGGAGCATACAATGGCAGTTAAGAAAGTAAAACCCACATCTCCGGGACGAAGGTTTCAAAGATATTCTGATTTTGAAGAAATCACGTCCACTAAACCTGAAAAAAATCTCCTTAAAGTTATCAAGAAAACCGGGGGAAGAAATGCAAATGGCCGTATTACGTGTCGGCATAGGGGCGGTGGAAGTAGGCGTCAATACAGAATAATTGATTTTAAAAGAGATAAGGAAGGCATACCGGCGACGGTCCATTCGGTTGAATATGATCCGAACCGGAGCGCCAGAATTGCTTTACTTCATTACAAAGACGGAGAGAAAAGGTATATCCTTGCACCGGTTAACTTGAAGGTGGGTGACCGGATAAGCTCCGGTTCGGATGCGGATATTAAACCGGGCAATTCGCTGCCTTTGGGAAATATACCCCTTGGAACACTCATCCATAATATAGAGTTGCGTTTAGGAAAAGGCGGTCAGATCGTCCGCAGCGCAGGAGGTTTTGCCCAGCTGGTTGCAAAAGAAAGATCCTATGCATTCGTTAAACTGCCGTCAGGAGAAGTTCGGAAGGTACTGTTAAAGTGTAAGGCAACCATCGGTCAGATCGGTAACGTGGGGCATGAAAAAATTGATCTTGGCAAAGCCGGCAGATCCCGATGGAAAGGACGGCGGCCGAGTGTCAGAGGCGTTGCCATGAACCCTGTAGACCATCCGATGGGCGGAGGCGAAGGCAGGTCGTCCGGTGGCCGTCAACCGTGTTCACCATGGGGTAAACCGACAAAGGGTTATCGAACACGTAAAAACAAAACCACGGATCGTTATATCGTTAAGAGAAGGACGAAATAATAGATTTATTTTTATAATATCAGGAGTAAACATGCCACGGTCGTTAAAAAAAGGTCCATTTGTAGATTTCAAACTGTTGCAAAAGGTTCAGATTGCGCAAGAAACAAGAAGTAACCAGGTTATTAAGACCTGGTCCAGGCGATCGACCATTATTCCTGAAATGGTCGGTCTGACACTGGCTGTTCATAACGGGAAAAAGTTTGTACCGGTGTTTGTCACTGAAAATATGGTTGGTCATAAACTGGGCGAGTTTTCACCTACAAGGACTTTTTACGGACATGCAGGTGGGAAAAAAACCAGAGTCAAATAAAGGATCGTAAAAATGGAGGCAAAAGCTGTTGTTAAATACGTACGTATCTCCCCGCAGAAAGTACGTAAAATTGTAGGTGCAGTTAAAGGTAAACCGGTTGAAGCGGGTTTGAATATTCTGAAATTTATGCCTCAAAAAGCAGCCGGGCTAGTCGAAAAGGTATTGCGGTCTGCGGTTGCGAACGCTGAAGAGAGTAAGAATTTGGATGTCGATACTCTTATTATCCGCAATATTCTTGTTGATCAGGGCCCGACGTTAAAGAGATTCCGTGCCAGGGCAAGGGGGCGTGGATCGCGGATATTAAAAAGAACCAGCACCATAACGGTTATCGTAGCTGAAAATACTGTATAAAAGGAGGATATGACTTGGGCCAGAAAGTAAACCCCATAGGGATGAGGATCGGAACTGTAAAGACATGGGAATCTCGGTGGTATGCCGGGAAAAACTATGCAGCTTTTATTATTGAAGATGACAAAATAAGAAAATTTATCAATAAAAAGCTCAGCCATGCAGGCATTTCAAGAGTGGAAATTGAACGGTCCGCCAAGAAAATACGGCTCAGAATATTCACCGCAAGACCAGGAATCGTAATTGGAAAAAAAGGCGCAGAAATAGAACTGATTAAAAATGAACTGTCAAAATTAATAGACCGCGAAGTACTTATAGATATTCAGGAAATCCGAAAGCCGGAACTGGATGCTCACCTGGTGGCAGAAAACGTGGCGAGTCAACTGGTTAGAAGGGTCGCATTTAGGAGGGCAATGAAAAGGGGCGTTTCCTCTGCAATGCGATTTGGTGCACAGGGCGTAAAAATTATATGCTCCGGCAGACTCGGTGGCGCGGAAATGGCCAGAACAGAATGGTACCGGGAAGGCCGGGTTCCGCTGCACACTCTGAGGGCGGATATTGATTATGGATTTGTCGAAGCAAAAACGACCTATGGCATCATCGGTGTTAAGGTATTTATTTTTAAAGGTGAGATTTTAAGCGAAGATAAAAAGCAAAGTGCCGTAGATTAAGATAGGAGACTAGAGGACATGCTTAGTCCAAAAAAAGTAAAATATAGAAAACGCCAGAGGGGCCGCATGAAAGGCAAGGCTAAAGGTGGCAGCAGTCTGACGTTCGGCGAGTTTGGGCTTCAGGCCGTGGAGTGCGGGACCGTCACATCCAAGCAGATTGAAGCCGCCCGTATTGCAATGACCCGCCATGTCAAAAGGGGCGGAAAAATGTGGATAAAAATTTTCCCGGATAAACCATTCACGAAAAAACCTGCTGAGGTTAGAATGGGGAAGGGAAAAGGCCCCACCGAAGGATGGTGTGCGGTAATTAAACCTGGAAGAATTCTTTATGAAATGGAAGGCGTATCAAGGGATCTTGCAAAAGAAGCTTTAAGGCTTGCGGCACACAAACTTTCCGTGAAAACGAAATTTGTTGAAAGGAGCGATGTATAATGAAGGCCGGTGAAATAAGAGAAATGAGCCTTGATGAGATGGTAAGAAAAAAAGAATCCCTCAAAGAGACTTACTTTAACCTGCGCTTTCAAAATGCAACGGGACAGCTTGAAAATACCGGAATGCTTTTGAAAACACGGAAAGATATCGCCAGGATAGAGACCGTTATCAGGGAAAACCAATTGAACAAAACCGATCAAAAATAGTTGGTATCATGGAAAAACGAAGAAAAAGAAGACAATTTGTTGGGACGGTTGTAAGCGACAAAATGGATAAGACCGTCATCGTTAGGGTGGAGCGCCTTGTTAAGCACCGTTTATATAAAAAGTTCATAAAACGTCATAATAAGTTTGCCGCCCATGATGAAAAAAACGATTGCCGCACAGGGGATAAAGTGCTCATTACCGAGTCCAGACCGCTGAGCAAAATGAAACAGTGGCGCGTGAGTAATGTTATAGAAAAAGCTGTATAAAGACAGGGGCATAAAGAGATGATTCAGGCAGAAACCAGGCTAAAAGTTGCAGACAACTCGGGTGCGAAAGAGCTTTATTGCATTAAGGTGTTGGGGGGATCCAGAAGAAGATACGCCGGAGTCGGCGATATCATCGTCGTATCGGTTAAAGAGGCAATACCACACTCGAAAGTGAAAAAGGGCGACGTATTAAAAGCCGTTGTTGTTCGTACAAAGAAAGAAATCAGACGGGTGGATGGCTCGTATATACGATTTGATGACAATTCAGCTGTTTTACTTACCGGCAGCATGGAACCGATTGGAACGCGAATATTTGGTCCTGTCGCAAGAGAGTTGAGAGCAAAAAACTATATGAAGATAATTTCATTGGCCCCTGAAGTGTTATAGAATTTCCATACGGTGGAGAACCCGCAAATGTTAAGAGAAAAATGCCATATAAAGAAAGACGACAAAGTCAAAATATTGACTGGTAAAGATAAAGGTAAAATCGGCAAAGTGATGAGGATTGACAGAAAAAAAAGTCGTTTGCTGGTTGAAAACATCAACATGATGAAAAAACACTCAAAGCCGAACGCCCAAAACCGTCAGGGCGGTATTATTGAAACAGAAGCACCGGTGCCGATGTCCAATGCCATGCTGATGTGTAATAAATGTGTCGCCCCCGTAAGGGTTAAGATGCAAAGACTGGATGATGGTAAAAAAGTTCGGGTATGTAAGAAGTGTAATGAGTTTATTGACAACTAGGTAACAAGAATTCTGTTTTATGGCTTAAAGCCGGAGGATGTGATGTCACACCTGAAAGATTATTATAAAAAAGAAGTTGTTCCGGTTATGATGGAAACCTTCAAATACAAAAATGCCATGGAAGTCCCAAAGCTTGAAAAGATTGTTTTGAATATGGGGCTGGGTGAAGCAATTAATGATATTAAGATACTGGATTCGGCGGTGGAAGAATTAAAGGTGATTTCCGGTCAGAAACCGATTATCAGAAGAGCGAAGAAATCTATTGCGGCATTCAAATTGAGAGAGGGGATGCCCGTGGGATGCATGGTGACGCTTCGCCGGAATCGGATGTATGATTTTTATAATAAACTGGTTAATATAGCGTTGCCGCGTGTAAGGGATTTCAGAGGCTTGTCCGGAAAAGCAATGGACGGTCATGGAAATTATTCCATCGGGATTAAAGAGCAGCTTATTTTCCCTGAAATAGACTATGACAAGATTAACAAGATCAAAGGTCTTAATATCACGATTGTAACAAGCGCGAAAACAGATGAAGAAGGAAAAGAGCTGATTAAACTGCTTGGGATGCCACTGAAAAATTGAAACTGAGTACTGAGGAAAGATGATCCTTTCGGACAGCCTATAACAAGGAGGGGAGTTTGGCAAAAACGGCGTTAAGAGAAAAGGCAAAGAGAACACCGAAATTTAAAGTCAGGGCTTACAACCGGTGCCCGTTGTGCGGAAGATCGAGAGCCTTCCTGAGAAAATTCGGAATTTGTCGTATCTGTTTCAGAAACCTCGCATCCACCGGGAAGCTTCCCGGTGTGACGAAATCAAGCTGGTAAGTGTTCCAAGACAGACGATTTTGGTATCTTTGATTGGATTGGATAAAAGAAATAACTCAGAAATAACAGATAACGGAGAGTACAATGTCAATGAGTGACCCCATTGCGGATATGCTGACGAGAGTTCGCAATGCCGGAAAGGCGAAATTCAAAAAAGTCGATATCCCCGGATCAAAACTGAAAGTAGAAATTGCGCGGGTGCTGAAAGAGCAGGGGTATATCGGTAACTATAAATTCATTAAAGACAATAAGCAGGGCGTCTTGCGAATTTATCTTAAATACACTAACGATGACACTCATGCCATCTTCGGCATAGAAAGAGCAAGTAAGCCGAGTATCCGTATGTATTCAAAGAGTAAGGACATTGAACCGGTGCTCAACGGGATGGGCATTTCAATTTTATCGACCTCCAAAGGCATTTTAACGGATAAACAGGCAAAAAAAGAAAACGTGGGAGGAGAAATTCTTTGCCGTGTATGGTAAAGTTTTTTCCAAAGCTATCTAAAGAGGAGCAAGTTATGTCTCGAGTAGGCAAACAGCCGATTGGGATTCCCGAGAAGGCAAAAGTGACTTATAAAGACAGGGTAATTACGGTGGAAGGCGAGAAAGGCAAGCTGACACGGACAGTCAACCCCGCTGTAGACCTGGATATAAAAGATAATGTGATTACGGTGACAATGGAAAAGGAAAACCGGAACAACCTGGCTCTGCAGGGGTTGACGCGATCACTGGTGAACAACATGGTAATTGGCGTCAGCAAAGGGTTTGAGCGCAAGCTTGAAATAAACGGCATCGGATACCGTGCAGAAGCAAAGGGAAAGTCGGTTGTCTTTAATATCGGATACTCACAGCCGATTAGTTTTGACCTGCCAAATGGCATTTCAGCGGAAGTGGATAAGTCGATTATTACGCTTACCGGAATTGACAAGGAGCTTTTGGGAAGGACAGCGGCATCCATACGGAAATTGAGGCCGCCGGAGCCATACAAAGGCAAAGGCATTAAATATGTTGAGGAGCGTATCCAGCGGAAAGCTGGAAAGACCGGAACCAAATAGTATCATTTGTTAAAAAGGATTTTGGATAATGGGGTTGCCAGCAGAAAAAAAGAGAATGTCGCGAATAAAAAAGAAAAAAGGCATCAGGAAAAAGATAACCGGAAGCCAGGAGCGTCCAAGACTCTGTGTTTTTCGAAGCCTTAAGCATATCTATGCTCAAATTATCGACGATGCTGCCGGACAGACAATTGTCGCCGCATCGACCTGCGAAAAAGCAGCCAGAGATCAAAAAGACATCAAAAACAAGATGGAGGCATCGGGTTTTGTCGGGCGACTTATTGGCGAGCGCGCGGTAGAGAAGGGAATAAAAAAGGTCGTATTCGACAGGAACGGATTTTTATACCATGGCCGGATAAAAGCTGTTTCCGAAGGCGCACGCAAGGCCGGTCTTGAATTTTAAATTAAACTAATGTTTTAGGAGGGCTTCCTTTGTTGAAACATGACAAAGATGAAAATCAGTTAATCGACAGGGTTGTTCATATAAACCGTGTTGCAAAGGTTGTTAAGGGTGGAAGAAAATTCAACTTTAGCGCCATCGTTGTTGTGGGTGATGGTGAAGGTTCCGTCGGATTCGGTCTCGGAAAGGCTGGTGAAGTGCCTGAGGCAATACGGAAAGGTGTTGAAAAAGCCAAAAAGAACATGTCCAAGGTTTCACTTGTTGAAGGCACGATTCCCTATGAGGTTATTGGAAGATATGGCGCCGGTCGTGTACTCCTAAAGCCTGCCTCACCCGGAACAGGAGTGATTGCCGGTGGTGCCGTCCGGGCGGTGCTCGAAGCAGTGGGTGTTCAGAATATTTTGACAAAATGCCTGGGCTCTCATAATCCGCATAACCTCGTCAAAGCGACGATCACCGGTTTGTCAAAGCTGCAAACCAGCCAGGATGTTGCATCAAGACGAGGATTAGACGTTCAGGAGTTATAAAAAAGGAAGTTAAAGAAAATGCCGCAGAAGATCAAAGTAACACTTGTAAAGAGCTTAAACGGAAGGCCGGAAAAGCACCGTAAAATATTACAGGGAATGGGCCTTAGAAAGGTGAACAAGACCATCGAACTTCGGGATATCCCATCCAGCCGCGGCATGGTTAATGCTGTATCACACCTCGTGAAGGTGGAGGAGATAAAAGATGAAGCTTAATGAATTGACACCTGCACCAGGTTCAAGGAAAGCATCTAAAAGGAAAGGCCGGGGTCCGGGTTCGGGAAACGGCACGACCGCCGGCAGAGGAACGAAGGGGCATAAATCCCGGTCCGGAGGCGGTGTAAGACCCGGATTTGAAGGCGGACAGATGCCGATTCACAGGCGCCTTCCCAAACGGGGTTTTACGAATATATTAAAAAAAGAATACGCCCTTATCAATATCAGGGATCTGGCAAGATTTGAGCCGGGCGATCCGATAGATGAAGCGCTATTAATTAAAGAGGGCCTTGTCAAGGGTCAGTATGCGGGAATCAAGCTTCTTGGGCAAGGCGAGATAGATAAGCCGATTGTGGTGAAGGTTAATAAAGCAAGCAAAACTGCTTTAAGTAAGGTGGAAAAAGCAGGCGGGAAAGTTGAGGTCATTCAATTATGATTGGCGGCGGTTTCCAGAATGTATTTAAGATACCGGAACTGAAGAAGAAGATAGTTTATACGTTTGCTCTTCTGGCAGTGTACAGAATTGGTGTCCATGTTCCCACTCCGGGAATAGACGCGGCGGCTATGCAGGAAATTTTTGCTGCTCATGGAGGGGGTATTCTGGGAATGTTTAATATGTTTTCCGGTGGCGCACTTGAAAGGCTTTCAGTCTTTGCACTGGGAATTATGCCGTATATCAGCGCATCGATTATACTTCAACTGATGACCGTCGTTATCCCTCACCTTGAACGTCTGTCAAAAGAAGGGGAGCAGGGCAGGAAAAAAATTACTCAGTACACCCGGTATGGCACGGTTATCCTGAGTATTATTCAGGGTTTCGGAATCAGCGTCGGGCTGGAAAAGATGGGGGCTGTCATTGATCCGGGCTGGAGTTTCAGACTGATGACGGTGATAACGCTTACAGCGGGAACCGCTTTTATCATGTGGCTGGGAGAGCAGATTACCGAACGGGGGATTGGAAACGGCATTTCCCTGATTATTTTTGCAGGAATCGTAGCCAGGCTTCCCAACGCTGTTGTAAATACATTCAGATTAATGTCAACGGGTGAAATGCCGATTTTTGGTGTTGTCATTCTTTTGATACTCATGGTGCTTGTTGTTGCCATAATCGTTTTTGTTGAACAGGGACAGCGAAGAATACCGGTGCAATATGCCAAGCGGGTTGTCGGCCGAAAGATGTATGGTGGTCAAAGTACACATCTTCCGTTGAAAATTAATACAGCCGGCGTTATCCCCCCCATCTTCGCATCCTCTATAATGATGTTTCCGGCAACTGCAGCGAACTTTATCGACATTCCGGTTATAAGGGATTTTGCGTCATCCATTACACCGGGTAATCTGGTTTACGAAACCATGTATGTGGCGTTTATATTTTTCTTCTGTTTTTTTTACACTGCGGTAACATTTAAACCCGATGATGTTGCTGAAAATATGAAAAAATTCGGTGGATATATCCCTGGAATTCGACCCGGGAAAAGGACAGCCGACTATATAGATAAGATTCTGACCCGAATCACTGTAGGCGGGGCTATATATGTGTCTGCGGTTTGTGTTCTGCCGTCCTTACTGATCACAAAGTTTAATGTGCCCTTTTACTTTGGCGGTACGGCACTGCTTATCGTAGTGGGTGTCTCCATTGATACGGTTGCGCAAATGGAATCACACATGTTGAATCGCAATTATGAAGGGTTCCTGAAAAAGGGCGGAATTAAATCCCGGGGCGGGAGATAACTTTTTTAGCGGGAGCATGACGGGTAATGGCAAAGGAAGAGCCTATTAAAGTTGAGGGCACGGTTCTTGAGACCCTGCCGAATGCAATGTTTAAAGTGGAGCTTGAAAACAAACACCAAGTTCTTGCTCATATCTCAGGTAAAATGAGAATGCATTTTATAAAAATTTTGCCGGGGGATAAGGTTACGGTTGAACTTTCCCCCTATGATTTGACTCGCGGCAGAATAACATATCGTGCAAAATGATTGTTATAAGTAATAAATCAAAAGGGTTATTCAGATGAAAGTTAGAGCGTCAGTTAAAAAAATATGTAAAAACTGCAAAGTGGTACGCAGAAAAGGTGTAGTGAGAGTTATTTGCGAAAACAAACGCCATAAACAGCGGCAGGGATAGGAGGGCAGGTTTTGGCCAGAATCGAAGGTGTAGATTTACCAAAACGAAAGCGGATTGAAATCGGGCTGACATATATTTTTGGTATCGGCCGGAGTACGTCGAATGATATTTTGAAGAAAGCGGGCGTGGATCCGAATACGAAAACCGATGAACTTTCTGAATCGGATGAAATTAAAATCCGCAAAATAATTACAGATGAATATAAGGTGGAAGGTGAACTCCGTTCTGAAGTTTCCATGAATATCAAACGACTGATGGATCTGGGATGCTATAGAGGTCTCCGCCACAGGAAGGGACTTCCTGTCCGCGGACAGCGAACGAGCACGAATGCGCGTACCCGCAAGGGACCCAGAAGAGTTGCGGTAAAGAAAAAAGGCGGAGTATCAAAGAAGTAAACTTTAAGAAACAAAGGCTTGGCAGATGGCAAAAAAAACCCATACTAAGAAGAAGGTTAAAAAGAATATATCGAGCGGTGTTGTACATATTCAGTCAACATTCAACAATACAATTATTACGATTACCGACCCGGCCGGGAACGTTGTCGCCTGGTCCAGTTCGGGTGTTCAGGGGTTTAAAGGATCAAGAAAGAGTACTCCGTTTGCCGCCCAGCTTGCAGCTGAAGATGCTGCAAAAAAAGCTATGATGCATGGAGTGAAAACTGTTGAAGTCTTTGTGAAAGGGCCCGGCGCCGGGCGCGAGTCTGCGTTACGGGCTTTGCAGGCCGCCGGCTTTAATGTTCTTGTGATAAAGGATGTTACCCCTGTACCGCATAATGGCTGCAGGCCGCCCAAAAGGCGCAGAGTTTAGCAGCGAGAAAAAAAAGGCTATACAAATTTTTTATTTGGGAGGAAGATTTGGCACGATATAGAGGCTCGGTTTGCCGTTTATGCAGACGCGAAAATTTAAAGTTATTTTTAAAGGGAGATCGCTGTTATTCAGATAAATGCGCATTTGATCGTCGAAGCTATGCCCCAGGGCAGCACGGACAGCGCAGGGGAAAATATTCCGACTATGGTGTCCAGCTTCGTGAAAAGCAAAAGGTGAAAAGACTTTACGGGCTGCATGAGAAGCAGTTCCGCCTTGTTTTTCAAAAAGCAGATCGCCGCAAAGGAATAACAGGAACAAACCTTCTTTTGATGCTGGAAAGCAGGATTGACAATGTTGTCTACCGCCTCGGATTTGTTAACTCGAGAAACCAGGGACGCCACTTTGTCAGGCATAACCATTTTCTGGTTAACGGGAAAAAAGTAAATATTCCCTCCTATCTGGTTAAACCTGGTGACGAGATTGAAATAAAAGAGAAAAGCAGAAACATTAAGTGTATTGAGGATTCCCTGGCAGCAGTTATCAGGCGCGGCATTCCACAGTGGCTCGAGCTTGAAAAAGAGAAATACAAGGGTACCGTAAAAAGCATGCCTGTGAGGGAAGATATTACTATGCCGATACAGGAACAGCTCATTGTTGAACTCTATTCAAAATAGTGGGCGACTGATTAATCAGGAAACTTCTCTTTAACAAACTCTGGAGATAAAATATGTCATCAAATGAGCTTATGTATATGAACTGGCGGGAAATGATTTCACCGGATAAGGTTCAGAAAACCGCAGGTGAAGGATCAGGCTATGGCAAGTTTGTTTGCGAACCGCTTGAAAAGGGCTTCGGTATTACGATGGGTAACGCGCTTAGGCGTATTATTCTTTCATCACTTTATGGCGCGGCGATTGTTTCGGTTAAATTTGAATCCGTAATGCATGAATACTCTGTGATCGAGGGTATTTTGGAGGATGTGTCGGAGATTATTCTGAATTTAAAAGAGGTCCGTTTGAAAGTCGATGATCCTGATCCAAAGACAATTACCATTGATGCCAAAGGAGAGGGTGTCGTTACGGCGGCGGATATTGTGAGCCCGGACGGAAAAACAGAGGTGCTGAACCCCGGACAGCATATTGCCACCTTATCCAATGGCGCTGAACTGAAAATGACGATGAAGGCTAAGGTCGGAAAAGGATATGCCCTGGCGGAATCGAATAAAGATGAAGATGCGCCGGTCGGAACCCTGCCCATAGATGCATCCTTTTCACCGATTAAACGTGTGAATTATGTTGTCGGAAATGCACGTGTCGGGCAGCGGACGGATTTTGATAAACTGACCATGGAAGTCTGGACGGACGGCAGCATTCGGCCGGAAGATACCATCTCTTACGCTGCAAAAATACTGAAAGAACAGATGAGCATCTTTATAAATTTTGATGAAGATCTGGAACCGGAACCGCAACGATCAGGAGAGGATCAGCAACTTAAAGAGTTTAATGAAAATCTCTACCGGAATGTGGAAGAGCTGGAGCTGTCCGTCAGAAGTTCAAACTGCCTTAAAAATGCTGAAATTATAAAGATTTATCAACTGGTGCAGAAAACCGAGACGGAAATGCTTAAAACAAAGAATTTTGGAAGAAAATCTCTAAATGAGATAAAGGAAGTTTTGGGTGAGATGGGACTTAGCTTTGGGATGAAGCTTGAGGGCTTTGTTGCGCCTGAAGAAGATACCGAAGAAGGAGAATAGTTACAAATGAGACATCGTAAAAGTGGTTTAAAACTGAACAGAACTCCGAGTCATAGAAAGGCCATGTTCAGAAATATGGTGACATCATTGCTGAAACATGATCGTATCCGTACCACAGATTCAAAAGCAAAAGAATTAAGACGTTGGGCTGACCATATCGTTACCCTCGCAAAACGGGGAGATCTTCATGCAAGGCGCCAGGCGCTGGCAATTATAAGAGAAAAGAATGTTGTTCACAAACTTTTTGAGGAAGCCGGTGAGCGTTTCGGGGATATGTCCGGTGGATATACCAGAGTGGTTAAAATAGGCAGGCGACCGGGTGATGCCGCACCCATGTCTATGATTGAACTGGTTGCAAAAGGAGACTCAAAGTAGACCCGACGTAGGCCAAATCGAAAACGTAAACAATTCAACACATCTTATTTATTGCCATTTTCTTCATGTGCGGCTGCAGTTTGAAAGGTTATTACATTCTGGTTCATACCGGTTTTCCCGAGCTCTCCAGTCAGCAGTTTTTCTTTATTCTTTTTTTCCTCCATCATCCTCTTGTCCGCAATAGATAGAAGTTTGGACGGGCGATGAATATTTGCATCCGGGATGGATGCGATGCCGCAGCTCAAGGAAACAGGAAAGGCTGTCTCATTGACATAAAACGGGTTGCTTTTCAGGTGGGCTTTGATGCGGCCCACTAACTCCATGGCGCTGTCCGATCCGGTTGCAGGCAAAAGAATAACGAACGCATCCCCTGCAAACCTTGTAACAACATCCGACTCCCTCGTCATTTTTTTTAATGTTTCGGCAACATATAAAAGGAGGTCATCCCCCTTGGCATGTCCGTAGGTGTCGTTGACATGCTTAAAAAAATCAATGTCAAGAAATGCCAGTGAAAGGGATGAAAGGTATCGCCTTGCTCTTTGAAATTCTCTGCTCAGAATGGTTTCCATCACCCTTCTGTTAAGAAGCCCGGTAAGGTGGTCATGATATGCATAAAACTTTAGTTTTTCATGGGCGAATACGTTGGAAAGGCAGAGCGACACTTTAACGGCCAATTGTTCAAGAAGCGATGCATCGATTCCGGGCTGGAAACGGGCCACTGAGGAGTCCGCCTGATTCAGGCTGCCGATAATGGTCCCATCCAGTGATATGGGGGCCACTGCAAGGGAACGGAAAAAGTATTTTCTGTTTTTCGGCAGCAGTTTGAAATACGGTTTGAGGTTTTCATTTGCAAGCACCGGTTCCGTGTTGTTTCCCACTAATTCGAGAAATGTGTGTTGGTCAATGATATTAATATGTTCATTAAGGATTTCTGAATCTTCCAGGGAGTCGATAAGGGTCGACACCTCATTATTCTCAATCATGGATATCCAGACATACGGGACGTCAAACTTTTTTTTGATTTCAGTAAGAAGGACTTCGAAAAGATCCTTAAAACCCAATATGGAGAGTATCTTTGTTTCTACCTCATTAAACTTTTTAGATATTTCTTCATTCTGCTTAAGCCTTTGAATTATTTTGTTTATATCTGTCATTTTATCAGTCGTGAAGGATTGCAAAATATAAGCATATGGAAAATATGGTGATTATGAAGAAAACCTTCAAAAGTGTCAAGGGTAAAGGGCCTCGAAAAAAAAATACAACAAATGGTTATAAAAAGTTGATTACTCCCCTTTAAAGGTGTATATTTTAGTCATCCAAACCTAATCTGAAATCCCTGAAAACAGCCAAAACGGACATTCAAACTCGCGGTTCTGTATTTGCGTAACGTCGAAAATACCAGGAGAAAGACCATTATGAACCTTGATGAGCTAAAAGCAAAGTTTAGAAATAAGTCCAGTGTGGATATTAAAGATACGGCCATAGCCATGCGGGCGGTACCGATTCTTGTGAGAGTGCTGGAAGAGCTCGAGACAAAACTTGCTGAAGTGGAGGAGAGAAACAACCATCTCAGTTCACTGTTGAATAAAAAGAGACCGCCCCTTGAAAAAAAAGGAAAAAAAGAGAACGCAGAGTGGTTGGTAAGGGCCGATGAGGAAAAGAACAGGGTCTACATGGCGTTTTTGGGTAAATTTGACTATAAAAGCGCTAAGTTGGCGTCCAATGCAATTTTGACGGTCCAGAGCGCACTGAGGGAAGGATTCGATGTAATCAATGACATTTCAAGGGAAGGCACTGTTTTTGATAAGCGCTCGTCATTTCATATCAGAAAAATTATATACAACATGCAGCAGTCCGGCATGGGAAAATTCATCAATGTAACCCCCAATGCGGAGGATGAGACAGCGAAGCTGTTTGAAACCCTGGTTAATTCCTCGGGTGCAAAAGCCATCCGGGCAACCACCGTGGAAGGCGCGGAGGGGATGCTGGAGAATGTGGGAAAATTTCTCAAAACCTAACTGCTAACCGCCTCTTATAGGTGGCATTAGTTAAATACCGCATTAATAAAGCAGCTTTTGGTTTCAGGTTCATCGTGTGCGCCGGGGGGAAGGGGTGGGGTCTCACCGGATGCGACGGCATGCCGGGTGTCAACGGCCGCCGCAATCCATTTCTTAATCCCGGTGAACGCTTGGGACAGCATTGCCGGATCTGACCCGGAATGTGCGACGGCCATATCTCCCCTGAACTTCAGGTACACATTGTCTGCCCTGGCGTTCACCCAGTATCCTTCGTGGTGCAGCATATTTTGTGTGTCATCGTAGTAGGAGCCGTCTTCCCATCGCCATAAGTGAACGTCGATATACGGGTTGTCATCGGCAAGGTCTGAAATGGGGGTCGGACCGAATAGGATTCCACCGCTTGCATCAGGGATAAGTACTTCAACAGATGCCCATTCATAAACGGCGTTATTTGGGCAAGCAATCATGTTCCACCCGTTTCCGGAGTCCGCCGTGTTATACTGAAGCCCGACCTCAACATCCAGGTCAGTTGCCACCGGTATGCCGCTGACATCGATGCCCATGTCGTTTCTAGAAAGGAACCAGTATGCCCGTCCCGGTTTGATGGTCATGCCGGAACCGCATTCTATATAGGTTCCGGTCTCTGCGTCATATGTTCCCAGCCGCAGTTGGGTGGTATCGTATGATCCGCCCAGCTCATCACTGAAAAAGCTCACACACAGATTATCGTCCGGCCAGAGCGGAAACGACACCATTCTATAGCTTACTATATCCGTGCCGCCGACGAGGTTGACGCTGTTGTCCCGGGCTGGTGTGCCGATGGAAAACCGGTATTCTTCGGACCACCGCGACCAGTTCTCATTTGAATCCTGATACCTGACCTGCCAGACGTACTGCATGCCGCCGACAAGGCCCTGGATGTCATGGGACGCAAGCCCTGCTCCCGATGTATAGGCGGCATTAAAGGACGCATCGTAGTCATCGCAATTATAGACACCCCTGTCTTCACGTTTTACCCGCCACTCTGTCGCGGCATGGGTATCCCCATCGGCATCGGAAAAGGGGCTTCCCTCAAGGGTAACGCCGGTTGTCGTATCCGCAAACACCTCATGGTCAGCGGGCCGTTCATTAGTGGGGGTATCAGGCCGACTGCCGACAGGCGGGGTCTCCTGCACAAATTCATAACATCCCATGTCATAATTGCCATCGGCTGGACTGGGCCTCCCGTTTCCATCCAGGTCATCCGTTATACCGGTTTCTGCCGCACTCGAAGGGATAGCATCTATACCTGGAGAGTCGCTTTGGAGATGGTAATCATGATTGGAAGGATCTTCGAATAAAGGGTCTTGATTCGTTGTATCATTGCTGCCGCCTGTTATGCCGACATAGTCGGACTCGGTATGGCCAAACAG
>Ga0180435_10002898_pt1 | contig 17357 bp, 16 predicted proteins | sample SS_ome_3_FD_132467 | JGI IMG/M metagenome (GOLD analysis project Ga0180435, IMG submission 132467) | Hypersaline lake sediment archaeal communities from the Salton Sea, California, USA - SS_3_S_1 metaG | ecosystem: Environmental > Aquatic > Non-marine Saline and Alkaline > Hypersaline >...
ATGCACATCTTCCATCCAGAGCATCTCCTTCCCTCCACGGCTTCCAGAACCGCGGAGAAACTTGCCTCAGGGTGGGGGAATTTCCGATTGCCGATGTGGGGAATTTCCGATTGCCGGGAACAGAGGAGAATGTTCTCAGGTTTGATGTCACGGTGAATGACATTGTGCTGGTGTGCAAACTCGAGCGCATCTGCGACCTCGGCGGCGATCTTCAGTGCATCATCTATCGGAAGTTGTTTCTCTCGATTCAAACGGTCTTTGAGTGACTCTCCTTGCACATAAGGCATCACGTAGAACAGGAAGCCCTCTGCTTCGCCAGAATCGTGCAATGGGAGAATGTGGGGGTGGTTGAGATTGGCTGCGATCTTGATTTCGCGAAGAAAGCGATCAACGCCAATAGAGGCCGATAGTTCTGGACGCAAGACTTTGACAGCGACCTTGCGGTCGTGCTTGAGGTCGTGGGCTAAATAAACAGTAGCCATCCCGCCGCTGCCGAGTTCCCGCTCGATGGTGTAGCGGTCGGAGAGGGCAGCTTTCAACCGATCAGAGGCGTCTGCCATGATTGGCTAAGATGCGGCTCAAAGCCACCGGGCGCTAGCCTCTGTATCTACACCGGCAACTCTGCTAGGAAATCACGCAAGGGAAGCACGTCAACGCATCCGATGCGTTGTCTCCGCTCACCGAGGAACACCACAATACTCCTTTTCACACGCCGTTCGCGGTCGGCAACGGTTTCAACTCCGCGAAGTGCGCGCCGAGTCACGTCACGGCCGCTCTTAACCTCCACGGCCCAGCATTCCTCTCCCATTTCGACTACGAAGTCGACCTCCAATCCGTGCCGAGTGCGGTAGTAGTAGACCCTCAGCTCAGGCCACAGAGTACCCATGCGGCGGACGAGTTCCTGTGCTACGAAATGTTCGAAGAGAAGCCCGCGTTCATCGGGTAACGGACGATCCAACGGACGCCGTAGCAAAGCGTTCCGGACGCCGAGGTCGAACAGATATGTTTTCGGGTGGGAGACCAACTTCGTGCGGTCAGATCCGCTCCATGCAGGTATGCTGAAGCCGACGAGGGTGTCTTCTATTACGCTCATATAGCGCCGCGCTGTTTCGTAACCAACACCGGCATCCCGACACAGTGCGTTCACATTCAATACCTTGCCCGAAGATGCAGCGAGCAACTCCAGCAGGCGTGCGTATCCACCGATGTTCCGCACCAGCGCTTCCGCCTGAACCTCTTCTCGGAGATACGTGTCCGTATAACCCTGTAGATCTCGCGCCCTGAGATCTTGGTCGGGCTCGGAGTAGATACCGGGCAGCGTGCCGTGTGCCAGGCATCGATCCAGATCGAAGTGGTCCCCCAGCTCGCTAGCAACAAGGGGATGCAGGTAATGCACATGCACTCGGCCCGGCAACAGGTTTGCCTGGCCGCGCCTCAGTTTGCGTGCGCTCGACCCGGAGAGTAGAAACCGAAACCGTCGTGGCGACTTGTCCAAAAAAAGCTGCACCACATCCAGCAAAGCCGGCACCTTTTGCACCTCGTCAATGAAGACAGTGCGAACAGTGTTGTCAGCGGCTCTGAGTTCATCGGCTAGCCTCTCAGGCCGAGTAACGTAATCGCGGAAAGTCGCAGGATCGGCGAGGTTGATCTCAACGTCCGGTTCGAGTGACGACAGCAAGGTCGACTTGCCGACCTGACGCGGCCCGAGAACGAGTATGCTGCGCCGGGAATCGGTGATCTGTTTGTGCAGGAGTCGTTTATACATGTGGGTAAATATACCGCATTTTTACCCACATTCAACAAGACATTACATTTTCTCAGTGGAGAACAGGCTCAGCGTTGTTCCTTCGCAAGCAAAAAGCCCCGATCCGACAAGTTGTTGTCAGGTCAGGACTTATGAATCGGGACGGTGGGATTTGAACCCACGACCCCCTGAACCCCATTCAGGTGCGCTACCGGGCTGCGCTACGTCCCGTCAACTTCAGTTGTACTACAAACCTCTTGGGTCGTTGCCTTCCCAGTGCCCCGCGCGAGCCACTCAGGTGCGCCGAACCAATTGCGAGCTGAATGCGAGCGATTGCTTCGCCTGGGCATGCGCTACGTCCCGTGAACCTCAATTCTCCTGCCTTCGAGAAGGCCCTTCAACATAGTGGCATCGTCGGTATCGTGGTAGGCTTTCTTGTTGAATGAGGCATTCGGTTCGAGGGACACATTCATATACACCACGTAGAGCGTTGCACCTCGCGGAGACCGAAATCTCATAGCGGAATCGGGGCATCTGACATGCCCGAGCCTTGCGCAACGCCCAATGATCTCCTGTTCGCCTCCAAAAAGACCAACGGTAGAGCTACCAACACTAAGAGCCACCATCCACCGATCAAGGCCAGGCTTGTCAAGCCGGAGGTGACAAAGCCCAACGACCCGACGGTCAAAAGGAATACCAACTCTGCAACGATGCAGGTTAGAAAACCGCCATATCGAAGAAATGCCACGACCATTACGCCGGCGAGGAGTGAATGCTCCACAAGTCCAAAATACACCGGACTCGCCCTGACATACGTCCATCCTCCTATCAGCACCAAGACAAACGCTGCCAGCCATGTCCTACGCAACCACACACGGAACAAGCCCATGGCGAACATGACGGCGCAAGCCGCCTGCAATGAAAAGCTGACTGCCGTTACGAATGGTTGCGCGAAGAGTCCACGCTTGTCGAGGAAGTTGGTGAAAGTGGCCTCGACAAATGTGCCGATGCCACCTGGCACGTAAGACAATGCCGCAAAGAAGACGACTTCGATACAGATAATCACTACAGCGAGAAGATAGCCGTTGACAAGACTCTGTATCACCGACCTGTCAGAGAACTTGCCATCTATGAACCGTTGCGTGGAGAGTATGCTTTTCGGGTAGTACGTCCTTGCAACATGGTCTCCATACGCGGTGTAAAGCGCAAAGAGAGCAGCCACTAAAAGGCCGGTGACCGTAGTCTGCATTACCCAAACGCCCAACCGCGCCGAGCTCGCTTCCTCCACGGCAAACTCGTAGCTCCGGTCTGACCACTCGCCCAATTCGACGAGTATGGCAGCGGCGCCACCAACCACCCCGACCCACACAGCGTACTTCCACCGCATGCTTGCCACGATCAGTGTCCTCACAACCTGAACCAACGCGACCACGGCAAGCAGAATAACAAACCAATTCCCGAGCAATCGGAAGTTGTAGCGTAGGCTGACGTTCGGCAGGCCTCTGCTCGGGATCTCGAGCCAATAGAAGTATCCCGTTACTTGTTCCCCGGTGACTTCTACATGAACCTGCATCGTCAGTGTCTCGCGGTTGCCCGCGTCGCTGTACTCAACACTGCGATTCTGTTCCTCCCAAGTGAAGTCGAAGTGCGGATGAGATTCCGTGTCCGTCTCGCTGAACGCGGTGCGCGTCAGATTGCGCACATCAAATCCTACAGAGCTCAAGAAACTCTCAGCCACGGCATATGCCGAGTCGCGTGTGAGCGGGTCATCCCCTTCGGGTGCAGGTACACGATCGAAATGGATGATTCGATCGCCGGCGAGGGCCGCGGTCCAAGTCTCTGCTCGATCTTCTCGGACCCATCTGACCCGCCAACGTTCCGCGGGCAATACCGAATCCTGCCAGTGTCGGGCGCCATTCATGCCGAGCGCGCGAACCAGCAACTGCGTATAGCCACTTTGGAACATCTCCGTTTCGGCGAACGATCCGGTTGCCCCCATCCCTGCGAAAAAATCGTGCGCGATCCGTCTGACCTCAGCGCGCGTCAGCGCCGCGCCGCGCGGTTGGTCCACGGCAACAGGCCACAGGATTACGGCGATGAACGCACACGCAACGGCGAACCAGGTAAGCCGCTGATTCAGGAACGAATACAGATGTGCGATTGGAGAGGTAGGTAGTCCCCGGGGCACAACGCCATCACTGGGGATCTCCACGCCACGAAGCTCATCAACAACTTGTTGTGTCGTCTTCCATCTGTCCTGTCGTTGGACGGCAATACAGCGCAAAACAACCGAGCAAAGGTCAGGCGGGGCGTCCTCACGAACCGTTGCAAGATCGGGGACAGCGTGTGCGGTATGTTGAAGAGTCAGCTCGGCGACCGACTGCCCATCGTAAGGGAGCTGCCCCGCCAACATCTCATACACCACTACTCCCAACGCGTAAACGTCAGTCTGAGGACTTACATCACCCTCGCCCCGCAACTGCTCTGGAGACATGTACGGTGGGGTCCCTACGATCATGCCGGTGCCAGTCAGGCCTACCTCTCCCGGCGTCGTCGCTTTTGCGATGCCGAAATCCATCAACTGTACGCTACGGGCCTCACCGTCGAGGAGGATATTTTCCGGCTTCACGTCCCGATGTACGATGCCTCTGTCGTGCGCCGCCTGAAGCGCTTCGGCGAGTTCGGCTGTGATGCGTACTGCCTCTGAGACTGGCAACGGTTTCTCTCGGTCCAAAACCGAACGTAGAGTCCGCCCCTCGACCTTCGGCATTACCATGTACGCAAGCCCGTGGCCTTCACCCACAGCGTATACGGGCAGGATGTGTGCGTGCGTGAGCTTGGCAACAGCTTTTGCTTCTCTCTCGAACCGCTCGATCACGGAGGGCGAGGGAAACAGGTCGTACCTGAGCACCTTCACTGCGACCTCTCGCTCGAGCTTTCTATCCCATGCTGCGTACACAGCGCCAAAACCACCACGCCCGAGCAGTCCACGAAGCTCGTAATTCTCACCTAACGCATACTGGAGGCTTTCGCGGTACTCGTTTTCGTCAGATTGTACTGCGGATGGTTGTCCAACTGCGGGATCCTTGCTTATCTCTGTTGGCGTGGGTTCCCCGCATTCGAGGCAGAACAAAGCCGCGTCTGGGATAAACGTCCCGCAAGACGTGCAACTGCGCGTTGGTGCGTTCATGGCTCGGCTAGTGAAGTAGGCAGGAAATATGTGGGTGAAATCGGTGCTCTGCCATAGCCATTCGGCGGAAGGCGAACGAAACACACACATCGGTAGGTCGGGACCTCGTGGCTCTTGCCGGTAGGCATTCCGTTCAGCACATTCGACCTGGATCGCGGGTCGCCGCGGATTCGTGCGCAGCGCCTGGTCCGGAGATCCAACCCAGAGGAGCCATTATGAGTGACAAAAAGAAACTCCAGGACGACGAGGTGAAGGACGAGGATCTCGATTCGGTGTCTGGCGGCAAGCTCACAATCGAAAGGCCCAAGGACAAGTACGAGCAGGAAGCCGACCTCGCCGCCGAGAAAGTTTCCGGGGATCCTGCGGACAAGGAAATCAGTCCGTAGGGTCGGAGTAGGCGCAGCAAACTTCGAGCACCGTTTGCCTGGAAAGTGCACCAGGTACCAATCCTTTCGTGACTTCAGTTACAGTCGCAAACAGTGCCCTTTCCTACATTCCGGCATGACCAAATTCCGTCTCTGGTTGATCCCAACAGACTTCACAATGCTCGAGCTTCGGCAGTGGCATGAGGAGAACCCTGACGACCTCTTGCCGCTGTCGATCGAGATGAGCGACGAGCTTGTTGAGCTGAGTATGCGCGTCATGGAAACGGCGGAAAAACTGGAATGGTACGCTGAGGCCTTGAGAGGCAGGCCGCCGTCGATGAACTGAATCCTGCAGCAAATAGCTACAATCCGCATTCCTTTGATGATAAGCTGACCACACGTATGTTGTAGAATGGCGGTCAACCCATTCCGGAGTTCCGCCAATGCCACATGAGTATGCAGAGTCTCGCTTCCCGGAGAGAGACATGAAGCACGAGTTTACTGCGATATTGGAACGTGATGGCGAATGGTATGTCGCGTACTGCCCCGAGATTCCAGGAGCCAATGGTCAGGGCAAAACAAAGGAAGAAGCGAAGGAAGATCTCGCCAACGCCATCGCGCTGATCCTCGAGGATCGCAGGGAAGATGGACTTCGTGGTATCCCTGACGATGCGGAACGCGCAACCGTTGTTATCGAGTGAAGCGAACCGCCCTACTCAAGCACCTGCGTAGATTCGGGTGCGTTTTGAAAAGGGAAGGTAGGTCGCATTCCCTTTGGCTGAATCCAAGAACGGGAGCAGTCGAGGCGGTTCCACGACACACTGAAATAGGCGACAAACTCGCCCAAAAGATATGTCGAGGTCTCAGCGTACCAGCTATCGGTTCCTAATCCGCAGCCATCATCCACCTGGGCATCCATTGCACACGACAACGATCGCCTGACCAACCGTTAAAACGGTCCGTCTGTGTATCTTGGTTCATACCATGAAAGAACGCCTTCTAGGATTGGCGGAAGAACGGTTTGGCAGCCGGCCGGATGTCATTTTGGAGATGGACTCCGACGGTTCCATGCGGCAGTACTTCCGAATGGTTTGGCACGCCGAGCAGACGGCAGTGGGCGCTATCGGCCCCGACCGGGAAGAGAACCGCGCGTTCCTGGAGTTTGCCAAGGCGTTCAGGAAGGCCAACCTCCGGGTGCCAGAGATCTTTGCCGAAGATCGCGAAGCGGGTGTATGGGTGGAAGAGGATCTCGGCGACACCACACTGTTCAGAGCACTAGCGGCTGCGAGGGTTGAGTGCGGTGACGACAGCTTCCCGGCCGACATCGCGGAGCTGTATCGAAAAGTCTTGACCGAACTCCCTCGATTCCAGGTCCTGGGACACGAGGTTGCGGACTATCGGATCGCCTACCCACGCCAGGCATTCGACAAGCAGTCGATTCGTTGGGATCTCAACTACTTCAAGTACAACTTCTTGAAGCTCGCCCACATTCCGTTCAACGAGCAGCGCCTGGAGGACGACTTCAAGGGTCTCACCGCTGCGCTGCTCGAGACCGACTCAGACTATTTCCTGTACCGCGACTTCCAGTCCCGGAACATCATGATCCGGGACGACGAGCCCTGGTTCCTGGACTTTCAGGGCGGCCGGAGAGGTGCGCTGCAATACGACGTCGCCTCCCTGCTCTACGACGCCAAGGTAGACCTTCCTCAATCGCTCAGGGATTCCCTGCTCGACCACTACCTCGACGCCTTGGGCGAGCACGCCAAGATAGACCGGCCGCAATTCCGCGAGGCGTACACCTGCTTCGTTCTGGTGCGCCTGATGCAGGCGCTCGGCGCATTCGGGTATCGCGGCTTCTTCGAGCGCAAAAGGCACTTTCTGGAGAGCGTGCCCTACGCCGCAAAGAGTCTTGGTGAACTCCTGGAAGCTGGCCTCCCGCTGGACATGCCGGAGTTGGAACTCGTCTTTCGCCTGATATTCGACCGCTGGTCGGAAAAGGAAAAGTCGGACGATACCAAATGCGGCCTCGAGGTGTTGGTCCAGAGCTTCGCTTTCAAGGACGGATATCCTCGAGACGAGAGAGGGCACGGAGGCGGCCACGTGTTCGACTGCCGCAGCCTTCCGAACCCTCACAAGGTCGAAAAGTTGAGAGACAAGACGGGCGAAGACGACGATGTGGCGGATTTCCTCGAAGCATCGTTTCGGGTTCAGGAATTCTGGGAGAGCGTGCGCGGCATCGTTGACGGCAACGTGGAAGACTATGTCGAACGGGGCCTGTCCAGCCTGACCGTTTCGTTCGGCTGCACGGGCGGAACGCATCGGTCCGTCTTTCTCGCCAGGAAACTCGCGAAACACCTCAGCGAAACCTTCCCCCAGGTTGAGGTGCGGATCTCGCACGCAAACATCTGATGGAAGCAATGGTTCTCGCCGCCGGCGCGGGCACGAGGTTGAGGCCCATAACGGACCATACGCCCAAGGCGTTGGTGGAGGTGAATGGCCGCCCGATCATTGCCCACGTGTTGGATCGACTCGCCCAGGCCGGTGTTACCCGCGCGGTCGTAAACACTCACCACCACGAAGATCAGATCAGGGAATTCGTCAGGAACAACACACCGTCAGAGATGGAGATCGTCCTCTCACCCGAACCGAACGGCCCCTACGATACCGGCGGAGGACTCTTTGCCGCCGCGCCGTTGTTCGAGGAAGACAAACCCTTTCTGCTGCACAACGTTGACGTGCTTTCTACTATTCCCCTTCGAGATTTGATCGAAGCCCATCACGCCGAATCGACCGGGGCGGACAAAGCACCAGTTGCAACATTGGCGGTGACCACCGAACAACCCCAGCGCAGGTTGCTCTTTGACGACGCCGGCCTGCTCGGCTGGGAAAACACCGGCAGCGATCGTGCAGACGTCGGCAATCGCCGAGTGCGGAAGTCAGCAGGCCCCGTGCGCTCGTTGGCGTTCACAGGTATTCACGTGGTGGACCCGAGGATCTTCTCACTGAGCAACAGAACCGGAACCTTTTCGATCATCACACTGTATCTCGAACTCGCCCAGGCCGGCCATAGGATATCCCCTTTCTACGTGTCGGAGTATCGGTGGATTGACATTGGGACGAGGGAGAGACTCGAGGAAGCAGAACAGAACGCGTGGTGATGATGCAGTACACAGGCATCCGCGAGCAGCGCGCAACGAGCAGCTGTCGTCGATCCCCTGCGCGCTGTTCGCTGTCCCCCCGCCCCTGTAACATTCCACCCACTCCCATCACTCACTGGTCATGTGCAAATTCATATAGTCCAATGATTTCGATGGGCGGGACCCATGCTAATCAGACGTCCTCCTGACATTCCGAGTTCCGAGATCACCGACGAGTCGGCGTATTTGAAGCGGCGGGAGTTCATGCAGACTGCCGGCGGAATTGCTGCGGGTCTCGCGCTTGGGCCGTTGCTGCCGAAGCTGTTGAACGCCCAGACAGAGACCACGCCATACGAAGCCGTCACGACTTACAACAACTTCTACGAGTTCGGCACAGGCAAAGGCGATCCCGAGAAGAACGCTCATACGTTAAGAACTCGACCGTGGACGGTGACTGTCGAAGGTGAAGTAAACAAGCCCAAGGTCTACGACATCGAAGACATTCTGCAGCGGTTTCCGGCGGAGGAACGGATCTACCGGTTGCGGTGCGTGGAAGCGTGGTCGATGGTGATACCGTGGTTGGGGTTCTCGCTCCGTGACCTGTTGGCCGAGGTAGAGCCTACTTCGCAGGCAAGATACGTCGCGTTCGAGACTCTCTACGACCCGCAGCAGATGCCGGGTCAGCGCAGAGCCGTGCTCGACTGGCCATACGTCGAGGGTCTGCGGATGGACGAAGCGATGCACCCGCTCACGATTCTATCCGTCGGCCTCTACGGCAGGATGCTGCCAAATCAAAACGGCGCACCAATACGCTTGGTGGTGCCTTGGAAATATGGCTTCAAGAGCATTAAGTCGATCGTGAAAATCCGATTGGTGGAGGAGCAGCCGCCCACTTCTTGGAACATATCGATTCCTCACGAATACGGTTTTTACGCCAATGTGAACCCCGAGGTAGACCACCCGCGTTGGAGCCAGGCGCGCGAGCGCCCCATCGGTAAGTTCAGGCGCATCCCGACGCAGATGTTTAACGGGTATGGGGAGGAAGTGGCGAGTTTGTATTCGGGGATGGACCTTAGGAGGTTTTACTAAGGAGCAGGGAGTGTATGAACATCGAACGTCCAACATCGAACATCGAACATCGAAGTGGGACTCTCCTCAACCTCCGTTGGATGTTCGATGTTCAACGTTCTCTAACCGCTCCCTGCTCCCCGCTCCCCGCTCCCCCACCCCGCCCATGACCCGTAACCACGCCATAAAATTCGTCGCCAAACCCGCGGTCTTCCTCGCCCTTCTGGCGCCGTTTCTGTTGATGGCGTACCAGGCGGCGTTCGGAGGGTTGAGCGCCAACCCGATTGAAGACGTGCTCGACCGTTCCGGGCGCTGGGGATTGCGGATTCTACTGCTTTCGCTTGCCGTTACACCACTCAGCCGGTTGAAGGGTTGGAAAGTAGTGATGCGTTTCAGGCGTATGGTAGGATTGTTTGCGTTCTTCTACCTCGCCCTGCACTTCCTCATCTACCTGGGGCTGGACAGGTTCTTTTCGCTGCAAGACATACTCGAAGACGTGACCGTAAGGCCATTCATTACCGTCGGCTTTACCAGTTTGATGCTTCTGGTGCCGCTCGCGACAACCTCCACCAAGAAGATGATCAAGAGGCTCGGCGCAAAACGTTGGACGCAACTTCATCGTCTGGTTTATTTCGCTGCGATTGGCGGTGTGGTTCACTACATCTGGGCGGTGAAACTGGACACGCGAGAGCCGGTAATCTACGCAGTGATTCTCGCGGTTCTCCTCGCACTCAGAATTCCCATGTGGATCGAGCAGTTCAAGCGAAGAAAACCGCGCCCCAAAGCTGCCTGACGAAGGCCTCTACCGGATCTTTACTGCAGAATACTCGAAGGTATTGCCGGTGTATCCAGCGGCTACACCGTCGTGGGTCTCGCGCCTGAATTCCTCGATGGTCAGGTAGTGGCCTATCGGCCCGCCGTCAGGGCCGGCGCCCCCAAATGAGGCGAGGTAGTATGTGCCGTCGCCGTTGTCGGTCCAGACCTCGATAGGCGTGTCAGCCGTAAAGCCGGGTTGCGCGGCCGTTCCCTCATTGAAGAACCTGCGAGTATATCCGCCGACGAAGTCTCCGCCGCTTCCCGTGAAAATGAGACCGATTGTTGCCGCATCGTTGATTCTGTAGCGCTCGATTACGGGCATCACGCTGTCGACCGTGCCCGCCACATCGGGATAGCCGGCGCACACGAAGGGCGTCACTTCGTCTATGGTATGAGGGTGAGAACCGGTGCAACCGCTGGGGAGCCACCCGTCTTCAGAACCCTCGGTGCCGAGTGACGCCCAGGCGAAATCGCGAATATCGAAATAGAGTTTGACCGAGATTGGTGCACCAGTGGAATCTTCGATCACCAACGAATCGGGCAGCGGGTAGTTTCGACCACATCCAGAATAGGGGAGTTGCACAGGCTCAGCGGTGCCGGCCGTATCTAGAACGCCCGTGGTCTTCGTGAGCCAGGTGGCGCCATCGATGGAAACCTGTCCGGTGAGGTACGCCTGGTATTCGCCCTCGTCCTCACACGTGCTTATCAGCACGTTGGTGTACGTGCCAGGATTCACGGTCACCTGCTCGGCACCCAAGAGATCCTGCAGGGCGGGGCCGGCCAGGTCTATGAGGCAATCGTCGTTGTTTTCAGCCTCGCACTCGTACACCGTCGTTCCCTGATTATCGCCCGTCAGCCTAATTGACCGGATCGGTGACCTAAACGACGTGATCGATATGTCACTGCTCCAGGCGTATTCTCCTGGGGCAGCAGGAGCAGCAATAGGCATATCAACTGAGGAAAACGCCCCAGCCGAAGCCGTCTCAGGCAGTCGAATGAGCTCAGCTTTCAGTGACGGCCCCTCATTCGGACCGAGCATGTCCCCACAACCGGATATCGCCAGTGCTACTGCGCAAACAGCAATCGAGTTAACAGAATAGCGAATCGACATTTTTCCTCTCCCGACAGGAAGGAACGGTCACAGAGCTGCCCCAAACCATTATCGGCATCTCGAAAACCGACTTGAGTATCCAACCCCATGTAGATTTCAGGTTCTGCTTGACGTGCAACACCGATCAAACTGAGTTTTCAATGATCCAGTTCTGAACGTTCAGGGAGGACATCGTGCTGAGAGCCGACGATACCGTCTTGGTAGTGATCGACATACAGGGCCGACTGGCCCAGATGATGGAAAAAAAGGAAACGCTGTTCAAGAACCAGCGATTGATGATTCAGGGTGCTTCGGCATTGGAACTACCAATACTCTTGACCGAGCAATACCCTCAGGGAATGGGGGGCACGATTCCCGAGATCGCCGAACTACTCGACGGTATTGAGCCAATAGCCAAGAAGGCTTTCAGCTGTTGTGGTGAAAGCAACTTCAACTCCGCCCTCAAAGACGTGGGACGACATCAGGTACTGCTGATTGGCATCGAGACTCACGTCTGCGTGTGGCAAACCGCTTCCGACCTGCTCGACTCCGGTTATGAGGTGCATGTGGCAGCAGATGCGGTCTCCTCACGCAGTGCCGACAACCGGAAGATTGGGTTGGAAAAAATCCGCGATGCCGGTGGCACGATCACGTGCGTGGAGACTGCACTCTACGAGTTGATGCGCGTGGGTGAAGGGCCAACGTTCAGGAAAGTCTTGGAGTTGGTGAAGGCGGCCGACAGAGAATCTCGTTAGCGACCCAGGAGAAAACATGGTTAAGCAGTTCTCGACAGTTTCGTGCATGCTGGCAGCGAGCATGTTTTGTACGGCACCATTGACGGCGTCAATCACTTTGGTCCAACAGGGCGATCAGGATTTTCGAGCCCTCTACGAGAGCGTGGACGCCAATCGGGACCGACACCTCGAGTTCCTGAGAAATCTCATCGCGACCTCAGCAGACGGCGAAGAGGCCGTTCAGGCACTCGTGGCCGAACGGTTCGCACAGCTCGGCGCTGAAGTGCAAACACTCAGGCTGGTTCCCACTCAGCTCGACATGAACCAGGAATTTGCGGCCGAAGAGACAATTGACATGACCGAACGCATCAGTGTGGTCGGCAAGCTGGTGGGGAGCGGTGGAGGCAAGAGCCTGTTGTTTTTCGGTCATCCAGACGGTGAGCCGCAAACGCCCGAGTCGATGTCGGGCTGGACCCGCGACCCATTTGGTGCAATCGTCGAGAACGGGCGCGTCTACGGGTGGGGAGTCGCAGACGACCTGGCAGGTGTCGCGATCATGGCGGAGGCCCTCGACGCCGTGTTGTCCACCTCCGGTACACCTGCGGGAGACATTTACCTCGGAAGCACACCAGCCAAGAGGAATGCGAGGGGGATACTCGCGATTCTGAACGAGGGCTACGTGGCCGACGCCTCCGTTTACCTGCATCCAGCGGAGTCGGAAGCAGGCCTCAACGACATCAAAGCGATCACATCGGGAATGCTGCAGTTCCGCATAAATGTGACGGGTCGGCCGCCGGATACGAGAGAGCCCGGCCAGACGGCCTTCACCCACCTTTCGATCAATGCCGTCGACAAAGCAACCGTCATCATCGATGCGCTCAAACAGCTCGATGCAGACCGGGCGGAGCGTGTGTTTCACGCACCTCTAAATGAGGCGGTAGGCCGCTCCACGAACTTGCTCGTCAGCGGACTGAATTGCGGCGAGGGGAGCAGCTTCACTCAGGTGCCGACCTCGTGCACCATCATGGTTTCGATAACGTTTCCGCCCAGCGAACAGCTCAACAGCGTGCAGGAGGAAATCTCAGCCGCTATTGCCTCCGCGGCTCGGCACGATCCATGGCTCGCCGAATCGCCACCGGAGATTGAATGGATGTTCGGCACTCAAGGGGTGGAAGTGCCACCGGAACACCCGCTGTATCAATCCGTGTACAACGCGGTCCAGGATGTCACCGGTGTTGCGCCGGTGGTGAACCCGCTCCATTCGGCCAGCGACATAAGGAATCCGATGCTGTTCAGCGGAATTCCTTCGGTAGGATTGGGTCCGTTGGCAGGCGATTTCACTCAGGCTGGTCGGTTCGATGAGTGGGTGGATGTGGATGACTATCTGAATGCCATCAAAGTGTGTGCGAGGATGATTGTGGAGTGGGCTAATTGACCAGGCGGAGGAGGGGGAGAAGGGGGAGCAGTGGGAGGAAGGAAAAACCGGCATTGGTGGCATGCGTGGTATTGAGGAGGTGCTGAGGTAGGATGGGGAGAGGTAAGAAGCGTAAGGACAAGTCGCAGGGTAAGCGACCGCAAAAGCAGAAGCGGTCTGCGGAGGTGCCGCCGCCGGTAGAGAAGGAAGAACGGTCGGTTGCGGAAGTCGATTCCGGTATCCGGAAAAGGGCGCGACCGGGTTCGTTGGTGGTGTTGGTCATTGCCGTCGTGGCGATTGCCGCAGCCGTTCTCGTGTTGGCAAATCGCTCTCCCCAACCGAGCGCGCTCGAGTTCCCCGAGCCAAGTATGTTCGCCAGCTCCACCACGGCACCCACCTTCGATGATTTCATTGGTTCGGAATCGTGCGAGGAGTGCCACGAAGATCAATACAATCTCTGGCTCGGTTCGACTCACGGACGCGCCGGAGGGTGGCCGAGCCCCGATATAGTCATTGCACCATTCGACGGCAACCCGATGAGATTCTTCGATGCCGTCGTCACACCGTCAATCACTGAATCGGGTAGCTACATCTTCACTGTAGAACAGGGTGGGAATCCGCCTGTCGTGCTCGAAGTAGCCGGAGTGGTTGGCGGCGGCCACATGGTAGGAGGAGGAACTCAGGGTTTCGTATCTTCATTCGCGGACGGCACCGTGCGTTTCCTGCCATTCGACTACATTCGCGATGAGGCAGTCTGGTTCTGCAACACCTTGGGAATGGGCGCCTGGGTTCCGATCACAGAGTCGATGCGCCTGTCTGACTGCATGGACTGGCCTCCCAACAGGATACTTGGCACAGAAAGACGGAACGATACCTGCCAGGAATGCCACGGTAGCCAGATACTGCTCACCTACGATGAAGAGGCAGGTCGCTACGACACCAAGATCCTGAGCCTCGACATCAATTGCGAGTCGTGCCACGGCCCCGGCAGGTTGCACGTTGAACTCGCCGACGCAGGGTTTCCGGAAGACGCTGAAGACCTGGCGGTGAATGTCTTGAGCGGTCTCGACAAGGATGGCTCGTTGAACGTCTGCTTTCAGTGTCATGCGCTCAAGAGTGTCGTGTCTTCCGAATACCTTCCCGGCAAGCCGCTACACTCCCACTACTCCCTCAAATCTTGGCTCGTGGGCGAGTCGCCGTTTCACCCCGACGGGCGAATTCGAACTTTCGCGTACCAACAGAACCACGTCTATAGCGATTGCTACTTGAACGGATCGATGACGTGCGTCGATTGCCACGATCCGCACTCTCAGGAGTACCGGGACATTTGGGGCCGCACGCTCTCCAACCGGTTTGCCGACGAGCAGTGCACGGACTGCCATCCCAGCAAGGCCGAAAACCCTGAATTGCACACGTTCCACGAACCGGGAACCGAGGGCAGCCTATGTGTCGACTGCCACATGCCCTACCTGCAGCATCCCAGTCTGGGTAGGCATCTACGGTTCGCGCGATCTGATCACACGATCCCCATTCCTCGACCGGGCACGGACGACCGCATGGGTATCGTGAACGCCTGCGCTCAGGCTGAGTGCCATGCCGACAGCACCATTCAATCGCTGGTGCGGATCACCAACGAGTGGTACGGGGAGATCAAACCTCGAAAGAACATCATCGAGGGAATGGTGCAGATCGACCAGTTCGACAACCGTGTCGCCGCCGCCGAGTTTCTGCTCGATCCGGCGGGGGCCTTTCCAATCGCCCAGGTGACGGCCATGGGCCGGTTCGCCAGGCAGTTCCTGGAGCCGGACATGCGGGCGCTGGAGCCGAGTATCGTTGAGGCATTGATTGAGCTGGCAGGTAATGATGACCTAGACGTCAGGTCTGTTGCGCTGGCCACTTTGCACCTGGCTCGCGGAAACGAAACTCGGACCCGCGCCTTCCTTGCAGAGGAGCTGCGTAGTCTGGGAGACTCGGATCACGATGTGCGAGCCCGATGGGTGACTGCGTTGCAGACGTTTGGCGATTGGCGCATTGAAGGACGCAGCTACAGAGAGGCGATAACGATTTTCCGAAAGGCACTCGACGTCCTTCCTCGGAACCCTCAGGTGCTCAACAGCATCGCTTGGACTTACAACTCGCTCGGCGATTTCGTGAACGCGGTGAGCCACTACGAGAGGTCACTCGAGGCTGCGCCGAATCAGCCGGATGTTGAACTCGACCTCAGCATCGCGCGTGAGAATTTGGGAAGGGCAAGAGGTACGGTCAGATGATTGGTACGCGGTGCGTTGTAGGTATATTCCGACTGCACGGATTTCGCGGAGTTTTCCCCGGGGGTAGCATCACATGGCTAGGATGACAGTCGCCGCATTTCTGGAATGTGTCGCCGACGACGAAGATCTGCAGCAGGCATTGGTCGATCTAGCCGCAGACCGTGGATACGAGTTCACCAAGGAAGAACTCACCGCAGCCGCTCCGGGTATTACCGCCGCGCCCAACACCTGGCGACAGATCGCTCAGTTCCCCGACGTAGCCGCACTTTCATCCGAGGTCCAAGGAGACGGTCGCAGAGTCAACCTGCCCAACTGGGTCAACGCAACCACCGTGCTGGCCGCGACGAATGCCGTGCTGTGTGGCGTGCTGGCTTGGTATCTGTTGAGGGATCGTAAGCGCGGCTAGAGAACATCCAACATCGAACATCGAACATCGAACATCGAACATCGAACGGTCTCTCTTAGAGATTCGTTCGATGTTCAATGTTTAACGTTGGACGTTCAATGTTCCATGTCGCCATACATCTGGCCCGGCCCCAGTACCTCCGGATAGTCTCGCCGCAGTTGGTCTCTGGTTTCATAACAAAGGTGGCATGCGTCGGCATAGCCTTTGTGGATGCTCACACCAGGTATTCGCGCCAGCTCAGCCGGTCCGCCCTTTAGCAGCGGGCCGACTATCGGGTGGGCTTCAGGATCGTAGGACCGGCAGATCTCCTCGAGCGGGCGCTCGAAGAGATTTCCTAAGGTGATTCCCTGACAGATGTGCAAGTTGCCCAGTGGATCGAGGTGCAGGCGGTCGGGTGCCACAAGCTCCTCGTGAGGGCATTCGGTGAATTCCAACCAGGGTCGTTCCGATCGAGGGTCAGTCAGTTTGCGAGCCGCGCGCCCCCGGTACATCACTTTCGACTCGCCTTCAGGCAGATGTCCTATCACACCGGCGTCGAGCGCGTTGTCAGGCTGTGCTATGGAGATGGTTCCCACGGGAATACCTAACTTTTTCGCTGCGTCCGCGGCCATGCGCGCCTGCTTCATCTTCTCTTCGTCGGCGTGATAGGCGTCGCAACTCACCGAGAGGTCCGACAGCGTTCCCTCGAACGGCTTCAACCACTCCAGAGCATCTTCCTCGCTGGTGGCCCAATACGCGTTGGTAACGATTCCGACATCGAAACCCATTTCCTTTGCCATCGCTACTCCCCTTTGCAACACCGCATAGTAGAGGAAGGGCTCACCACCTTCGAAGTAGACGGAATTGCACTCGGGCAACGCGCGAGCTTGAGAGAGGATGTCCGATATCTGCGAAATGGTCAGTGTCCCGCTCTGTCGGCTACTACCCCAAACGAAGCAGTGGTCGCACTCGTAAGTGCATTGGTATGTCAGCAGTAGGTGTAAACCCCGAGGTTTCATGATCTTTCCTCCGCAAACCGATTGTCTTACGATCGATTCTGCACAGCTGCCGTCAGCGTTCCATTACGGGTCTGTCAGTTAAACACCTCCAACAACTCGTCCGCTGCATTGGGCGCAACCAACCG
>Ga0180435_10002902_pt1 | contig 17347 bp, 18 predicted proteins | sample SS_ome_3_FD_132467 | JGI IMG/M metagenome (GOLD analysis project Ga0180435, IMG submission 132467) | Hypersaline lake sediment archaeal communities from the Salton Sea, California, USA - SS_3_S_1 metaG | ecosystem: Environmental > Aquatic > Non-marine Saline and Alkaline > Hypersaline >...
GGCTCGGCGTGAACATCACCGGCGAGCAGTTCCGGCCGAAGAACGTGGCAGCGGTTTTCGTCACCGCCACGCTGCCGCCGTTTTCCCGGTCCGGGTCGACGATCGATGTCACGGTGTCGGCGATCGGCGACGCTACGAGCCTGCTTGGCGGGACGCTGGTGATGACGCCGATGAACGCGGCGGACGGTGAGATCTACGCGGTGGCTCAAGGCACCGTGATCGCCGGCGGTGCAGCGGCTGAAGGCGACGGCGCCAGAGTTGTACAGGGCGTGCCGACCGCGGGCGTGATCCCCGCGGGAGCCCGGGTCGAGCGCGAGATCGAGTTCGATTTCACCGGGCTGACGTCGATCCGCCTGGCGCTGCGCGATCCGGACTTCACCACGGCTGAACGGATCGAAACCGCGATCAACCACACCTTCGGGCGTGTTGCGGCGCGCATGATCGATGCCGGCACCGTGGTGCTGGATATCGCCGCGACCGGCGCCATCAGTCCGGCTCATGCGCTGGGCGATGTTGAGAACATCCCGGTGCAACCGGAGCGCAAGGCGCGGGTGGTGGTCGACCAGCGCTCGGGCACGATCGTGATGGGCGAGGATGTGCGGATCAGCCGGGTGGCGGTGAGCCAGGGCAACCTGACGATCCGAATCGAGGAGCAACCCCTGGTGGTGCAGCCGAACCCGTTTTCCGATGGAGAAGCCATCGTCGTGCCGCGCACCAGTGCTGCGCTTGAGGAGGAACCGGGCATCGGCTTGGCCGAAGTGCGCGGCGGGACGTCGCTGTCGGAGGTGATCTCCGGGCTGAATGCCCTCGGCGTGGCGCCACGCGACATGATCGACATCCTCAAGAGCATCAAGGCTGCCGGGGCCCTGCACGCGGAATTCGTGGTGCGGTGAACAGCGCCTCCGGTCGTGCTGCGGGGGCTGGATTCGGTTCACGCCGGCCGGACGACTGAACCTCGCCGCGGCGACTGCAGGAACTGCGCTCAGTCCGAGACGAAGGTGCACGGGCATCGAGGCGGGCGCGCATCGGGATATCGCTGGCGATGATCGCTATGTGACGTGGCCGGTCCCCGGGGAGCGATCCTAGAAATAGCCCCGCACCAGGGCACCCGAGACGAGGCTCCAGCCGTCGGCGACCACGAAGAAGGCCAATTTGAACGGCAGGGAGACGATCGCCGGCGGGACCATCATCATCCCCATCGACATCAGGATCGCCGCAACCACGAGGTCGATGATCAGGAACGGCAGGAAAATCAGGAAGCCGATCTGGAAGGCCCGCGAGATCTCGCTCAGCAGGAACGACGGGACAAGCAGCGACAGCGGCGACTCAGGCCCGGCGCCCGCCGGCGCCACCGGGTCTCGCAGCACGGCCAGCGCCTCGTAGGTTTCACCATCGATCCGCCCCGACATGAAGATACGGAACGGCTCGAGGGCCGCGGCAAAGGCTTCTTCGAGCCCCATCGTGCCGTCGGCGAAGGGCTGCGCCCCCCGCGTCCAGGCTTCGGTGAACACCGGCTCCATCACGAAATAGGTGAGAAACAGGGCCAGCGAGACGATCAGCATGTTGGGTGGCGACTGCTGCAGGCCGATGGCCTGGCGCAGGATCGACAGCACCGTCACGATGAAGGGGAAAGCGGTGATCATCACGGCCAGCCCCGGTACGAGGCTCAGCAGCGTGATCAGCACGATCAGCTGGATCGAGCGGGTGGCCAGGCTGCCGCCCTCCTCGCCGAGGGAGATGGAAATCTCCTGGGCCGCGAGCGGGGTGGCAATCACGACGAGGATCGTGGTTAACGCAAGCGTCATGAGACGGGCGGTCCGATGTGAGTCCGGCATGGATCAGAGCCCGTTCTTCAGATCGGCGACTTCCGTCAGGCGGACCATGAGATTGCCGCCGGGATCGGCCGGGTTCTCTTCAAGCTCGCCCCGCGCGATGAGGGTCTCGCCGATGAACAGTTCGACCGGGTCGCTGACCCGGCGGTCGAGCGGCAGGATGGCGTCGGGCTTGAGGTGCAGCAGATCCCGGATCACCGGGCGGGCGGTGCCGACAGACACGGTGATTTCCACCGGGACCTGCGTGAACGGGTTGTCGGCCACCGCGGCGTCGGCGGCGGGTCGGGTGGTGTCAGCCATTCTGGAATGCCCTTTCGTTCAGTTCGTACAGGCCGCTGATCGCGGCGCCGATCCGGTCGACGGCGGAGGTGAAATCGATATGCCGCTCCAGCTTGCCGGAGCGCAGGAAGACCTGGCCCTCCGTCAGCGTCGGTTCCTCGACGAGGGCAAACGGGACCGACACCGCCCGGGCGAGAAACCCCTCGAGCGCCGGGCGGCTCGCGGGGCTTACCACGACTTCGATCGGGGCGTCGGCGGCATCGGCGGCCAGTGGCATCAGCTCTTCGACGATGGTTTGCCCGATCGTGTCGGACACCAGCCGCGGAAGCACCCGTTCGACCATGCCCGAGAGCAGCGGTTCGAGCGCGTGCATCACATGCGCTCGGGCCTCCTGGAACGTGAAACCGAGATCCTGCAGGTTGCGCGCAAACTCGGCGCCGATCCGGCTTTGGTCTTCCGTCTCGGCGCGGTTGGCGTCATCCCATCCCGCCTGGTAGCCCGATTCGTACCCCTCCAGGCGGGCCTTTTCGAGCTCGGCGGCACCGGCCGAAACCGGGGCCGGCGCCGACGCGTCAGGCATCGGCCGGGGCGTTGGTGCGGTGTCGAAGTCTTCGAGAAAAGCGGACGACATCACGCGGTTTCCTCGTCTTCCATCCAGCCGCGCAGGATCTCGACCGTTTCGGCCTGCCGCTCCTCGATCAGGCTGCGCAGCCGGTCGACCGGATCGGAGGGGGTGGATACGGCAGGCAGCGTGTCGCCGGCGTCGCGCTCGATCTCGGACACCAGGGCCAGGTCGGCGCTGCCCGGCAGCTCGCCATCGTCGATTTCGCCGGTCAGGGTCGGCAGCGCGGTGTCGGCGCCGGTTGCCGGTTCGATGTCGGGCCCCACCAGGGCGGCCGGGTTTGATGCCGCCACGGCCCGGTTGGCGAGGATCGGGCGCAGGACGAACAACCCCAGCACGAGCGCCACAACCGCGAGCACGCCGAGCCGGATCAGCGACAGGGCATCTAGGTTGAAGCGCGCGCCGAAACCTGCCGGTGCGCCGGAGCCTGCCGGTGCGATCGGCTCGAATTCCATCGACTTGATCGTGATCGTATCGCCGCGCGTTTCGTCGTAGCCCACGGCGGAGGCCACCAGGTCGCGCAGGGCCGAGAGCTCCTCGTCGGAGCGCGGTGACCAGGTTTCCTCGCCCGCATCATTCACGCTGCGCATCCCGTCGACCAGAACCGCCACGGAGATGCGGCGGACCGTGCCGGGGGCACGGCTGATTTCGCGCTTCGTTTCCGACACTTCGTAGTTGATCCGCTCGCGGGTTTCGGTGTTGTTCGAGCGGTTTTCGCCGGCTTCACCGGTACCGTCGCCGGCGGGGAGGTTGGACGCGACGGTGACGGCGCCGTTGGCCGTGCCGGTGGCGGCCGCCGAGCTTTCCTCCGTTTCGGTCGCGATCACCACCCGGCTTTCGGGGTCAAACACGCGTTCGAGAATGGTCTCGCTCTCCGTCGCGGTGTCCACGGACAGCTCCACGACCGCATTACCGTAGCCGACACGGGCTTCCAGAAGCCGCTCGACATTGCGTTTGAGGGTCTCGGCACGTGCGACGGCATCGCCTTCGAGCGGCGCGGTTTCGTCGCGCGAGAGCATCAGCCCGCCGCGCGAATCGATCACCGAGACGTCGTCGGCGGCAAGCCCGGGGACGGCTGAAGCCACGAGGAATTTCAAAGCCTTGGCATGGTGGCCGGACAACGAATCGCCTGACGGCGTGACCGTGACCGACCCCGAGGGCGTGCCGCGAATGCGGAAGGCCTGCGAGCTTGGGATCGCGATATGCACGCGCGCGGCCTTGATCAGCGGCGAAGCGACGATGGTGCGCGCCAGTTCGCCTTCCTTCGCCCGCCAGTAGGCCGCATCGAACATCTGCGAGGTGGTACCGAACCCGGTGAGATTGTCGAGGAGTTCATACCCCTTCGCGGAGTTGCTGGGCATGCCTTCGGCCGCCAGCGTCATACGCAGTTCATCACGCCGGGACGCATCGACGTAAATCGCGCCGCCGCGCACGTCCATTGCCACATTGCGCGCCTCGAGCGCGGCGATCACCTCGCCGGCGGGCCCGGGTTCGAGCCCGGCGTAAAGCAGCGCCATCGAAGGTTGCGCGGCCATCCGGGCCAGCCCGAGAACAGCGGCGAACATCGCCACCGTCGCCGCGACAACTATGATGCGCCGGCGCATATCGAGTGCGTTCCAGACCGCGACGACCTGCTGCAAGACGTGACTCCTTTTGCGAGCGGGCTTCTGCCCCCGTCATGGGTCACTTTCGCTGATCGCCCTTAACAATCGGTTAGCTCCTGCGGGCCTATAAGCGATTCGACGAAACCGACGAGGACACCATGGCGGACGTTGATGCATCGGCTGCGGAAGTTGCGGCATCTGCACCGAAAGCGCGCTCGAAGTCCGGGTTGCTGATTGGCCTGGTTCTGGCGCTCGTGCTGGGCGGGGGCGGGTTCTACGCCGTGTATTCCGGCTTGATACTTGGCCCGGACGCGGTGGAAACCAAAGGCGAATCGGGCACGTCCGCTGGTCTGGCGGACCTGCCGCGCGTGTCTTTCGTGGCGCTCGAGCCACTGGTGATTTCCCTCGGCCCCGGGAGCGCCAATCGCCATCTGAGGTTCCGTGCCGAACTCGAGGTCAAACCGGGGACGGAGGCAGACGTGGCCGCGCTCGCGCCCCGCGTGATTGACGTGTTGAACTCCTACCTTCGGGCTGTCGCGGTCAGCGATCTCGAGGACCCGACGGCCCTGATCGATCTGCGTGCGCAGATGCTCAGACGGATCCAGGTCGTGACCGGTGAGGGCCGGGTGAAAGACCTTTTGATCATGGAGTTCGTGTTGAACTGACGCGGGGGTACGGAGGCCCGGAATGGACCAGATCATACAGGTGGTGGCAGACGTCCTGCTCGGTGCGGGCGCCCTCGGTGCCGCAGTCTACTGCATCGTGCTGGCGCGACGGCTGAAGCGTTTCAACAACCTCGAAAACGGGGTCGGCGGAGCGGTGGCCGTTCTGTCGGCACAGGTGGACGACATGACGAAGACACTCGACCAGGCCCGCAAGGCTGCAGCGCATTCGTCGCAAAGCCTGACCGCGCTGACGGATCGGGCGGAAGACTCGGCGCGCAAGCTCGAGCTGATGATGGCATCGCTGCACGACTTGCCCGACCTGCCTTCGGCCGGGGCAGCCGGCGACGCACCTGCGGAGGATCTCGAGGATGCCGCCTGGACGGCGGTAGAAGCGCAGGCAGATGCCGACGACGCAGATGCGCCACGCTTTGCCACGCGCCGCCACTCGAATGAAAGGGCCGGTGCGTGACCCCAATGTCGAAACCAGGCACCGCGAAAGCCCCGGCCCGCCGTGTCCGCAAACGTCGACGTGCGGCGCGCGGCATCCTGTGGGTGATCGCGGCCGCTTTGGCCACGTCCGGGCTCCTGCGTCTCGGCGACGCGACCGGGACGGCGATCGCTGCCGGCGTTTCGACCGCGCCGCAGCAGGCGGCAGAGACGGAGCTTGCCTGCACGCCGCCGCCCGATATCGCGCGCGTGCTCGAGGCCCTTGCCGAACGCGAAAGGCGTGTTTCTGCCCGCGAGGCGGCCATGGCCGACCGGATGCAGGCGCTCTCGGTTGCCGAAACGCAGGTCGCCCGCAACCTCGAGGCACTGGAGGCGGCAGAGGTCGAACTGGAGGCGACGATCGCGCTGGCATCGACAGCGGCGGAGGACGATATCGCGCGGCTCACGAGCGTTTACGAAAACATGAAGCCCAAGGAGGCCGCGCCGCTCTTCGCGGCGATGGACCCGCAGTTTGCCGCCGGATTCCTCGGCCGGATGCGCCCGGCGGCGGCGGCGGCGATCCTTTCGGGGCTGGAGCCGGAAACGGCCTATTCAATCAGCGTGATCTTGGCGGGCAGGAATGCCGAGGTTCCGACCCGGTAGCCCGGCCGCGCTGAGGGTTTCTTAACCGGTTTCGACGAAGCTCGGGCAAACGGCGTCGAGGAGCAACAGGATGATCGGCTTTGTCGGAATCGCGATGATCTTCGTGATGGTTTTCGGCGGCTATCTCGCAGCCGGCGGCAAGATGGGGATCATCCTGAAATCGCTGCCGTTCGAGTTCACGATGATCGGCGGCGCAGCGGCGGGCGCCTTCGTGATCTCCAACGATGTCGCCGCGATCAAGCATACGCTGAAAGACATCTCGCGCGTGTTCAAGGGGCCGCGCTGGAAGCCGGAAGACTACAAGGATCTCTTGTGCCTGCTGTTTGAACTTATACGGCAGGCGCGCCAGAATGCCGTCGCGCTGGAGGAGCATATCGAAACGCCTGACGAGAGCGTGATTTTCACGAAATACCCGCGCATCCTGGCCGACAGGGAAGCCGTCGAACTGATCTGCGACACGATGCGTTCGGCGTCGATGAACTATGACGATCCCCACAAGGTGGAAGAGGTGCTGGAAAAGCGCATCGAGGCGAGTTTCCACCGCGCCCAGCACCCGAGCCATGCTCTGCAGACGGTGGCGGACGGGCTGCCGGCGCTCGGCATCGTCGCAGCCGTGCTCGGCGTGATCAAAACCATGGGTTCGATCGACCAGCCGCCGGAAATCCTGGGCAAACTCATCGGCGGCGCGCTGGTGGGAACCTTCCTCGGCGTGTTTCTCGCCTATGGCCTGGTCGGGCCATTCGCCAACAAGCTCAAGACCGTGGTCGAAGAGGATGCGCATTTCTACCAGCTGATCCGCGAGGTGCTGGTGGCAAACCTTCACAATCATTCGACCAATATCTGCATCGAGGTGGGTCGCCAGAACACGCCCGGCCACGTGCGTCCCAGCTATTCGACGCTTGAGGCGGCGCTGAAGGACTTGAAGAAGGACGCGGCATGATCCGGGTTAGCTTGCTGCTCTTGCTGATGTGCGTTCCCACGAGCCTCGCGGCGCAGACTGCGGTGGTGAAATCGGGGGATCACGCCGGGTTCTCGCGGCTCGTTCTCGGGTTCGACGCCGGGGGGGTTTGGGAGTTCGGCCGGGTCGAGGGTGGCTTCGAATTCAGGCCGGCTGCGGCCGGTATCGGGTACGATCTCGGATCGGTGTTCGAGATGATCAAGCGGGATCGGATCGCCGAAGTGGAAGACCGCGGCGGCGGGCGGCTCTTTCTGCGGGTCGATTGCGCCTGCCATGGCGACGCGTTCGATTTGCGCAATGGGCAGGTTGTCCTGGATATCAAGGACGGGCCCGCGCCATATCGATCCTCGGTATTCGAAAAACAGCTTGATGCATTGCCCGCGTCGGCGGGCCCGGCGACGCCGCGGCCGCGGCCGCGCCCCGCCCGGATGTCCGACATGCCGGCACCGCAAACGGACGCCCCGCCGGGTCGCGGCGGGCTCCCGCTCGTGGTGCCGCGCCGGACGCGCGCGCCGGACGCGCTGGTCGCGCGACTGTCGGCGCCGCAAACCAAGGGGGCGCCGGCGCCGGTTTCGCCGATCCTCGATCCCACCCGCGCCGCGGCCGAGCCGGCGCCCGAAACGCCGCCAGTTGCCGAGACGGAGGCCCTGCTGATCAAACAGATCGCGCGGGCGGCCGCGCAGGGGCTGCTGGACGCCGATCTCGGCGACGTCGATCCGCCCGCGCCGGCGGCGCAGGCCGCGCCCGAACCGGAAAAAGATCTGCCAGACGATGCTCCGCCCGCGACGGTGGCGCTCGAGGCGCATGTGGCGGTGGAAACCGCGGTCGATCGGGCGGCAACACCGCGGGGTTCCGGGGCCGATCGGCCCGATGCGGGCAGCGCCTGTCTCGCCCCCGACCTGTTCACCGTGGCGCACTGGGGGACGCTCTCGGACGGGCTCGGCGCGGCGCGAAGCCGGACGCTCGGGGAATTCGACCGCACGGATCCCGCGGGGACAACCGCGCTCGTCAGACAGTATATCTTCATGACCTTCGGTGCCGAGGCAAAGGCCCTGATCCGGCGTCACCCGGCCGATGTCGAGAACGCTCGCCTCCATGCCATCATGGCGGACGTGGTCGATTACCGCCATTCTGAGGACGCGGCGTACCTTGCGGACCAGATGGCCTGTGACGGTGCCACGGCGCTTTGGGCGGTCTTGGCGCAGCCGGCGTTGAGCCCCGCCCTTCCGATCAACCGTTCCGCGGTCACACTGGCCTTCGCAGCCCTGCCGGGGCACCTCCGGCAGCATCTCGGGCCGGCCCTGGCGGAGCGGTTTCTCGGTCTCGGCGACGCCGCCACCGCAGACGCGATCCGAAACGCGACAGACCGCAGTGCCGAACCGCCCGGGGCGGCGAGTGAAACCCTGTCCGCGGCCATCGCGCTCGAGACCGGCGATACCGCGGCGGCGCTTGCCAAGCTGGATGCCGTGATCGCAGCCGGCGACAGCGGATTGCCGGATGCCATCCTGCGCCGCGCCGCTGCGGCCATGCGAGACGGCAACGCGGTGCCGCTGGACCAGGTCACGCTGCTCGAGAGCCTTGCGTTCGAGCGGCGGGGGAGCGCGGCGGCCGGGCCGTTCCTGGTGGCGGCGGCGCGGGCCCATGCCGGGGCGGCACGGTTCGACGAAGCCTTCATCCGGGTGTCCGAGGTCGAGACGGTTCCCGGGGTTTCGCCGCAGGACGTCCTCGACTTGACCGGCGAGATCCTCCGCGAGCTTGCCGACAAAGGATCCGATACGACCTTTCTGCGCCACATGATCGGGCGGCTGGCAGAAGCCGGGCAGCAGCCGCCGGACGACCGCCGCAGGCTTGCGGCCCGGTTTCTTGACCTGGGCCTGCCCCAGCCCGCGCGCGAGATCCTGATCGCCGATGGCGCGTTGCCCGAGCCCGAAGACCGGTTCCTCTTCGCCAGGGCGGCGCTTCTCGACGACCGTCCTGACATTGCCATCGGCTACCTCGCCGGTCTTGACGGGGCCGAGGTCGATCGCTTACGCGCAACGGCTCTCGAACGCGCCGCAGACCATGACGGCGCGGCGCGGGCCTATGCCGCGATCGGCGACGTCGGGCGCTTCCAGGCGGTGGCCTGGCGCGGCGGGCTTTGGGTCGTTCTAGCCGCGCGCGGGGACGGAGCGAAACAGGCGCTCGCCCGGATCATGGCCGGAGAAACCGGCGCCGAGCCGGGTGGCGGCGAGACGCCGCTCGCGGCCTCGAGCGCTCTGGTTGAAACCAGCCGAATGACGCGCGGCCTGCTGCGCGACCTGCTCGGTTCGGTGCCCGTGCCGGCGATCGGGCCCGATTCCTGAATCCGGTTACCGGATCTTTACCCGCCCGCCCCTAGACTGAGCCTGCCTGCAAGAATGCGGTGACTCGACGGCAGAAGTGGTGGTCGCGGATGGAGTTCAGAGACGGAGTGGGCGCAGGATGCCGCGCGCCGATGCCGAGGTCGGTGCGACCCGGCCGGCGTCGGTCCCGGGCGACCCGGGCCGTGGTCTGTGTCGTTGCCATGTCCTTGCCAGTACCGGGACACGTGGTGGCGGCCGCGCAGCCGGATCCGGTGTCGTTGTGTGAAGCGGCGGCCCGGGACGCCGCCGCCGCGACCGCTGTGCCGATTTCGGTGTTGCGCGCCATCATGCTGGCGGAATCGGGCCGCGCCCGGGGCGGCCAGCTTCAGCCATGGCCGTGGACCGTCAATATGGAGGGCATGGGCCGGTGGTTCGCAAGCGAGTCCGCCGCAAAGGCCTACGTCGATGAGCATTTTCGTCGCGGAGCGAGGAGCTTTGACGTCGGCTGCTTTCAGATCAACTACAAATGGCACCACGCGGGCTTCGAGTCTCTGGACGAGATGTTCGACCCGGCGGCGAGCGCGCTTTATGCCGCACGATTCCTCAAGGCGCTGTTCTCCGAAACCGGCGATTGGACAACGGCAGCCGGCGCCTACCACTCCCGCACGCCGAAACACGCCGAACCCTACACGGCGCGTTTTGCAGAACTGCATGCCCGGATCACGGGCGCACCCGCTGGTGCGAACCAACGACCGGCGCCTCAAACGGGGTCCGAAGCCGCGGTTGCGCGGCAGGTTGCCGACACGCCGGCCGCGGTGCGCCGCAATTCCTACCCGCTGCTGCAGGCCCAGGGTCGGCGTGGCCTCGGGTCGCTCGTTCCGCTGCGCGCCGGCGCCGGTGCCGGCCTGTTTGCACCGACCGACGGTGGTTAGGGGCAGGGCATGAACCGGCATATCTCGCAGATCTTTCAGCCGACCATCCTGCTGGCGCTCGCGCTCATGGCGGTGATCGTGATGATGATCCTGCCGATGCCGGCCTGGGTGCTCGATATCGGTCTCGCCGCTTCCTTCGCGCTCGCGATCCTGATGTTCACGGTGACGCTGTTCATCGAACGCCCGCTCGATTTCTCGGTGTTCCCCACGGTCCTGCTCGCGTCGCTGATGTTGCGGCTGTCGCTCAACGTGTCGTCGACGAAGCTGATCATCGGTAACGGCCACACCGGCACGGCCGCGGCCGGCAACGTGATCGAAGGGTTCGCCAATTTCGTGATGTCGGGCAGCGTCTTTCTCGGTCTCGTGGTGTTTGGCGTGTTGCTGATCGTGAATTTCATCGTGATCACCAAGGGCGCGGGCCGCATGGCGGAAGTCGGGGCGCGGTTCGCCCTCGACGGGATGCCGGGCAAACAGCTCGCGATCGACGCCGACGTGTCTTCGGGCGCGATCAGCCACCAGGAGGCGAAAACCCGGCGCGAAACCGAACAGGCGGAGACGACCTTCTTCGGCTCGCTCGACGGGGCTTCCAAATTCGTCAAGGGCGACGCCATCGCCGGGCTGCTGATCACCCTGCTCAATCTGGTGATGGGGCTGATCATGGGCGTGGTGATCCACGACATGGCATTGGGCCGCGCCTTCGAAACCTATGCGATTCTGACGGTGGGCGATGGCCTGGTAAGCCAGATCCCGGCGGTGATCATCTCGATCGCCTCGGCACTGCTGCTTGCCCGCGGCGGGGCGACAGGGTCGACCGATCTCGCGCTGTTTTCCCAGCTTGGGCGCCATCCCTCGGCGCTGGTTACAGTTGCGGTGCTGCTGGGTCTGTTTGCCCTCGTGCCCGGCCTGCCATTCACTCCCTTCCTGTTTGGAGCGGCCGGGCTCGGAACGGCGGCCTGGTGGGTGTATCGACGTGACAGGGAGACCGAAGCCACGGCCGCGTCACAGCAGGTTGCGGACGAGGCGAAGCCGCCGCCGGAAACGATGGGCGACGTCCTGGATCTGGACGACATTCACGTCGAATTCGCCACCGACCTGGTGACAATGGTGCTCGACCCGGCGACCGGTCTGGACGCGCGCATCGCGAACATGCGCACACATGTGGCTAGCGCCTTCGGGCTGATCCTGCCGGAGATTCGGCTGACCGATGACCCGACCCTGCCACCCGGCCGCTATGTCGTGCGCATCCAGGGCGTGGAACAGGCGCGCGACCGGCTCGAGCCGGGCCGGGTGCTGGCGATCCTGACGGGTGCGGAGATCGACCTGCCGCCGGGCGACGACGTCGACGAGCCGGTCTACGGGGCACCCGCGCGATGGATCGCGCCGGAAGACCAGGATGGCGTGGCCCTGCAGGGCGGCACCGTCGTCACGCCGACGGAGGTGCTGGCGACACATCTTCTCGAAGTGATGAAGCGCAACTTCGGGCGGCTTCTCAGCATGAAGGCCCTGCGCCGGCTGCTCGACGAGTTCACCAACGTTTCCGATCAGGCCCGGGCCGAGGCCAATCAACGCCTGCTGGACGACCTGGTGCCCGACAAGGTGCCGGCCGATCTGCTGCTGTCGGTGCTGCGCCTGCTGCTCGAGGAACGGGTTTCGATTCGCAACCTCGCGCTCATCCTCGAAGCGATCGCCGAAGCCCGCCCGGTTTATTCCGTGCCGGAGGCGATCTGCGAACACGTCCGCCAGCGGCTTGGGTTCCAGCTCGTTGCCGAACTCAAGCGCGAAGACGGGACACTGCCGCTGGTTCAGCTGGCGTCGGAATGGGAGGAAGCTTTCGTGAATTATCAGATCGACGGTGAGCGCGGCGGCGATGTGGCGTTGCCGCCCGACGACTTCAACCGGCTCGCCACGGGCATCGCCGAACGGATTGCGAAAGCGGGGGAGAACGGCGTCTATCCGGCGGTGGTGACGTCGACCCGGCGTCGCCGGTTCCTGCGCACCGTTCTGACGGCCAAGGGGATCGCCAACCCGGTTTTTTCCTTCGAGGAAATCGGCACCGAGGCGCGGCCGGCGCTCGTGGGGATGGTGCCGGCATGACCGCGGGGCTGGCAGAGCTGGTGACCTGGAGCGAAACCTGGCTGACCGCCGCGTTCATCGTGTTCCTGCGTGTCGGCGCGGCGATGGCGCTGCTGCCGGCGTTCGGCGAACGGTCGGTGCCGGAAAGGGTGCGCCTCATGCTGGCGCTCGGCTTCACGATCATCGTGCTGCCGGCGGTCGGACCAGAGGTGCAGCCGGTTGTTGCCGGGATGGAACGGCCGGGTTTGCTCGTGGTGACGGAAGTGGTCGCCGGGCTGGCGATCGGGGCTGTGATACGGATATTCGTGCTGGCGTTGCAGATCGCCGGGTCGATGGCCGCGCAGGCCACGTCCCTGGCCCAGATCTTCGGCGGCCAGAACGCCGACCCGCAGCCCGCGATGGGGCATGTGCTGTTCATCGGCGGGCTCGCTCTCGCGGTGATGCTGGGCCTGCATGTGAGGCTCGCCGAGGTGTTGATCCTGTCCTACGAGGTGTTTGCCCCCGGCGCGCTCCCGGGCGCCGAGCTGCTCTCGGGCTGGGGTCTGGCGCGGGTGGCACGGGTGTTCGGGCTGGCCTTCACGCTCGCCGCGCCATTCGTGGTTGCATCGCTGATCTACAACGTGGCGCTCGGGGCGATCAACCGGGCGATGCCGCAGCTGATGGTGGCTTTCGTCGGGGCCCCGGCGATCACCGCGGGCGGGCTGATGCTGCTGTTTCTGACCGCGCCGATCCTGATCGGTCTGTGGCATGAGGCGCTTGTCGGCTTCCTCGCCGATCCGTTCGGAGCACGCTGATGGCCGAGCCGCAGGACGACGAAGACAAGCAACACGAACCGACGCAGAAAAAGCTCGACGATGCGCGGCGAAAGGGTGAAGTTCCACGCTCGGCCGATCTGACGACGGCCGCCGCCTACAGTGGCCTCCTGCTCGTGGCGCTGTCGATCGGCGCGGGCAACCTCCAGGCCATCGGCGGCGCGCTTGCGGGAGTGCTCGAACGGGCGGCCGGGTTGTCGCAGGACGCCTTCGCCGGCGGCGGCAGCGCGATGTCGGGATCGCTTCTGTCGGAAATCGGCGGTCGGCTCCTGCCGTGGTTCCTGGTGCCGGCCGGGCTTGCGCTGTTGTCCAACATCGCGCTGCGCAGTTTCACGGTGGCACCGGAAAAGCTGAAGCCAAAGCTGAACCGGATCGGCCTGCTGTCGAATGCCAAGAACAAGTTCGGCCGGTCTGGGCTTTTCGAATTCGCCAAGAGTTTCGTCAAGCTGCTGATCTACACGCTGGTGCTGGGCGCCTACCTCGCCCACCAGATGCCGGAGATCCTTGGCACGCTGACCCTGAGCCCGGCCATGGCCACCGTCGTGCTGCTCGATCTGAGCGTGCGCTTTTTCGCGATCGTCCTGGTGATCGCGCTGCTGATTGGTGTGGTCGACTACCTGTGGCAGCGCCAGGAACACCTGCGCAAGAACCGCATGTCGCACAAGGAGATGATGGACGAGTCGAAGCAGAACGAAGGCGATCCGCAGATGAAGCAGCAGCGCCGACAGCGCGGCTACGACATCGCGATGAACCGCATGCTCGACGATGTGCCCAAGGCGGATGTGGTCGTCGTGAACCCGACGCATTACGCGGTTGCGCTGACATGGAGCCGCTTGCCGGGGGAGGCGCCGGTCTGCGTGGCCAAGGGCGTCGACGAGGTTGCCGCGCGCATCCGCGAGGCGGCGGACGAGGCCGGCGTGCCGATCCACCGTGATGCGCCGACGGCCCGCGCGATCCATGCCACGGTCGAGATCGGCGCCGAGATCCGACCCGAGCACTACCAGGCGATCGCCGCAGCGATCCGGTTCGCCGAAGACATGCGGCGCCGGATGCGTGCGCGCATGGGGCGGGCGACGCGCGGACGGGCCGGATGAAGACGCCGCTTGCAGACATGGAACAGATCGCCCGCGCGCTGCTCGATCGCGAATTGGCCGAGCTGCGCACACAGGCACAGGCTGTGGCCAGATGCCGGTCGGCGGTGGCGGCCTTGTCGGCGGCACAGGCCCGGCGGGGGCAGGCGCTCGCAGCCGGCGGGGCAGAAACCGACCTCGCGCATTTGACCGGGCGTGACAGCATCTGGCAGGATTGGGTCCGGCGCGAGCGCGCCAGCCGGCAGGCTCGGATGGCTCAGGCGCTGGCCGAGCAGGAAGCCCGGCGGTTGAGCGCGCGCCGCGCCTTTGGGCGTGCCGAAGCACTCGGCGCCTTGCGGCTTCGCGAAGAGACCGAACGCCAGATGGTCCAGCGCCGCCGGTTCGGGCTCGACGATCACGCCTGAGCCGAACGACGGCGCGCGCCTACATGTCCTGTCGAGCGATATCGGTGATCAGGACGTCGTAGACACTGCCGCCGAGAACGGAAGCGGCCGCCTCGCGCAGGCCGGTGCGCAGGACGTTCATGTTCGGCCCGGCGGTGAAGGATCCGGCAAACCCGCCGGCGTTGGCGTGATCGAACAGGACCTGGAGGAAGGTGTCGCGCAGCTTGGGCTCGCGCTGATACACGCTCTCGGAGCCCCCGGCCGTGACTTCCAGGCTGAGCGACAGCACGACAAGTGCGGAAATCCTTTGATCGGCGACCACCGGCACCACGAACTGGTTGTTCATCTTGACGAAATCGGTGGTGCCCGGTTCAGCCTCCGGGGCCGCGGCTGCACCGGGCGCGGTCTCTTCGGCCATGCAGTCACATGGACAAGCCTCGGCGAGCGCCGCGGGCTCCGGATCCGGCCGCAGCGCGAGTCCGCCGCCGACGCCGGCCCCGAGGCCGACCAGTGCGAGCAGGATCGGGATCAGCTTGCCCATCGTGCCTCCTAGAACGGCAGGATCATGTCGGTAACCTGCTGGCCATATCGCGGCTGCTGCACGTCGGTGATCTGGCCGCGGCCGCCGTAGGAGATCCGCGCCGAGGCGATCTTGTCGTAGGAAATCTCGTTCTGGCGCGAGATGTCGGCGGGCCGGACGAACCCGGTGACGAGGAGTTCGCGCAGTTCGTAGTTCACGCGGACCTCCTGGCTGCCCTGGATCTGCAGGATACCGTTGGGCAGGGTGCCGACGACGGTGGCGGCGACGCGCAGGGTGAGCTTTTCGTTACGCGACGTCGAGCCGATGCCGCTCGAATTGCCGGCGGAGCTGGTCGAGACCCCCGGGGTCAGGTCCACCTCGGCGAGCGGGCCGAGCGACTCGATCCCGAGGAAGGCGCCGATTGTCATCTCCTCCTTGCCGGTACGCCCGCGCGAGGAGCTGGCGCTCACCTTCGCCTCGTCGTCGATCTCGATCACGACGGTGAGGATATCGCCGGCGGCGCGGGCGCGGCGGTCGCCGAGCAGGGACTGGCGGCCGGCGGCCCAGAGCGAGGCGCCGTCGGAGTCGCGCCGGGCGGCGAGATCGCGCGGCATCGGGATCGAGCTCATCGCCTGCGATTCGCGGTTGCTGTCGATCCCGGTCATGGTGGGGGCACGCCCGAGGTGCTCGAGGCGATCCTCGCAACCCGCGGCGAACAGGACGAGGGCGAGGCTGGCAAGGGGCAGGGCGAAACGTCTCATGCGCTCCTCTCAGTTGCTGAGGGTCGAGGCGAAGGCGGCACCGACGACGACGACGCCGTCGGCACGCACCCGGCCGGTGATGGTTTGCCGCGATTGCAGGTTCATCACCCGCAGCCGGTCGCCCGCCCCGGCCCGGCCGAGCGCGCGGCCCTCGGCGAGGATTTCGAGCCCGGCGCGGCGGTAGACGAGCGTCACCACCTGGTTGCGGTCGACGATGGCGGGGGGGCCGAGTTCCCCCGGGCGGATCGGCCGTCCGGCATAGAGCGCCACCCGCGCCTCGAGCCCGACCACCTCGTCGATCGAGGCAAAGGCGCCGTCGTTCGCCGCCTCGGACAGTTTGACATCGGCGGCGGTGAGGACGGTCTGCGCCCGGATGGTGCGCGCGGCGACGATGGTCTCGGCCAGGACGGGGGCCGCGCAGATCAGGGCGAGGAAGGTCACGATGTATTGCATCAGCGCACCTGCGTGGTGGCGGCGAGCATCTGGTCGGCTGCGGTGATGACCTTGGAGTTCAACTCGTAGCCGCGCTGGGCCTCGATCAGCTCGGTGATCTCCTTCACTGCGTCGACGGAGCTTTGCTCGAGGTAGCCCTGCCGCAGCGTGCCGAGCCCGTTTTCGCCCGGCGCGCCGACGAGCGGCGGGCCGGAGGCTTCGGTTTCGAGGAAGTTGTTCGAGCCGATCGCTTCGAGCCCCTTCTCGTTGGTGAACTGCGCGAGGGTAAACTGGCCGAGCAGTTGCGCCTCGACCTCATCGTTGAAATAGGCGTAGACCTCGCCGTCGGCGTTGATCGTGATCGCGCGGGTTTCGATCGGAATGGTGATCTCGGGGGCGACGGGAAAGCCCTCGGAGGTGACGATCAGCCCGTCGCCGGTGCGTTTCAACCCGCCATCCCGGGTATAGGCGGAGAGGCCCGAGGGCAGGGTGATTTCGAAATAGCCCTGACCCTCGATCGCGACATCGAGATCGCCGCCGGTCTGGGCGAGTGAGCCCTGCTGGATCTGCATCGACACGGCAGCGGGGCGCACGCCGAGGCCGAGTTGCACCCCCGTGGGCAGCACGGTGCCATCGGTGGCGTTGATCGTGCCGGGGCGGGTCATCTGCTGGTAGTGCAGGTCGGCAAACTCGGCGCGGCGCGCGTTGTAGCCCGTCGTCGACATGTTGGCGAGGTTGTTCGAGATCGTCTCGACCCGCATCTGCTGGGCCAGCATCCCGGTGGCCGCGATTTTCAGGGCCCGCATGGCATTTCCTCCTCGTTCTTACTTACCCAGCGCCTGGATCATGCCGCGAATGCGCTCGTCTTCACGCTCGAGAAAGCTCTGTCCCTGCTCGTAGGCGCGCTGGATCTCGATCATCCGCGCTATCTCGCCGATCGGGTCGACATTCGAGTTTTCCAGATACCCCTGGA
>Ga0180435_10002903_pt1 | contig 17346 bp, 16 predicted proteins | sample SS_ome_3_FD_132467 | JGI IMG/M metagenome (GOLD analysis project Ga0180435, IMG submission 132467) | Hypersaline lake sediment archaeal communities from the Salton Sea, California, USA - SS_3_S_1 metaG | ecosystem: Environmental > Aquatic > Non-marine Saline and Alkaline > Hypersaline >...
ACCTCGAATGCAGAGCCGCAAGCGGCCATACCGCCACCGACGATCAAGACGTCGACTTCACGCTCTTCAACTTCGGGGTCCCTTACAGCTTTGAGTTCTCCCATAGGTTTGTTCGGTAATGCCATATTTAATCCTCCTTAAACTAGTGATTCCTATATTTTTATTCGAATGCTCGTTGCAACAATTTAGACCGTTGCCTGAGGTGTCGGGATGGAATAGCCATCAGCCTCTTCGGTGGAAAGCAGGCCGCTCTCAATATCCTGGCCTTTCAGATCCGCATAGTCATTGGCTGCGCCTTCCGGTGTGGTCCGGATGGGGAACTTAAAGCGTTTGATGGTTCCGTTTCTGAATTTACAGGTCCACATAACATCCTCAGTACCCAGCATTGGCATTACGCTACTTCCCAAGGGTACAAAATCAGAATATCCCCTGACTTCGATGGCTTGGGTGGGGCAAATCTTGACGCATGAGAAACATTCCCAACATTGATCCGGCTCTTGATTGTAGGCTTTCATTTCATTGGGTTCGAGAACCATAAGGTCATTGGGACAAATGTACATACATGCGGTTTTATCCCCGCCTTTACAGCCGTCGCACTTTTCATTAATCACAAAACTTGGCATTTAATGCACCTCCTAAAGTTAACATGGTTACAACTTATTGTTGAACATCTACTGCGTGGTTTTTTCAACCGTTTTGATTAACGCAAACACCTCCCTTCTCTTCCCATTTTTTTCTTTCCTGATATTGTTGATACGTTCTCGTATTGCAATGGAACTTTTGGGTGATGAATACGCACACATGGAGCAAAATCGGCTAGTTGCTCCCACCACCGCTTTAATTTTCATTAGCTTTTCAGCAAGTTATCTTGCTAAATTTCTGTATAAAAATCAGCAAGATACCCTGGCCAAGGTAGAATGCATATCACCCAGCATTTTTCTTGTCAAGAACTTTTGAACCGCCTGATTTCAAAGCTTTAAATAAGGCTTAAGACTTGCCGCTCGCTTCAACATGTTGGTGTGTCGGCTCACAGATACACAATATATACCCAGTCTCGCTTTTCCAAAAAATCAGAAATACCGATTGTATTATTTTAGTTTGTTTTCCATTCAAACGGCGGTTTTAAAGTCCTTTGCAATAATTGGGTTGACAAGCACCACCAAGGATACCCACAATTAAGCCCATGGAACCAGACCTAACTCCCATTAATGTTGATCAGGCCTTTCGATTCGCCTGCTCGCCGCAGCTTTCCTGTTTTAATGCCTGTTGTCGCGACCTGAACCAGATGTTAACGCCTTACGATATACTCAGGTTGAAAAACGGCTTGAAAATGCCTTCGGATCGATTCCTAAAGGATTTTGCCCAGCAGCACATCGGACCCGAAACCGGTTTGCCGGTGATTACACTCAAACCCCAAGATACCAAAGACCTTATATGTCCGTTTGTTACGCCAACAGGTTGTCGCGTCTACCCGGATCGGCCGGCCTCCTGCCGCATCTATCCGCTTGTACGCGCCATTTCCAGAGATCGGGAAAGTGGTTCGGTGAAGGCCCATTTTGCCTTACTAAGGGAAGACCATTGTTGCGGTCACCAGCAGGATGAATCCCAAACCGTTCAACAATGGATCACAGGCCAGGAGCTTGCGGTATATAACCGACACAACGACAAACTCATTGAAATCATCGCGCTTAAAAACCAATTTAAACCAGGCCCGTTAAACCTGGTTCCCCGGCGGCAATTCCATTTGGCTTTATATGATCTGGATAATTTTCGAGAAAGGCTTTGCAACGGGAATTGGCTGTCAGATGCGAACCTGCCCCCAGGCCTGATACAAGACGCCATGAACGAGGATCTGGCCCTACTACACATCGCTTATATATGGGTTGCTGCCAATATTTTTGAAATCCCAGTTTCAGCGGCGACGGATTTGTTTGCTTGAAATACCCCACACCGTTAGCCGAATCCAATCGAAACCAAAACGCAGCAAGGCCACATCGTCAGTTCGTATTTTCTTCAGCAGCCCGGTTTTGATTTTAAAGCGCTTTACAAGGCTGCTGCCGAATACAAAGGCTCTGAAGGCATCCATATTGTAACTGGCCATGAAGGCCATTTTGGCACGTCCGCCATGTGGACCCTCACTGCCCCAGGGATCCTTCTGAAAGAGACGTTTCACCTCAGACCATTGTTTGGCCATTTTCTGATGTTGATCTGCTTCCTGGTCCCGGGCCCAGGTTTGAAGGGTCCATTGATCGTCAGCCTGCGGCCCCAAACAAAAATCAGGTGGTCGCAAAAAACCGATTAGCTCTGGGTTGTGACCGTCGGCTTCGTATTGCAGCCCGTATTCCATGGGAAATGTCCGGCAGGTATAGGGGCGCTCTGAATATACGCGACAACCCTCGGTTTCGGAAAAGATACAATCCTGGTCTGAATTCTCCGACATTTTCAAAAGCACATCCGGAAAGTAATTACCTTCCCGCATGACAACATCCACGTACTGATCCAAAAATGTTTCCGATGAAATACCCAGAACCTGTTTCAAACGGATCACATCATATGGATACAGAAAAAGGTTTAGATTGCGGCAGCATTGATTAAAACACGCAAGCCCGGGTCGGCACCTGAAGGAGAAGGTGTCTTTCCGATCCAGCCGCTTGCCGATCACATTGGCCATATCATCAAGATTTATGGTCTTCATAATCGTGTAACGTTACGTTCATGATGACTTTTTATGGCGCTTTGTCATCAGACGCTATACCCTTATTATAATCGTTTGGTTTACAATTACACCCCTACGACTTAGTTTATCGGTCATATCAAAACGAAACGACCTAAAAAAAGGCACCTACTATACCCCATGCTCACTTGTAAAGAATAAAGGCATCGCATGAATGGTCATCACCTCATACTCGGTGAGTGCCGTGATTATTTAAGCGGTAAAATCATCGCCGATACCCATGACGAAAGGTACCGTCAATCCGTTACAAAATTTCTGGTTGAAAAATTAGGCTACGAAATACCGGATCTTGCAGCGCGCCAGGAACTCAAGGTGACTGCGGGTGAGAAGTGTGCCCTGATTCGCATCGATCTGTCCGTTGTGCTGGAGGGCCGAACAGCCATGATCGTTCGATATGGCCCCGGGTCCTTGGTTACCCGTTATCGACCATCCATCGCCGCTTCCCGGCTCCTGGCCCCTTATCAGATACCACTGGTCGTTGTAACCAATGGGGAGGATGCCGATATCCTGGATGGTAGAACCGGCCGGGTGATCGCCCGCGGCCTCAAATCCATCCCCACCAGACAGGCGCTGTTAACGCAAATTCGCAATCACGAATTTAAACCGATACCGGATGAATATATTGAACGTGAGCAGCGGATCCTGTATGCCTATGACGTCGATGACAGTTGTCCCTGCGATGATACGGTTTGCCGTTTATGAATGTTTAATTGTTATTGCAGCAACGTGATATAAAAAAAAATACGCGGTTCCCGTAAAGCATGAGTTCATTGAGTCCGGCGCGCTGGTGTTTAGTTTTCACCAGCCAAAACGCGTTCTTAACCGTGCTTCATGTGTTTCGGCGCCTCTATGATGGCCGGCCTTGGACGGATCGTATTTGCATATGAGGATGTTATGGGCGGCGGGACCGGATGTAAGCGCCAGTCGCTACCGGAACTATACAAAGAAAGCGACAGTAAGGTGATTCCGGGTGTACTGCGGGCAGAAAGCCTGGCACTTTTCAAAACCTTTTTCTCCAATCCGGCCAAGACCTACTGGAAAGGGAGTTTGTTGGCACGGTATGTGTTACAATAACAATTTATTATCAAGGTCTTGCCTTGTTTTGATGCAAGCTTGAAATCAAGATTAGCCGCTAAAGTAGCGCGGGTTGGTCCAGCGGCACCAATCCCGTAAGGATATTAATTTTTTGTTGCATTTTTTTGTTGCATTTCTTAATGTTGTTATATAATCCACTTGCAAAAAAAGGATGTTAAGATAAAATCGGTTCCCTGCGTCATTAACTGGTGGGGTCAGAATTGCACCGATCGAAATATTCATTACCAATAAGGAGGTGAAGGTATAGCTTTTCCAAGACGACCAAACAGACCCATTAGATCGGATAGAACCAATATCAACAACCGAATCAGAGCAAAAGAAGTCAGGGTCATTGATCCAGATGGGAATCAGGTCGGTATCATCCCGACCTACAAAGCGCTCGCCATAGCCGGCGATTACGGTCTCGATCTGGTTGAGGTTTCTCCGAACGCAAGTCCCCCTGTTTGTAAGATCATGGACTATGGCCGCTACAAGTACGAACAGACCAAAAAGCAGCAGGAGGCCAAAAAGAAGCAGAGCACCTTCCAGGTCAAGGAAATTAAGATCAGGCCGAAGACAGGCGAACATGATATCCAGGTAAAGTTGAACCACATTAGTCGGTTCATCGAAAAAAAGGACAAAGTCAAGGTTACGGTCATTTTCCGGGGTCGTGAAATCACGCTTGCAGATCGCGGTCGCGAATTGTTGATCCACATTGCCCAAGAGGCCGACGAATATGCCAGCATTGAGCAACCCCCTAAGTTTGAGGGTCGCACCATGACCATGGTACTGGCACCCAAATAGTATTCTCAGACAGAATTCGGCGGGATATCGCTAGGCGATGAACGCCATAAAACTTGTGATCAAAATCTGGCGTGAGCGGTGAGGTTTTGCAAGCTCACGCCAGCTATTTTAAGGAAAGGGTTTAACATGCCAAAAATAAAAACGAATCGATCCGCAGCCAAGCGGTTTAAAAAAACTGGCTCCGGCAAGTACACATTTTCAAAATCACATAAAAATCATATTTTGACCAAAAAAACCACCAAGCGAAAACGGTCATTGCGGCAGGGTCAAATCGTCAAGAAATCGGATCTGAAGGAAATTAAGCTGCTGCTTCCCAACGGATAGACTTTACGAATGAATGCTTTCGCATTGAGGAGGATATGTAATCATGCGCGTAAAAAGAGGATATAAAGCCAGAAGAAGAAGAAAAAAGGTACTCAAATTAGCCAAAGGATTCCGCGGTGGCCGCAGCAAGCTTTTTCGGACAGCCGCTGATGCCGTTGATAAAGCCTTGATGTATGCCTATCGGGATCGTCGGGCACGCAAACGTGATTTTAGACGGCTCTGGATTGCCAGAATAAATGCTGCCGCCCGTATGAACGACTTGTCCTATAGCAAATTTATATATGGCTTAAAGCAAGCCGGCATTCAATTAGACCGCAAAATCTTAGCGGACCTGGCTGTTTCCGACCCCGCCGGATTCTCTAAGGTCGCTGGTCTTGCTGCCGAAAAACTTTAATTCGAGCACCCGTATTTTAACGACCGTGAATCAATCTATCGAGCAAATTGAAAAGGACGTATGCCTGCACCTAGAAAAGGCCAGCGATGTTGCCGAGGTCCAGGACCTCCGGGTGCTTTATCTGGGCCGCAAGGGCTTGATAACCCAGGCCTTGAAAGGCATCTCCCAGCTACCGAAGGCCGAGCGCCCTGCCGCCGGCAAAAAGGCCAACCAGATCAGAACGGCCGTTGAGCACGCCATTCAAACCGCGCTAAAAAGAATTGAAAGCCAAGCCGCAGAGGAAGGCGCCCTGGATGTGTCGCTGCCTGGCCGTCACGCGGCCTATGGCTCGTTGCATCCGGTTTCCCAGATCCAGAAAAGAGTTTGCGATATCTTTGTCCGACTCGGATTCGATATTGCCGAGGGACCGGAAGTCGAATCAGACTATTATAATTTTGAAGCGCTGAACTTTCCCAAAAATCATCCGGCCCGGGATATGCAAGACACTTTTTTCGTTTCGGATGATATCGTCCTAAGAACCCATACATCTCCCCTGCAGATCCGCACGATGGAAAAAACAACACCACCGGTACGGATTGTCATGCCGGGCAAGGTATTTCGTTGCGATTCGGATCTGACCCATACCCCCATGTTTCACCAGGTTGAAGGCTTACTGGTTGATACGGATATCTCCTTTGGCGATTTGAAGGGTATTTTAACCACCTTCGTTCACCAGATGTTCGACTCAAAAACCCGGCTTCGGTTTCGACCCAGCTTTTTTCCTTTCACCGAACCGAGCGCGGAAGTCGATATCCTTTGCGTCATGTGCCGCGGTAGTGGATGCCGCGTCTGCTCCCAGACCGGATGGATCGAAATTCTCGGTTCCGGCATGGTTCATCCGGCCTTATACGAAAACGTGGGATATCCACCCGGAAAATACACCGGATTTGCCTTTGGGATGGGTGTGGAAAGAATCGCCATGTTGAAATACGGCATTGATGATATCCGCAAATTTTTCGAGAACGACATCCGCTTTATTCAACAATTTTAATTTGAATTCCCGGCCGCGATTCGAAACGGGGACGTCGCGTGAGCCTCTTTCAAGCACGTCATCGGCGTCATGCAGCGGCCGCTGTAAACAGCGGGGGATGAATTCAAATTTTGGAGCGCTTAACGCAGGAGTAATCCGAGATGAAAGTTAGTCTCAGTTGGTTGAAAACATTTGTATCCATCGATATAAGCCCCCAGGAATTATCGGCGGCACTAACGATGGCCGGACTGGAGGTAGAAGCGGTATTGGATCGTTATGCCTACCTGGAAACCGTCAAAGTGGCTCGGGTCGTCCGGGTTAAGGACCACCCCAACGCAGACAAACTCAAACTATGTGAGGTGGATACGGGAGACCATATATATAATGTCGTCTGTGGCGCTCCCAATGTCAGCCAAGACATGTTGTCCCCTTTGGCATTGCCCGGCACCCGGTTCCCAAACGATATGCTGATTGAAAAGGGTGTCATCCGCGGTGTTACGTCCGAAGGCATGCTTTGCAGCCAAGCCGAGTTGGAACTTGGTGACGATGCCGCCGGCATCATGACCTTGGACCCGGCGCTCACGGTGGGCCAAAGCCTTTCCCGGGCTTTAAATCTGACCGACCCGATTTTCGAGATTGACCTGACACCCAATCGACCGGATTGTTTGAGTGTTATCGGAATTGCGCGAGAGGTCGCTGTAATTCTCAAAGACGAATTCACCTTACCGGGAAAGGTGCGTCCCAAACCCGGAGATGCGATCCATCAACGCACATCCGTAACGGTGAACGCACCCGCGCTTTGCCCCCGATATGCGGCCCGGCTGATTAAGAATATCAAAGTGGCCCCGTCTCCGTTCTGGCTGCAGGAGCGGATTCGCTCTGTGGGCTTAAGGCCCATTAACAATATTGTGGATATCACCAATTTTGTATTGATGGAGTACGGGCAACCCCTACACGCTTTTGATTTTGACCGCTTGGCCGAAAATCGCATTGTTGTGAGAACCGCCCATGAAGGCGAAACGTTCACGACCCTTGATGAGAAGGAGCGGCGCCTTACAAAAGATATGCTTCTGATCTGTGACGGCCAAAAACCGGTGGCCATTGGCGGTGTCATGGGTGGATTGAACTCTGAAATTGAGCCGGATACCACCAATGTCCTCCTGGAAAGCGCTTATTTCAATCCGGCCAGTATTCGTAAGACCTCCAAAAAGCTCGGACTCAACACCGATGCCTCCCATCGATTCGAACGCGGCATTGATCCGCAGATTACCCTGGTGGCGATGGAAAGAGCCGCCCGCTTAATCGCCGAACTCGGGCAAGGCCAACTCGTGGATGGGTTTATTGATGTGAAGGGCGATCTGCCAAAACCGCCGGTCATCTCGCTAAGCACCCGCGAAACCAACCGGCTATTGGGTACCGACCATTCTAAAAATGAAATTCGAAACTTTCTTTCCGCCATTGCGTTCACGCTAGAGGAGGCCGAAGACGATCGGCTGGCAGTCACGCCGCCGTCCTTCCGGGTGGACGTAACCCGGCCCGAAGATCTCATGGAAGAGGTCGCCCGGCTTTCGGGTTACAACAATATTCCCACCACGTATCCTCTGATACCGGCCGAGAAACGGGAACCATCCACGATCATTGATCATCGCCATAGACTCAAAACGATCATGACCGGTTTCGGATTCGATGAGGCCATTAACTACAGTTTTATGGACACGGCCGATTGTGACCGGCTTCTGCTGGATGAACGCGATTACCGACGTAAGCTGGTTACCATTCTTAATCCCCTGACCGAGGACCAATCGGTCATGCGCTCCATGATCGTACCGGGGCTGCTGACCTCGGCCCGGCGCAACATCGCCCAACAGACCAAAACCTGGCGGCTGTTTGAAATCGGCAAGGTTTTCATTGCTAAGGGCCAAAGCGAATTGCCGGATGAGATCGAGATGCTGGCCGGCATCTGGACCGGTTCGCGAACGGCAACAAACTGGAACCTGGCTGACACACCCTGTGATTTCTATGATATCAAAGGCGTAGTGGAAGGTCTTTGCAATGTCCTTAAAATCGAGAATATCACGTTTACGCGCATGCGCAACGATGATTACCCATTTGCCAAACCCGGCGCCGGCGCTCAATGCATGCAAGCGGATATTCCATTAGGACTGATAACTGAATTGCACCCCACGGTATTAAAAAATTATGATCTGAAGCAGACGGTATTCTATTTTGAGCTTGACTTGAACCGGCTCTATGGCATGATACCCGCAAGTCACCAAGCCAAAGCGATATCTGTCTACCCAGCCATATCCCGAGATGTCACCGTTATTATCGATCGTGATATCGAGTCGGTTCGTCTGCTCGATTTCATCCGGGATCTGAATGAAGACTTGGTGGAAGAACTCAACTTATTCGATATCTTTGCTGACGATCCCATACCTGCCGGGAAAAAGAGTGTTTCCTTCAGGATCGTTTATCGTTCCCATGAAGGTACGCTCGAGGACAGTCAGATAAATGATCTTCACAAACGGCTTTCCCAAAAGGTGATCGATCAGTTCAATGCCGCCCTACCGGTATAGGGACGGGGCTTTTAAAGGCGCCCAATTTCGTTTTAGCACGAAGAAGTCTGACAACGAAATTGAACGAGCAAAGGTGTTTTTCAAAGGTTCCGGGATACTTATGAATCAGCAACAAATTTCCATCCCTGACAAACTCTATTTCAAGATCGGAGAGGTTTCGGAGCTGCTGGGTCTTCCGACCTATGTACTTCGATTTTGGGAAACGGAATTTAAACGCATCAAACCCAAACGATCTCCCACGGGGCAGCGCCTTTACCGTAAAAAGGATGTGGAGTTCATTCAAAAGATCCGCTACCTACTCCACGAACGGGGCTTCACCATTTCAGGTGCCCGCCAGTGCTTGCGCAGCAAACAGGATTTCCTAGAGGAGCTTCCCGACACATTGTCCTTGAGCGAATTGCGGCGGGAACTCGAGCAGATCCGCGATATGTTGACTCCCTCCCCATAAAGATTAGGTGCGCGGGTTCAAAAAGCTATCACTGGATAAAAGTCTGAGCGAAAGCGGGACATCATCATTAGAAACAAATACCGATTTTTTATTTGTTGTCACATATTCATAACCTTTTAACGTGAAGCGAATCAGTTTTGATATTAAATGTTTCTAATGGTTAAAACCGCAGTGTCAGCCTTGTGTTATCGGTGTTTCATTTTCGTGGTCGATGCCAACAATTTGTGGCGATGACAGCCAGGATTTCAGGCGATATAGATCATCGGTGAAGGTTGAAAATTCTTTGACGACAAATATTTGCTCACCGTTAGGTTCAGTAATTATGTTTTTTGCGTGTCATAGCTGTCCACCTTTTGCTCAATTAAAATTTTCATGCTTCATATTTAGAGGATAGCTATGACATTTCAATAAATAGATTTTGTTTCATGCTTCGTTGTACGCGTCAGGGCATAAAAATTTCTCGCATTCAAAATATGGCATCATGAATAAATATATTGACAGGTTACCCAATATGTCTTAATTATTCTTTTCTGGAAAGCGGGCATAGCTCAGTTGGTAGAGTACAAGCTTCCCAAGCTTGGTGTCGCGAGTTCGAATCTCGTTGCCCGCTCCAAGTAAACCCGGCTTTTTCGGTAGGATGTTGGGCAGCCAGGAAAAGCGCTTTTATCTATGAACGTTGCTTTATGACTTTTTTCGAATGGTTATGGACATGAACTGATAAGATTTTCGATCAACCGAAAGAACCTTCATAGATGGAAGAAGACGGGCTTTTGCCCGTTTTTTTATTGCTTAAAAGGTACCTGGATAAGTGAAACCAGTGGCAAAGAAAAAATATAAAAAAAAGCAATCGCCAGCACCCCAGGCCGTGAACTTGCTTACTGACAAAGAGTTTATAGACAAAGTCAACCATCTGGTAGAACCGGTCTGTGATGCCGAAGGCCTGGAGCTGGTTTATACCGAATACCAGATGGAGCCCGGTGGCAAAGTTTTACGCCTGTACATAGACAAACCAGACGGTATCAGCCTCGATGACTGTGTCGCCATCAGCCGACAAGTGAGCGATCTTCTGGACATCTATATAGAAGGTGACCAGCAATACCGGTTGGAGGTGTCTTCACCAGGTTTGAATCGTCCCTTGGGCAAACCAGATGATTATAATCGGTTTAAAGATCATTCGGTTCGAATCCACATTGTCGAGGCAATCAATGGGCAAAAAAAATTTAAAGGCGTCTTAAAAGGCATACAAGATGGGATCGTAACGCTATTGGTGACGGGAAAACCGGTTGCACTTCCCCATGAACACATAACCAAAGCGCGGCTTATCAACAATTCTGGAGAAAACTGATGTTTATTGCAGATATTAAACGCGTTGTCGACCAAATCAGTAGAGAAAAAGGTATTAACCGCGAGGTACTCATAAAAGCTTTGGAAGAAGCACTACGATCGGCTGCCAAGAAAAAATACGGCAACAAAGTCGACATCGAAGCTCAGTATTATGAAGAAACTGGCGAAATAGAAGTGTTTCAATTTAAAGAAGTCGTCGCTGACGTGGACGAGCCGGACATTCAGATCAGCCTAGAGGAGGGTCGTGAACTCGATCCCGACTGTGAAGTCGGCGACAGCCTCGGTACTAAAATGGACGCCTCCACATTCGGTCGCATCGCCGCGCAATCTGCCAAACAGGTTATCATACAAAAAATGAAAGATGCCGAGCGGGATGTGGTCTATTCCAGTTTTATCGATCGGAAGGGTGAAATCATCAATGGTATTGTGCAGCGCATCGATCGGGGTGACATCATCGTTAATCTGGGACACACCGAAGGTGTCCTGCCCGTGCGCGAACAGGTTCCCAGAGAATCTTATCGCCGCGGGGACCGTATCCGTGCCCTGATTTTGGATGTCCTCCACGAATCGCGCGGACCCCAGATCCTGTTATCCCGAACCCATCCAGACTTTCTGATTTTGCTCTTCAAAACAGAAGTTCCTGAAATCAGCGAGGGTATTGTCGATATCAAGGGTGCTGCGCGCGAACCTGGAAGTCGTGCAAAATTTGCTGTGGCCTCCAATGACTCCGACATTGATCCCGTGGGTGCCTGTGTGGGCATGAAGGGCTCACGCGTCCAAAATGTGGTTCAGGAACTGCGGGGCGAAAAGATTGACATTATCCCATGGCATGTGGACGCCGCCAAATTCGTATGCAACGCGTTGGCACCGGCCGAAATATCCAGGGTCATTATCGATGAAGCCAATGAAACCATGGAGGTCATCGTCCCGGACGAATTCTTGTCAGTGGCCATTGGTAAACGCGGCCAAAATGTCCGACTGGCCTCCAAGTTAACCGGATGGCATTTGGACGTCAGCAGCGAAACCACCTACAACGAAGCCATGAAAATCGGTTATGATTCTTTGGTTGCACTGCCAGGTGTCGGTATCAGTATGGCGGACGCATTATTCGAAAAGGGATTTTTCTCAGCCGAGGAACTCGGCCGCGCTTCAGTGGAAGATCTAATTCAGATTCGAGGCATTGGTGAAGAAAAAGCAGTCGCCTTGATCCAAAATGCAGAAACATATTTGGTCCAAAAGCAGCAGGAAGCCGAAGCTGCCGCGGAAGCTGAGGATCTGAAGGCAGAACCCGCCGAGGAGAATGAGGGTCTGGATGCAAAACCCGATGCGGAGAATGCTTCCGCAGATAAAACTGTGAGCGAAACCCTGGAAAACGAAAACGCAGAAGACACCCAATAAAATTAAAAAGCTGTATCACGTAAGGTTTAGGGGGATTGATGGGAAAGATCAGGATATATGAGCTTGCCCGGGAATTAAATTTGACCAACAAAGATTTGGTCGAAAAGCTTCAAGCTCTTGGCTACCCTGTTAAGAGCCACATGAGTGCGGTGGATGAATCCGAATTGGAGGAGATCAAAGCCAAGCTCAGGGGGAAAAGAAAGTCAGAGAAGCTGGAAGAAAAGCGCATCAAGCCGACCGTAATTCGTCGACGACGCATCCGGGTTGCCAAAAGGCCCGCCAAGGTTGAGGAGGCCGCGCCCCCAGAAACCGAAGAACCGCAAGCAACACCAGAACCAGTTGCGGAGACCCAAACCGAAGCGGAAGCCAAGGTGGAAGCCGAGCCGGAGGCCCAGCCGGAGACGACCCCCGAACCGGAAAAAGAGGCTCAGCCCGAAGCCCAGCCCGAAGCGCCATCCGAAACTGCTCCTGAACCCTCAGAGGAACCGACGGCTGAAGAAGTCCCCGAAGAGAAAGCGCCCGCGCCGGTCAAACCGGTCAAAAAGAAAAAGAAAGAGACCCCGGCAAAAATCATCAAGCTCCCGGAGAAACCGCCGGCACCAGCGCCCAAACCGGCCAAGCCAGCCCCGGCCAAACCAGCCAGGCCCAAAAGACCATTGGCGGCGGCACCACCCAAACCGGTTACTGAGCTACCGGCCAAAGATAAAAAGAAAAAAGGACGGAAGAAAGCCGGTGCGGCCGAAGCGGATCGTAAATTCCTAAAAAAGAAGATATCTTTTCGCAGAAAGTCAGTTGTCGAAGGAAAGGATCTCTATTCTGGAATTGGTAAGCATCAGCGCAAAGGAAAAAAAGGTGCCAAAGCCAGGCTAGATAAGGGCCTCCAGACCCAGATCACGACGCCAAAAGCTATTAAACGTCGCATCAAAATAGACGATACCATTATCCTGGCCGAATTGGCCAAGCGGATGGGCATCAAGGCCAACGAAATGATTGCCAAATTGATGAGCCTGGGTGTCATGGCCACCGTTAACCAAACCATTGACTTTGATACCGCCGTTCTGGTTTCCACTGAATTCGGATACGAAGTGGAAAGAGCAGCATTTGAAGAGGATAACCTGCTCAAAGCAGTGGATGATGATCCCCAGAATATGACGGGGAGACCACCCGTTGTAACCATCATGGGCCATGTGGACCATGGTAAAACATCGCTTTTGGACGTCATCCGCAAAACACGGGTCACTGAACTGGAAGCCGGCGGAATTACCCAGCATATCGGTGCTTATAACGTCACGACGCCCAAAGGGCAGATTGTGTTTCTGGACACACCCGGCCATGAAGCCTTTTCAGCCATGCGCTCTCGAGGTGCCCAAGTAACGGATATCGTGGTTCTGGTTGTTGCCGCCGACGATGGTGTCATGCCCCAGACCATCGAGGCCATCAATCATTCCAAAGCCGCCGAAGTACCCATTATCGTCGCGGTAAATAAAATCGACAAGGAAAATGCCGAACCTGAAAGAGTTCAGCGCGAGCTCTCTGAAAATGATCTGGTCCCTGAAGACTGGGGTGGCGACACCATATTCGTGAATGTGTCCGCCAAGCAAAATACCGGAATTGACGAACTCCTGGAACTTATTCTGCTGCAGTCAGAAATGTTGGAACTAAAAGCCAATCCGGACAAACTGGCCAGAGGTCATGTTGTCGAAGCCAAACTAGATGCCGGAAGAGGCCCTGTGGCCACCGTACTTGTCCAAGAGGGAACCTTGCACACCGGCGACTCTGTCGTGTGCGGAATACATTATGGCAAATTACGGGCGCTTTTAAACGATCACGGGGTTCAGGTAGAATCCGCCGGCCCATCTATCCCGGTAGAAATTATCGGTCTATCCGGTGTGCCCGTTGCCGGGGACGAGCTGGTATCGTTGACCGATGAAAAGGATGCCAAACAGATTAGCCAACACCGGGTTCGAAAACAGCGCTCCATGGATCTGGCTAAAACCAGTCGCATGAGCCTGGAAGGCCTCTTCGAACAAATGAAAGTCGGCGATGTCAAGGATCTCAATATACTTTTGAAAGCGGATGTTCAGGGATCTATCGAGGCCCTCAAGGATTCACTTACAAAACTCAGCAACGAAGAAGTCAAAATCAATATTATCCATGGTGCCACAGGTACCATCTCCGAATCCGACATCTTCCTTGCGGCTGGCTCCAACGCCATTATCATCGGATTCAATGTTCGGCCCGGCCCCAAAATTCAGGATATGGCCAATGAGGAACAGGTGGACATCCGCTACCACAATGTCATTTACGACGTAATCAAGGAAATACAGGACGCCATGTTGGGATTGATGTCGTCGACATTTGAGGACCGCACTTTAGGCTGGGCTGAGGTTCGTGACGTATTCCACATTCCCAAGGTGGGCGCCATAGCCGGTAGTTATGTCACCGAAGGCAAATTCGAACGCGGCAAAATGATTCGTCTGCTGCGTGACGGTGTGGTTGTATATGACGGCAAGATCTCATCCTTGCGAAGATTTAAAGACGATGTCAAAGAAGTTCAGAACGGCTATGAATGCGGTATCGGGATTGAAAATTTCAATGATATTAAACTCGGCGACACCCTGGAGTGCTATTATGTGGAAGAGATAAAACCGGAATTAGAGTAGACCCGTTTTAAGATTTAAGTCTTAAGTTTTAGGTCGGCTAACAGCAAAGAGACGGAAATGCTTTGAACCTGAAACCTTAAAACTTAATCCTAAAACTTAAAACCTAACACCTAACACCTAAAACTGTAATCATATGGTCGTTGGCATCGGTATCATAACCTTTCGAATTCACGACTGTCGGTCATTGAAACAAAAACGGAGTGTGGTTAAGGCATTAATTCGCCAGATCCAAAACAATTTCAATGCGTCGGTAGCCGAGGTGGGTGCCCATGATATCTACCAGCGAGCTGAAATCGGCTTTGCCCTGGTAGGGACCGATCAACGCCTTATCAACTCTAAAAGTGATAAGATTCTAAATATGCTTGATGACGGTGGACTGGCAGAACTCACCGATAACGAACTGGAGATCATCCATTTATGAAACCGTTTTCACGGTCACAAAGGGTCGCTGGCCAAATACAAAAAGCGCTCTCGGACTTGCTCCACAAGGGCATTAATGACCCGCGCCTGGAAAATGTCACCATTACCGGTGTTAAAATGGCCCGTGATCTGAAAACAGCCTATATCTATTACAACAGCTATCAGGGAGAATTGAATAGCCAAGATGTGGCCGCAGGGTTTAACAGCGCCAAAGGTTTTACCAAGCGTAACCTTGCCGGCAGACTGGGTTTGCGCTACATGCCTGAACTCAAATACATCTACGACACCTCATTCGACTACGGCATGAAAATTGAAAAACTGTTACAATCTTTAGACCATAGAGATGAAACAACTCATTCAGCAGATAAAAAGTAGCCAATGCGTACTGATTGCGTCGCATGTCAACCCGGATGGCGATGCCATTGGATCTTTATTGGCTTTTGGCCTGGCATTGGAAACGCTTGACATCAAGACAACCTTGTACAACGAAAGCGACCTGCCGGCCGTTTATCGATTTCTGCCGCGTGTCAATCAGATCCAAAACCAAATTAGTCGCATTCATCCCTATGATGCCGCCATTGTCCTGGATTGTAGCAATTTGGACCGTGTGGGAACAGCCATCGAGCTGATTTCGCAGATCCCCATGGTCATCAACATCGACCATCACGTGACCAATACAGGCTTTGGCATACGCCAACTCATAGATGACGGGGCCTGCGCCACGTCTGAGTTAGTTTATCGGCTTATAAAAGCAATGCAGATTCCCATCAGCGCGGATATGGCCACATCCATTTATACGGGCATTGTTACGGATACCGGGTCCTTTCGTTTTTCTAACACCAACGCCGCTGCATTCGAAATTTGCAATGAATTGGTGCGATTGGGTGTCGATCCCTATTATATTGCGCGTCACCTCTATGGCACCTATTCTTTGGGTCGGATCAAGTTATTAAACCAGGCACTTGAATCCATAGAGATTTCGAACAACGGGCGCTTATCCTTGATGACGCTGACCCAGCGCATGCTGGCGGAAACCGGCACCCAGCCCGAGGATGCAGATGGATTAATTCATTATGCCCGTAGAATCGAGGATGTTCAATTGGCGGCCTTGATTCAAGAGCAGGCGAACGGTAATTCACCGTCTGGAAAAGGGAAAAAGTACCATGTCAGCATGCGATCGGACGGTTCCATCGATGTGGCCAACATTGCCGCCAAATTTGGTGGCGGAGGCCATCCCAGTGCGGCAGGATTCACCATCGATGCAACCCTTTCCAGTGTAAAGGAAACCATAAAGGCGATACCTGAAATCAATTGACAGTTGTGAGCCCAGACATTCATGGACTCGTGATCATTGACAAACCGGAGCACATGACTTCCGCCGGCGTCGTATCACGGGTAAAAAAAATTCTGAATGCCAAAAAGGTCGGTCACACGGGGACCCTGGACCCCTTCGCCACAGGCGTATTGATTTGCTGCATCAACCGGGCTACACGGCTGGCTCGATTCTTACTGGGAGGCAAAAAAAAATATCAAGCGCTGCTGCAGCTGGGCACCGAAACCGATACGCAGGATGCCACCGGACAAATTATTTCCGAACAGCAAACGGCGGCAATTGCGGAGACCGAGATCAGAACGGTATTTCGAAATTTTCGGGGATCACTGGAGCAGATGCCGCCGGCATATTCAGCGTTGAAACACCGGGGGGTACCGTTATACAAGCATGCGCGGCGCGGCAAACCGATTCAAAAACCGGCTCGACAGATTGTTATATATGATTTACATATATTGGAGGTACGCTGGCCGTTTATCCGTTTTGAGACCATATGCTCGGCCGGAACCTATATTCGTACGCTGGGCGCCGATATTGGCAGGGCCCTGGGCTGCGGCGGTCATTTAAGGGCACTGAGGCGGATTGAATCTGCCGGTTTCTCACTAGCGGATGCCATGACCTTGCCTCAACTTGAAGCGCGCGCCGGTTCCCCGGAGTTTGGACGTTACACCATCGGGATGACCGCAGCGCTCAAGAATATGCAGGAAATAACGGCCGATATGGGTTTAAAGCAAAAAATTGCCAACGGCATACCGCTTACAGATAAAGATTTCGTCGGGACGCAGCCCGACGATAGCAGCAAATGTGTTAAAATTGTCGACTCTAACG
>Ga0180435_10002904_pt1 | contig 17345 bp, 15 predicted proteins | sample SS_ome_3_FD_132467 | JGI IMG/M metagenome (GOLD analysis project Ga0180435, IMG submission 132467) | Hypersaline lake sediment archaeal communities from the Salton Sea, California, USA - SS_3_S_1 metaG | ecosystem: Environmental > Aquatic > Non-marine Saline and Alkaline > Hypersaline >...
CCCTCCGAGATAAAGCCCATGAGAAACAGAGCCATACCGATTCCGACCAGCAAAATCACCAGGTACAAGAGCGGCCGCTGCCCCTCGCCCATAATGTATCTCAGGTAGACGGCCCAGAGACCGACTAGTACGCCGATGCCAATCGTTGCTGAGCCCAACATTCCAAAGAAGAGAAGCGGCTTTCTTAGAAAAGTCAGCTGGAACTTGACCGCCAGCATGTCGAGGACTCCGACTGGTATTCGCCAGATCGATGAGAACTTGGAATTGCCCCAAGCGCGATCATAAAGCGGCACTTTGACTTCATCGATCTTGAATCCGGCATCTTGCGCCAAAACGACCAAATAGCGGTGCCAATCCTTGCGCATAAAGATGCGGCGGGTCACTTCCCGACGAAAGGCCTTGCACGAGTTGAGGTCATGAATTTTGAGTCCGAAGATCTTTCGTGATACCCAGTTGTAAATGCCCGAAACAAACTTCTTGTTGTAGTTGCCCTGTTTCCAGCCGGCCACCATGTCGGCACCTCGCGAGATTGGCTCCACCAGAGCTGGAATGTCCTCGGGTAAGAACTGCAGATCAGCCGGATAGAAGACGAACACATCTCCCCTGGCTTTGTCGAAGCCGGTAGTGAGCGCCTCAGTCAAACCACGGTTGTGGGGATGAACAGCGTACCGGACGAAGTCGTACTTCTGAGCAGCTTCTTTGATCCTGGTCAGTGTTTCGTCGGTTGAGCCGTCGTCGATATAGACCAACTCGCCTTCAAAAGGAGCGACCTCGAGCATCTCAGCATAGAGGCGGACGAACTCCTCGATGTTCCCCTCCTCGTTCATGGCGGGAACGATAGTCGAAACCAGGAAGTCGTATGTGTTCTCAGGGGGCAATGTCGAGTTCCTCTAATTCGGTTCTCTGAGTCTTGAGCTTCTTGACCGTTGGCGCCAGTTCCTGCGCAATATCGAAGTATTGCAGCGCCAAAGACTTATACTTCGGATTTCGGGTTTCCTCGAACCTTTCTTTATAGAAAACTGCCAGCGTTCCGTTAAGATTGTAGTTGGTCGGGGAAAACTCAACCGCTTTTTTGAGCAGGACTTCGGCCTGAGGGTACTGCTCCGCCCCCTTGGCCAACTCATACATCATCAGCAATCCGGACATGTTCGTGGGATGCAGTTTGAGGAACTCGATCAGGAGTCGGTTGGCTTCGACCTTAGAGTCGGCCTGATAGAGATCAACTGCAACCTCAAACTCTGATCTCCGGTAGTTCCGGTTGGCCGGATTGCCTGTGGCTTCGGCTATACGATATAACCGCACCTTCTTCTTCCCCACGTAGTAGGTGACTACATGCTTAGCCTTGCCCATCACGAAGGGGTAGTCATCGCGAGCTCGGTTCTCATTGGCTTCATCAACCAACAGGTGCGTGACAGGAAAGCGACCGAAGAGGGCCGTGTCCACCTGGGCTACGCCGAACATATGGATGAGCGTCCCGACTTCGTTTTCAACCGTGAACTGCGGTCCAAATGGTCCCGAGACGATCGCGTCCCGCGGGAGGATCATTGACATATCTAGCGAGTTGTCGCGAATGCTGTATGTCGGAGACTGGAGCCAAACGGAATAGTCGTAGGCTCCCCGTCCCACAACTCCTGCCAGGGCTACCACCACGACAATCTTGCCGATCCAGGGCAGGCGGGGAATCGTGCCGGCTCGATACGCGGAGACCAGGCCGCCTACCAGCAGGGTGAAGATCAATGATGTTGCGGCCAGCAACCACTTGTTGGGATCGAACGCAAACTTGCCGCCCAGTTCTCGAACGGTGGCTGAGTACAACTGCGTCATTGCCGTCATGGCGACCGGCCAGAACAGGAGGTAGAACAGCAGCGGCGTCTTCCGATCTCCGGAAGGTTCGCGCCATTCCGAGGCGAGGCGATCCATGACAATGGCTGCAGCGGCGCAAAACGGGAGAATAAGAACCAGCTCGTAGCGTAGGGGTCGATAGTTCCAGATCATTAGTGAACCGAAAAAGGCGATGATCATTGTCGCCAGGAACACATGCCCGGAGTTGAGACTCCCGAAGCCGTTCTTCCAGGAATCCTTCTTTCCGACGTGATACAGCACCATGCCGACCATCGCGCAACCAAACATGGCCACCAGCGACATGCGCGGGAAGAGATTCGATTTGACTCCGAACGAGACCATCTTCCACACGAAGTCATCAAACGACTGCAGTCCCTCCGGGGCGCCGTACAGATCCACCGCCTGTTCCTGGATATATCCTCCTACCTGGGATTGAGCCGGTAGATAACTGACCAAAAGCCAGACCACGGTGACAAGACCAAAGCCGGCGAGAAAACTTGCCGGGCTCAGCCATCGTTTAACGGCAGGAGCTTCGCGCAGCTCGAAAAGAAACTGATAGGCCAGTAAACAGGCAAAGGGGAAAGCGAAGACGATTCCCACCACTTTTCCGAAGAAGACACCGATCGCCAGCAGCGCACCGGCGGTCAAGTAAGACCAGGTCTTGTGGTAAGTGACGGTCAGTAGAAACGCCCCCGACGCAAAGAACGTCATGGCGTGCTCAAGGAACGGCAAGCGGCCGTAGAAGAGCTGGTTGAAGTTAAGACCGATGAGCAAAATGAAAAACAGGGCCGCTCGAGTGCCGGCAATCCTCCTCACCGCCAACCCGAACAGAATCAGGCTGCCGAATGAAAAGAGCAAACCTACCAGACTGGACTGCCACAGCCCGACGCCGAGAACGGCAAAGACTGCCACCGAAACGGCCGTGACGGTGGACTTAAGAAAGAAGACTCGACGGTCGTCCTCGAGCGGGTTGAACTCACCAAACTTGACGAGGTTCTTCGCAAAGTAAGTGTATTGCGGTGGGTCGGTGTAGACGTCGGAGGAGCCGGACAGATTTCGTGGTGGGTCGGCTTCCAGATGAATCACTCGCAGCAGGGCAAAGACCAGAAGCGCTGCGACAATAGCCCCACGTATCAGAGTGGTTGAACTGGGAAGCTTAGCCACGTGTCCGGAAGAACTGGTTGATGTTGTCGGCTACAAACTCGACCTGCTCGTTGGTCATTTCCGGGTAGATCGGCAGCGAGAGAATCTCCTGGGCCATTTTCTCGGTTACCGGGAAGTCTCCCATGCGGTAGTCCAGGTGAGCGAAGGCTTTCTGGAGATGGATCGGCACCGGATAATGGATCAGGCTGGGGATCTGACGCTCATTCAGATATGACTGGAGCTTGTCTCGCTGGTCGGTCTCAATGACGTAGACGTGGTAGACTTGCGAGTAGTCATCGTCGCACTTAGGCGGAAGCGTCACCGGAGCATCGGCAAGGAGCTTGTCGTAGAGGGCTGCCACCCGCCGGCGTTCTTCGTTCCACTTCTTCAGATGCTTAAGCTTCACGCCCAGTACCGCACCCTGAAGCCCATCCATCCGGGCATTGTAGCCCAGGCTATCGTGATAGTACTTCTTGGGCGATCCGTGATCGCGCAGCATACGGACTTTCTCATCCAGCGATGAATCGTTGGTGGTGACAGCACCCGCTTCACCAAAAGCGCCCAGGTTCTTCCCCGGATAAAACGAGAAGGCTGCCATGGTGCCAATCGATCCGCACAGTCTTCCCTTGTACTTAGCCCCCTGTGCCTGGGCAGCATCTTCAAGTACAGCTACTCCATGCTTCCTGGCCAATGCCAGGATGGGATCCATGTCGGCCGCGCGGCCGTAAAGGTGAACGGGGATGATCACCTTGGTGCGATTGGACAGGGCCATGGAAATTAGTTTGGGATCGATATTGCGTGTTCCGGGATCAACGTCGACTAACACCGGTTTGGCCCCGACCAGAGCAATAGCTGCCGCTGTCGCGATGAAAGTGTTCCCCGAGGTAACAACCTCGTCACCCGGACCAACATCCAGCGCGCGCAAGGCCATCACCAGTGCGGAAGTGCCGCTGTTGACTCCAGCGCAATGATCCACGTCGCAAAATGAGGCGAACTCCGTCTCAAAGTCGGTAACGGCGGGGCCCAGGACATAGGCGGAGTTATCGAGCACCTTCTGCATGGCGTCGTCTATCTCCCGTTTGATGGACTGATACTGGGCCTGGAGATCGAGATACTTGATTTGCATGGCTATACCTTTGTTGCGGACGAAGATAGGATTTGGACACTTCTCTGTCAAGGTTGGCGGACCGGCTTTGGTGCGATATGATAATGGTGTGCGGTGCACGATCAAACAACAAATCACTTTACAACTTTCTCAAACGGTCTTTATATCATACTAACAATCCCATCGTATAAAAGAATGACAACGGTGATTCCGACCCAGGGATTGGAACGGACCTCTATCCATTAAGGAATTATGGCAAAAGCTACGGGCAGTGATCGCAAGACCGGTAAGAGACTAACTTCCCCCTTTCGTATTTCTCTGGACAGCTCCAAGGGACTCGCCAGTACGGCTTTGAAGGTGATTGCCAAGCCAGCCGAGAAGATATTCGGACTGCAAAGTCTCGATCGCATGTACCAGCGCCTTCCCAAGGACATGCCCCCCGTTCAATTCGCCAGAACTGCCCTCGACTCTCTGTCGGTTTCCCTGTCTGTCGACGAGGAGGAGCTTTCCCATATTCCGACCGAAGGACCCGCCATTGTCGTTGCCAACCATCCCTTCGGTGCTATCGAAGGCGTCGTACTGGCATCGCTCCTCGGAGCGGTTAGGGAAGACTTCCAGATCATGGCCAACCATCTCCTCGGTCGCATTCCCGAAATGCGCCCGTTGCTGCTTGAGGTTGACCCCTTCAAGCGAACCGACTCGGTAAAGCGCAACATCGCCTCCATGAAACGGGCTATCCGCTATGTTAAAGACGAGGGCGGCCTGCTTGCGGTCTTTCCGTCCGGCGAAGTCTCGCATCGCAAATGGAAACGTTGGTGGGTTACCGATCCCCAGTGGTCGCATTCGGTCGCCGGTTTGGTGCGTCGAACTGAAGCTCCGGTAGTGCCGATACACTTCCAGGGAGCCAACAACTGGTTCTTCCAGACAGCGGGACTGGTTCACAAGCGCCTTCGAACCGCTCTGCTGCCGCGCCAGCTATTGAACAAGCGCTCCAAGACGGTCGTAGTCAAAGTCGGTTCGCTTATCAAACCGGAACGCATGGCCGGTATCATAGACAACAAGGAGTTGATCGAATACCTCCGACTCAGAACCTACATTCTCGCCGAGAACCCTTCCCCCATGGCAGAAGTGCCCACGCGGCCCAAGAAATCCTCCAAGGCGCGCACCCGTCCGATCGTAGCTCCGCAGAGCCACAAGCGGCTCCTCGAAGCTGTCAGGGCCCTGCCACCGGAGGCGAAGCTGGTGTCGATGAAGGGCTATGAGCTGTATGGCGCCAGTGCCGACGAAATCCCCGACCTAATGCAGGAGATTGGGCGCCTCCGCGAAGTGACATTCCGCGAGGTGGGCGAAGGGACCGGCAAGAGTCTGGACATAGACCGTTTCGACAAGTACTACCAGCACTTGTTCATTTGGCACAAGGAAGCCAAGGAAATAGTCGGTGCCTATCGTCTGGGCGAAGCCGACAAGATCCTGGCTACGCGTGGTGTGAAAGGGATGTATACTCGCACGCTATACAAGTACAAGAAGAACCTTCTGGAGCAACTCAATCCCGCCCTTGAACTGGGACGGTCGTTCGTGAGGCCGCGCTATCAGCGTGAGTACATGCCACTTCACCTTTTGTGGATGGGCATCGGGCAGTTCATCGTAAGGCAACCGCATTACCGGATACTGTTCGGTCCGGTTAGTGTGAGTGCTACGTATCATCCTTCATCGGTTCGATTGATAGTGGATTACCTCCGCCGTCACACCTTCGCCAATGACTTCGCGCCGATGCTCAAGGCTAACTCTCCGTACAAAGCCAAAAAGAAGATCAACTGGAATGCCAACATCACCGGTCGCATCCTGTCGGACTTGGATGAGATATCGTCGATGGTGGCCAAGATAGAGACCGATGGCAAGGGACTGCCGATCTTATTGAAGCATTACTTGAGGCTTGGCGGGCAAGTGCTTGGTTTTAACGTCGATAAGAACTTCTCAGCGGCACTAGATGCACTGATCTGCGTCGACCTCACTCAGTGCACCGAGCGGGTATTGGGGCGCTATTTCGGCAAAAAGGAAGCGGCCGATTTTCTCCGCAGACACAACGCCAAAGAAGACTAATCTTACAGTATATGGGAGAAGCGGACCGGATCGAACGATCCGGCCCACGGGGATTGCTCTAGAGTTCGAACGTCACCTCTCCGCCAAGAATCGTCTTCCAGGCTCGGCCGGTCAATCGCATGCCCAGATACGGGCTATTGATTGACTTCGAGTGGAAGTCTCTGGTTTTTACAGTCCATCTCTTGTCGGGGTCGATTATGGTGATATCGGCCGGGGCGCCTTCACGAAGTGATCCGCCCTCGAGCTTGAGAATCGTCGCAGGATTGATGGTCATCTTGCGGATGGCATCGGCCCAGGTGAGGATTCCCTTGTCGATCAAGTGGGTCTTGACCAGACCCAGGGTGGTTTCCAGACCGATCATTCCAGCCGGCGCCAAATCGAACTCACAGTCCTTGTCTTCACGAGAATGCGGTGCGTGATCGGAGGCGATACAGTCGATGGTACCGTCGACCAGTCCCTCTACCAGGGCATCGCGATCCTCGGCACCACGCAACGGTGGATTCACACGAAGATTCGGGTTAAACTCCTTGCCGATCTCATCGTCGGTTAGAATCAGATGGTGCGGGCAGGCCTCGGCCGTCACCGACAGGCCTTCTCCCTTCGCCGCTCTGATCGCGGCCACAGCTCCTTTGGTCGAAACGTGCTGGACATGCAACCGGGCGCCGGTGAGTCGACACAGCGCGATATCGCGTAGTACCGCTATCTCTTCAGCAACCGGAGGTGTACCCTTCATCCCGAGACGGGTCGACTGGAACGACTCGTTCATCACGGTGCCGTCGGACAGGTATTTGTCCTCAGCGTGTTCCATAACCGGAATGTCGAACATCTTGGAATACTCGAGCGCCAGACGCATCAGAGCCGGATTCTGGACGTAGTGGCCATCGTCAGTAATGGCGACTGCACCCATCTTCACGAGATCTCCGATCTCGGCCAGTTCCTTGCCTTCGATGCCCTTGGTGATCGCACCCACGACGTAGACTCGAGCCTTGGCGTTTTGGGCCCGATCCTGGACGAACTTCACCGTCTCCTGGTTGTCGATACGGGGAGTCGTGTTGGGCATGCAGCAGACCGAAGTGAATCCACCGGCGGCGGCGGCCATGCACCCGGTTTCGATAGTCTCGGCATCCTCTCGACCCGGTTCACGCAGGTGGACGTGAATGTCGATTAGTCCGGGTACTACTATCTTGCCGGAGGCATCGATTATCTGATCCTCGGCCAGGCTAGCCATTTCGCGGCTGTTGCCGGAGCCTTCGACCTCGACCTTGACGATCTTGCCGTCCTTGATAAAAACGGCAGCGTCCTTCCCAAAGCCGAGAGCGGGGTCGATAACACGACCGTGGCGAATAACCAAATCGTACTTCTTGCTCACCATTAGTTGTCCCCTTCCTCTTTGCGGCCGGAAAGCAGATACAGAACGGCCATTCTGACGGCCTGGCCGTTGGTCACCTGGTCGAGAATTACCGAATGGTCTCCGTCGGCGATTTCACTGGTTATTTCGACACCACGATTGATCGGGCCGGGATGCATGATTGTGTAGTTTCGATTGAGGCGCTTCAAGCGGGGAGAATCGATTCCGAACAGATTGGTGTACTCACGCAACGAGGGGAACAGACCGCCCTTTTGGCGCTCCAGTTGGATGCGCATGATATTGACCACATCGGCGCCGTCGAGAGCTTCGTCGATATTGGTGTAGCAATCGCAACCGAACTCTTCGGCCGAGACCGGCATAAGCGTCGCAGGCGCGCAGACTGCCACCGAGGCGCCCATCGTCTGGAGTCCCCAGATGTTGGAGCGTATCACGCGAGAGTGCTTTACATCGCCGACCAGGACGACCCGTAGACCGTCGAGCTTGCCGTACTTCTTCCAGATCGTGTACATATCCAGGAGGGCCTGGGTCGGGTGCTCGTGGGCGCCATCGCCGGCGTTGATGATATTCGAGTCCATGCATTGAGTCAGGAAGTACGGTACTCCCGACGAGCCGTGACGCACGACGGTCATGTCGATCTTCATCGCTTCGATGTTTTGCACTGTGTCGCGAAGTGACTCACCCTTCTTGACACTGGAAGTACCTTTCGAGAAACTCACTGTGTCAGCGGACAACCGCTTTTCGGCCAACTCGAAGGAGATCTTGGTCCGCGTCGACGGTTCATAAAACAGGTTGAGAACCGTGATGCCGCGCAGGGTCGGCACTTTCTTGATCTTGCGATCGAGCACCTCGCGGAAAGTGTCCGAAGTTGTTAGAATTCGCTCGATATCTTCGCGTGGGACATTCTCCAGTCCCAGCAAGTGACGAGAACTTAGTGCACTCACTGGCTCCCCCCTTTCTGATCCGAATCAGCATGGCCGATGAAGACGCGATCTTCTTCGTCACGTTCCTTGAGGTTTACTGTCACCCTGTCGGATTTGGACGTCGGTATGTTGGCCCCGACATAGTCCGGCTTGATCGGAAGTTCGCGGTGACCACGATCGATCAGGACGGCCAGCTGAATGGTACGGGCGCGGCCGAAGTCTACAATCTGATCGAGGGCGGCGCGGATAGTACGTCCGGTGTAAAGGACATCATCGACCAGAATGACATTGCGGTCGACTACTTCGAAAAGGATCTCAGTACGTTGAACCACCGGCTGGTCGAGCTTGGAATGGACATCGTCGCGATAAAGACCGATATCCATGAGCCCAACCGGAACCTTCACTCCCTCGAGGTCCTCGATAATGTCGGCAATTCGGCGGGCCAGATCGGCTCCGCGAGTGATGATCCCGATAATGACCAAAGACTCGGCCCCGGAGTTGTGCTCCAGGATCTCGTGCGCAATTCGGGTAAGCGCCCGACCGACCTTCTTTTCGTCCATGACGGTATCTTTCTTAGTGGGCAAGTCTACCTCCTGTAGCGGGCATATATTGATAGCAGAGAGATCTCTTCGCGGGCCAGTTGATTGGTCTCTGGGGGGACAATCGTGTATTCAAGCGCAACTCCTTTCGTGACCTCTCGGTGCCACATTAAAAGGGGTTCATATAAGCGGCCTATTGCGGGCCATTGGTTGGCTGATTATAGCGAGATTTCGGACAGAGTCAAGCGAACGGGATGAATAAGTCCGGTTTATTTTGAGTCGGTCCCGTTTCGCGGGGAGGTTTCGGCTACGAGGCGCTCGAAACCGGCATTCCGCCGGAACTCATCGTAGGTGACTACACTGTGGGAGCCGTCGCCGGGGAGTACCAGAAGTCGCTGGGCCAGGTCATGCAACAGGTCTCCCTCATGGGTGATAATAGCCAGACCGACTCCGGCGTCACGCAGGGAATTGGCCAAACCGACAAAACGGCCGTAGCCCTCGGCATCGAGTCCACAGGTGGGCTCATCGAAGACGATAAAATCGGGTTGCATCGAGAGCACCGAAGCAAAGGCCAGGCGCCGCTTCTCCCCTCCGGACAGTGTGAAGGGGTCCCTTGACCAGAACCGGTCAGGATCCAGTCCGACAAGGCGGAAATACGATTCGACCTCTTCTCGCTCAAGGTCGACTCCTAGATTGGCCGGGCCGAACTCGATCTCCTCGTGGCAGGTGGGCAAAAAGAACTGCCGTTCCGGTTGCTGGAAGATTGCGGCCACCCTCCCTCTGATATCGGACCGGGTCAGCCGGTCACCCTGGCTCGTTACAAACTCAACATCGCCTGTCTTCGGTTCAGTGGCACCGCACAGTAGGTAACCCAGAGTGCTCTTGCCCGAACCTGACGGTCCCACGATGCCGACCACTTCGGACCGATGCCACTCGAACTCCAAATGGCGAAAGATCGGTGCCTTGGTTCCATAACAGTAAGAGAGCCCCCTGGTAACAATCCTCTTTGGCCCGCCCTTTCGATCGGTACCGAATGACCGGGGAAACTCCCCGTTGGGGGGGCCACTCTCCTCGGACCACCTGATACCCAGCTCGGCGGCGAACTCGGCATCGTCGAACACTTCGCCGGGCGGCCCGTCGGCGGCAACTCGGCCGTGTTGGAGAACTACCAGCCGGTCGTACTGCTCGGCCACGCGAGCGTACTGAGTTATGCGCACCTCGACTATTCGCGATTGCAGCCGGTGTATCCGGTCAAGCTCGTCCCGAAGCACGCTTCGGCCACGCTGGTCCAGAAACGAGTCCGGCTCATCGAGTACAAGAACGGGAGGATTGAAAACCATGAGCGATGCCAGAGCCACGCGTTGACGTTCCCCCCCCGATAGTTCGGAGGTCAAACGCAGACGCAGATGCTCAATATCGAGCCGTCGCAGCACCTCGGAGACGGAGTCTTCCATCTCCGACATTCTCTTGCCCATGTTCTCCAGAGCAAAGGCAATCTCCTTTTCGACCGTCACCGCCACCATCTGATTCTCAGGATTCTGGAAGAGCATGCCTACCGGAATCGGGCAGTCGCCGTTTACATCGATATCGCACGCCCCGGAAGTTGGCTGCAGAAGCCCGGCAATGATTCGCGCCAGGGTAGACTTGCCCGAACCATTGGAGCCCATCACGCAGACCGCTTCACCGGCGGCGATGCGCAAGTTGATACCATCGAGCGCCGGCCGATTGGCGCCGGGATATGAGTATGAGAGATTCCTAAGGTCTATCATAAGTTAAAGCGCCGATGCCACCCTATGGCACCGGCGCTGGATCAGCTTGGTCAAACTCGGCTACTGCTCGAGCAGCGCAACGTCCAATGTCCTGGCCGCACCGGCTTCGTCCATACGTCGAACCGGCGTCGTGTGCGGAGCACTGGTAACCAACTCCGGATCTTCCCTGGCCTCGCGAGCAATCTGCTTCATGATCGCCGCGAACCGGTCGAGAGTTTCCTTGGACTCGGTTTCGGTCGGTTCGATCATCAGCGCCTCGGGAACGATCAACGGGAAATAGTTGGTCGGCGAGTGAATATCGAAATCTAGCAATCGCTTCGATATATCGAGCGTCTTGACACCGAGCTTCTTCTGCTCCACTCCCGATGCAACAAACTCGTGCATACAGGTCTGGTCGTACGGTACCGCATAATCCTCTTGAATCAACTTCTTGAGGTAGTTGGCATTGATGACGGCGTTCTCACTGACCTCACGAAGCCCTTCGCCACCCAAAGTCCGGATGTATGCAAAGGCGCGCACCATGTTCAGGAAATTGCCGTTGAAGCTATGCAGCCGTCCGATTGAGTCCGGCCGGTCATAGTTGAAGAACAGCTCTCCGTCGGGATCACGCTCCAGTACCGGCAGCGGAAGGAAACGATCCAGTTCGGCCTTGACACCAAGCGCACCCGCCCCCGGACCACCGCCGCCGTGAGGCGTCGAGAAGGTCTTGTGGAGGTTGAAGTGCATCATGTCGAAACCGACCTCGCCGGGGCGGAAAATACCCATATTGGCGTTCAGATTGGCACCATCGAGGTACATCAGTCCGCCGCCTTTGTGGACAATCTCGGCAATCTCGGCACAATGAGTCTCGAAAATGCCCAGGGTATTCGGGTTGGTCAACATCATGCCGGCCACGGTGTCATCCATGATCTCGGCGATCGCCTCGGGAGAAACCACCCCCTGTTCATTGGACTTGACTTGAATCGAGGTGTAGCCCACGGAAGTTACCGACGCCGGATTGGTACCGTGCGATGAATCCGGGATGATTATCTTGTGGCGTTTCTCGTCGCCACGCGATCGATGATACGCCCGCATTACCAGCAATCCGGCGAACTCACCGTGAGCCCCGGCTACCGGTTGAAGAGACAACGAATCGAATCCAGAAACCTCGCACAGGTCCCGCGTCAGATCCCAGATTAGGCTGAGATTCCCACGAGCTGAACTGCACGGGGCCAACGGATGATGATTCTTGAAACCATCAAACGATGCCGCCACGTCGTTAAGCTTGGGATTGTACTTCATAGTGCAAGAACCGAGCGGGTAGAAGCCCTTCTCGATGTTGTGGTTCTTGACCGACAAACCCACGAAATGGCGCATCACTTCGCCTTCGGTAATCTCAGGCAGGCCGGCATCCTTGTCGCGGCGAAACCGCTCCGGGATAGCTGCCAGAATCTCCTGCTCACTCTTCTCCGTGTCGGGAAGGTGGCTACCTTTCCGACCGGGAGCCGACTTGTCATATATCAGAATGCGATCGTCCATCAAATCCCTGTAAGTCAGTTAAATCTATCCTAGTTTCCGCCGGTTGCTTTCTTGGCGGCTTCATCGACCTTAAGCTTGGCGTCTCCCACAGCTCCTTCAACTTCGGCCGCCATGGCCGTCTCAAGTTCCGTAATTCGTCTTTGGCAGTAAGCGACACCGCCTTCAGGAGCCTTGGGATTGTTGGTGATAAAATCCTTAAAACTCTGCAGTCCCGCGGCTGAGTCACCCTTGTCTACCTGGATATAGGCAATCCAAATCTGGCTGTCCCATCCCATGATCTTGCCATCGAAATCTTTAGCGATCATTTCGTACTCGCGGATAGCCTCGTCGTAATTCTTGTCTCGGCGCAGAATGTCAGCCTTCGCCATACGGGCTTCACCGGCCATGGAATCGGTCGGAGCTCCGGCGTCAATGACTTTGTCATACCAGGGGCGGGCGGCATCCATTTCGCCGCGATACTTGTACTTGTCCGCAATCTCGAACATCAGACCCAGGGAGGTGTCGGTCTTGGCTTTGTTCTCCAGATCAGCCAGAGTGCCAATTCCGGCGGCATAATCGCGGAACGTTTTCAGGAAAGGTTCAGGCGCGCGATAGCCTACCAGGCGGTCCACCTCGTTGCCATCGGTCCCGATCATGACCAAAGTAGGGTAGCCCATAATGTGGTATTTACTCGCCACCGCAGTGTCTTTCTTTCCGTCAATCTTGACCATTACAGCTTCGTTGGCGAAGTAATCGATTACAGCAGAATCAACGAACACGACCGTGTCCAACATTACGCACCAGCTTCAGCCATCCCTCCAGAAGTCAAGAATCACATGTTTGTCGGTACCCTTGATTTGCTCCAGCGCACTCGCCAGCGGAGCATACACGAACTCTTCCGGTTCGTCCTGCTGGGCCGCTTCCTGTGAGCAGCCGATTACGATCGCGGCCAGCATCGCCACAGCGATCATCGTCTTCCAAATCTTCATGCCGTACTCCCTGTATCTCCCTTAATGGTTTTCCATTTCGTCTTCGCCGAAATCCTCGCCGAGAACGGTTCTTAGCAATCCGATAGCTTCTTCCTGAAACTCTCGGGGCACCATAATCAGACGAGCTTCACCGGTCTCCCCGTCAATCTTGTGGGGCACCATCAGTCCGGTCGGCGGTATATGCAGAATTGGTGAAATCAGAACCGATGGGATATTGTGCGTATCCAACGAATTGCGTGCCGTCTCGGTTTCATAGCCGCGATCGACTCCGCCGACCACAACCCAGGAATCATCGGGCGAGATCGCCGCGCGGCCCTTCGCCTTATCCGGTTGTTCGCCCAGCACCTCGTGACACTCCGGGCAAACCAGAACCGAGACATCGTACTCACACTTGCACCGAGGACAGAAAGGCATATCTACTTGTTGCTCCTTTGGAAACTATCGCCGAGGACAGCCTCCAATATCGAAAGTGCCTCGTCTGCTTGCGACGCCGGCACTGAGATCTCGAAACTTCCGCTCCCGGAGGTAATCAGCGGATCAAGGGTCAGGCCCGCCGCCCCAAACATGCCCGAACGAGAGATCAGGACTGCCGGAATCTCCGACTGTTTTAGAGCCTCTCTACCCATCTCAGCAAAGGCCTGGCTCTCGACTAAGCCAACCTTGACCCAGTCGGTCTTCTGATCTTGCGACAATTCCCAACCACAGACGGCACAGTCTGAGGCGAAGTCGCTCAGTTCGCGGTTACACCCGGGGCATAGCATGACTGGAGACAATCTCCTTGAGAGCGCCGCTCAGCTCTGTAATCTGAGCCGGAGTTCGCTTTTCGGTCGCTGCCACGATCAGGCAGTTCTCATGACCTGCGTACCATCGGCCGGCATCGACACCCGGCAAAATGCCACGGTCGATCAGCGAGAGAATCACTTCGCGCGCCGGAATCGGTGTACGAACCGTGAACTCGCGAACGAAGGGGCCTGCGTAATACGGCTGCAGAGCTCCGTCGGCGAACAGTTGGCCGGCAAGCATCTGGGCACGCTCGGTCGACAGCAACGCGATTCGCTTCAATCCGGGTCTTCCAAGCAACGACAGATACACCGTCGCCATGGTGGCACACAGAGCCTGATTGGTGCAGATATTGGAAGTCGCCTTTTCGCGACGAATGTGCTGTTCGCGAGTCTGAAGAGTCAGGACAAAGCCCGGCTTGCCATCGACGTCTTTAGAGCGACTGACGATTCGACCCGGTACCTGGCGCACCAGCTTCTTGGTCGCGGCAAAGAAGCCAAGCAAGGGGCCGCCAAACGAGAGCGGGATCCCCCACGGTTGACCTTCACCCACCACGATATCGGCACCGCATTCTCCGGGTGTCTTCAGGATGGCCTGAGCGATAGGATCGATGGCCATCACCAGGAGGGCGCCTTTGGCGTGAGCGGTCTCGGCGACCGCCTCACACTCCTCGAGCATTCCGAAGAAATTCGGCTGCGCCATCAAGACACAGGCGGTTTTGTCGTCAACGGCTGCGGTCAGTTTGTCCAGGTCAGTCAGTCCGTCCTTTAGCGGAACTGACACCAGTTCCATCTCGCGGCCGGACAGATAGGTCGAGATTACCTCGCGGTAAAGCGGACTCACAGCCTCGGAGACAATCACCTTGTCTCTACGCGTAGCCCGCGATGCCATGAGCAAAGCCTCGGCAGCCGCAGTGGCACCATCGTAGAGCGATGCATTGGCCACCTCCATACCCGTGATGCGACAGACATGAGTCTGAAACTCATAAATCACCTGCAACGTCCCCTGGGCCACTTCCGGCTGGTAGGGTGTATAGGCGGTCATGAACTCCGGACGGCTGAATATCGCTCCGACAGCCGAAGGAATGAAATGATCATACACACCGGCACCCGCAAAACAGGTCTGGTTGGTGATGTTCCTCTCCGACCGTTCCTTGATTTCAGCCAGAAGCTCCATCTCGGACAGACGAGGGATCTGCAGCTGGTCGCTGTGACGGTACTTCTCCGGAATCGGAGTTAGAAGTTGTTCGATATTGTCTACGCCGATAGCCTTAAGCATGGCCCGGCGGTCGTCGTCGGTATTTGGAATGTATCCCATAAACACTCGTTTTCAGCCAACACCAAAAAACAATGCAACCCTAGAGGTTGCTGATCACATTGTTGTAACCGTCGGAGTCGAGCAATTGATCCAGCTCAGAGGGGTCGGATACCTCGATTTTGACCATCCATCCGTCGCCGTAGGGGTCGCCATTGACCTGCATGGGGTCGTCTTCGAGAGCGGCGTTTATCTCAACAATCTTCCCCGAAACCGGCGAGAACAGCTCTGAAACCGCTTTGACCGCTTCGATTGTCCCGAACGCAGCCATTTTGGCGATTTCGCTGCCGACTTCGTTCAGTTCGACAAAAACAATGTCACCCAGTTCGCCCTGGGCGTAATCGGTGATACCAACCGTGGCAGTATTGCCTTCCACCCGAATCCATTCGTGTTCTTCCGTGTATTTCAGTTCGGCTGGGATGTTCAAGGGATCCTCCAGGAATCTACTTGGCCGTTTCTGAGGCCGTTTTATCTTCTGAAGCTTCGGCCTTGGCCTTCACTTCTTCGTCGTCAACTACATGTTCCCCCGGGCGTTTCATCGTCACCGGGGCACTACTTTTTTTTTCTTCCTTATTGCCCGACATGATCTTCTCAACGAAGTCAAGATCATACTTGCCCGCCGCAAAATCCGGATTGGCCAGAATCTGTTCATGGAACGGAATCGTTGTCGGGATGCCTTCGACGATAAACTCGGAAAGGGCATTCTTCATGCGTACGATCACTTCTTCGCGAGTGCGAGCCTTCACGATCAGCTTGGCGATCATGGAATCGTAGTAAGGTGGGATAGAGTAACCGGTATAAACCGCGCGATCGACCCGTACACCGGGACCGCCCGGAATGTGGAGGCCGGTGATCTTGCCCGGAGTGGGGCGGAAGTCTTTCTCGACATCTTCGGCGTTGACGCGACATTCCATCGCGGCCCACTTCGGTTTGAGATCTTCCTGTTTGATCGTGAGCTTCTCCCCCATGGCGACCTTGATCTGTTCTTTGACCAGATCGATCTCATAGGCTTCTTCGGAGACCGGGTGCTCGACCTGGATCCGCGTATTCATTTCCATGAAGTAGAAATTGCGATCGTTGTCGGCCAGGAACTCCATGGTCCCTACACCCCGATAGTCTACCTGCTGAGCGCCTCTCACAGCTGCTTCACCCATCTTGCGACGGGTTTCTTCGTCCAGGAGTGGCGAGGGGGTCTCTTCGATAAGCTTCTGATGGCGGCGCTGAATCGAGCAGTCGCGCTCACCAACATAGAGGTAGTTGCCGTGCGTATCACCGATCAGCTGAATTTCGACGTGGTGCGGACTGAGTACCAGCTTCTCTAGATAGAGATCCGGGTTACCGAACGAGTTGGCTGCCTCGGTCGACGCAATATGGAAGCCCCGCTCGAGTTCGGCATCGTCACGGCACATGCGCATGCCTTTACCGCCGCCGCCGGAGACTGCTTTCAGCATTACCGGGTAGCCGATCTCGTGGGCCATTTCTTTGGCTTCGGCATAAGTCCCCATAACTCCTTCGGAGCCGGGAATACAAGGCACATTGGCCTTTTTCATCATCTCCTTGGCGACGATCTTATCGCCGAGAGAGCGGATCTGGTCGGGAGTTGGGCCAATAAAGGTTATTCCGCAGGACTCGCAAATCTCGGCAAAGTCGGCGTTTTCGGCCAGGAAGCCGTAGCCGGGATGGATAGCACCGGCATTGGTAACTTCTGCCGCCGCGATAATCCGCTTGGTGTCGAGATAAGAGGAGGCCGGCGCAGCCGGTCCGATACAAACATCTTCGTCGGCAAATCGGACATGGAGGGCATCGCGGTCGGCTTCGGAATATACCGCCACTGTGGTCAGACCCAGTTCGCGGCAGGCTCTGATAACTCGAAGGGCGATCTCGCCCCGGTTGGCAATTAGTACCTTGTCGAACAAAAGCGTACCTCACGCAACAGGTTAGGGACGGCCGGGCCGTCTACAATAAGCGAATAATATAA
>Ga0180435_10002905_pt1 | contig 17344 bp, 10 predicted proteins | sample SS_ome_3_FD_132467 | JGI IMG/M metagenome (GOLD analysis project Ga0180435, IMG submission 132467) | Hypersaline lake sediment archaeal communities from the Salton Sea, California, USA - SS_3_S_1 metaG | ecosystem: Environmental > Aquatic > Non-marine Saline and Alkaline > Hypersaline >...
AGGGTTCGATGCGGTGCTGGTGCACCACGAAATTGACCACCTGGACGGTGTGCTTTTCATTGACCGGGTGGAAAATGTAGAAGACCTGTACCGGGTTGAACAGGATGAAAACGGCCAGTTAGTTCGAGTACCGGTCACGGCGATGCTCAAATAATCCCGCTTCTCTTTTATTCAAAGTCCATCACCATATCTTGCCAGGGCCGCACCTCATTTTTGCGCGGGTCATTTTTGAGCGCGCTGACCAGCGGCAGGGTTTTGCCTTTACGGTTTTTATACCAGGCCGCGTGCTCAAATCGCTCATCGAAATGCTCACCAGCCGCATTGGCCAACAGCCACGGGGTGTGAACGAAAAAGTAAGGCGGCGCCTCATCCAGCATATAATGATAGGCTTGCAGGGTCAAGGTCGTCACATCCTCACTCCGCAACGGCGGGTAGCGGGGGTCCTCGGCCGCGCCGATGATAGCTCCCCCCTCGGTACCGATGACCGGCAGATAAAAGCCAAACCGCTCGTAGAAAATATCGGCGTAGGCTTCAAACTTGCGGAACCCGTTTGAGTCGTCGGTGATGGTATTGCCCACCCACAACCCGGTCTCTTTGGCCTGCTGTCTGGCCAGGTTGATGGCTTCAACCTGGGCCGGGGTCAGGTTGTGGGCCGCGATTTCCGCGGCAGTCAACGGCACATCGGCCAAGTTAACCGGGTCGGCGGGATAATCCAGCGGGTGATTGAGAAAATAGTTGTGGACCGGCAGCCAGGCCCCCACCAGCAGGTCGGTTTGGCCGCGGGCTTGCACTCCGGCCAGAAATTGCCGCAAAAAAGAGATGTCATCAACCGTGCCGCCCCCGGCCAGCGGCGGCAGGCTGGGATACCCGCCCGCGGCATGGACATCCCGCGCCGCCAAAATCCACAAATCCACCATACGTTCCACGCTGACAGCCTCCCCCTCACGCCAACCGCCCGCCGGTCCGGCCAGATTCGGCTCGTTGTACAGTTCAAAATAATGCACACCCAGGTCGCCGGCCTGGGCCACCAGTTCCGGTAAATGGCGATACGGCTCGTTGAAAGGTTGGTACACCCGCAAAATCGGCTCGATGTGCAGAGCGGCCAGCGCTTTTAGCAGATAGGAGTTTACCACCTCGGGCCGGTCGTGCTGCATCAGCTTGAGCCATTTGATGTTCATACTGTGCAGTTCCCGGCTGAAATAATTGACCACTTTGGGATGCAGGCCATTGGTCGTGGGCGAAAAGTGGACGCCCCGTCCGTTGTCTCTGGCCGGTCGAGGATAGGCGGACAACGGATTGCGGTCCGGCTGCGGTCCGATATGGTCCGCTGCCCGCGCTTCGGTCAGGCGGGGCCGGGTTTTGAGGGCTTCGACCACCGGCTCCTGATCTCCGTCCCGGTCGTGATACCAGGCGTCTTTTTCCCACACCGGCTCATTGTAATCCAGAGCCTGTTGAGCCAGCAGCCAGGTCATACTGGCAAAATAGTAATCCGGCGCGTCATCGAGCATGTAATCGGCCGTCCACAGCGTCCAATCGGCCACGGCCTGCCCCTCAACCGCGGGATAGCGAGAATCCTCACCAGAACCGCGGGTGGCTCCGCCCTCGGTGGAAATGAGGGGAATATCGAAGCCGAACAAATCGTAAAACTGGTCCCGATAGCTGACAAAATGCAGAAAGCCGGTGGAATCATCGGCCAGGGTGAAGCCCATCAGTTCGCCGTTTGTAAATTTGCGGTTGACCGTCTCCATTTCCCCCACAGACAGGCCCAGCGCGGCGGCATCGTCCGGGGTGAGCAGCCGCCGTTTAAGAATTCCACCGATGGCCCGGTGCAGGTTCATCTCGGCCACTTGCGGCGGCGACAGACCGTAGCGGGCAATTTCGGACGCGGTCAGAGGCCGGCCAGTCTGGTTGACCTCATCGTAGGGATAGGTGGGGGGGTGGTTGATGGTGTAATTGTGAATGGCGGCCCAGGAAAAATAGAGGGCGTCCTCGTTGCCCTGCGCCCGGAGTGCCTCAAAAAAACGGTAGAAGAAACTATTTTGCCAGTCCGGTTGTTTTTTATCCGGGGCAAAAAAGGAGGGTAAGCCGGGATAACCACCGGCCCGATAAATGACACGGGCGGCATCGGCCCAGATTCGGGCCAGATATTCCGGCTGGGGTTCGCCGTCGCCCTCACACCAGCCCCCGGATTCGCCGGGCTGGTTCGGCTCATTGTAGGTTTCAAAATAATACACCCCTTTGGCGGTATAATGCCGCACCAGCGCCTCAAGCTCAGCAGAGTCGTAGGGGGTGTTGCACTGCCGGTAAATCCGCAAGACCGGCATGATGTCCCGGCTGACCAGTTCGTCAATAGTATGGTCATAGTCGCGTGCGGTCAGGCCGTCGTTGAGCAGCTTGACCCATTTGATGTTCATCCGGGTCAATTCCGAGACAAAATAGCTGGTGGCCTCGTCGGACTGGGCGTACAGGTGGGTGCTCCAGTGAACACCGAGGCCGTTATCGGCGGGGGGGCGGGGATAGGCTGTCAGCGGCAGGGGGGCGGAGGGATATAATTGTGAATTGTGATTGATGAATTGTGAATGGAGGACAGGAGAGACAGAGCCCGGCAAGGGAATAAGCAGTGACATCCCCAGGATTATCACCCAAATTTTCAAAAAATGACGCACAAATTCCCAACCTCACAATCTCCCCCTGGGAATCATAGCATAACCGGCTCTAATTACAAACCATTCAGCTAACCAAAAAATTCACCTCTCGCGCCACAACGGCCGCAAACACAGATTCCACCAACTTCCCCAAACAGACAACGACAGATATTGTCAAAAAGACTAAAATATGTTATTCTATCGGTTCATACTGTATCCAACTCCCCAACAGCGTTGTTGAACCGTGACCTTAAGCGCTGTTGGGGAGTTTTGTTTTTCGGGAAGGAGTGGCAACATGGATCAATCCGGTCAAAAATATCAGGGTGGGTTCCCCCCCAAACAAGGACTGTACAATCCCCAATTTGAGCACGATGCCTGCGGTGTGGGCTTTGTGGTGAACATCAAGGGCAAAAAATCCAACAAGATTGTCCGGCAGGGGTTGACGGTGCTGCTGAACCTGACCCATCGCGGAGCCACCGGCGCCGAGCCGAACACTGGTGATGGGGCCGGCATTCTGATGCAGGTGCCTCACAAATTCCTCAAAAAAGAGTGCGCCGCCCTGAACATTGAACTGCCGGAACCGGGCCGATACGGGGTCGGTATGGTTTACCTGCCGCCGGACGCCGGTTTACGGGAAACGCTGCAACGGAAATTCGAAGCAATTAGCCGTGACGAAGGGCAACAGGTATTGGGCTGGCGAGCCGTCCCCACCAACAACGCCAGCCTGGGTGAAACCGCTCTGAAGGCCGAGCCGGTGATTTACCAGGTTTTCATCGGGCGCAACCCCGACATCAGCGACGATATGGCCTTTGAACGCAAGCTGTACGTCATCCGTAAAATGACCGAAAAAGCCATCCGCTACGCCCACATGGAAGGGGGTGACTATTTTTACGTCAGCAGCTTGTCGTACAAAACCATTGTCTATAAAGGCATGTTGATGTCTGAACAGTTGGAAGACTACTATCCAGACCTGGCCGACCCAACCGTGGAGACGGCCCTGGCCCTGGTTCACTCCCGCTTCAGCACCAATACCTTCCCCAGTTGGGAGCGAGCGCACCCCAACCGCTACCTCATCCACAATGGCGAAATCAACACCCTGCGGGGCAACATCAACTGGATTCGAGCGCAGCAAACCCGCTTCCAATCGGAGTTATTTGGCGATGACCTGCCCAAAATCCTGCCGGTCATCAACCCCGATGGCAGCGACTCGGCCATGTTCGATAACGTGCTGGAATTTTTGACCCTGGCCGGGCGCTCCCTACCCCACGCCGTAATGATGATGATTCCCGAACCGTGGGCCAACCACGAAAGCATGAGCGATGAGAAAAAAGCCTTTTACGAATACCACAGCACCCTGATGGAGCCGTGGGACGGCCCGGCCTCCATCGGCTTTACCGACGGGGTGGTGGTCGGGGCGGTGCTGGACCGCAACGGCCTGCGCCCCTCCCGCTACTACGTGACCAAAGACGACCTGGTGATTATGGCCTCGGAAGTGGGTGTGCTGGAGGTACCGCCGGAGAAGGTACTCAGCAAGGGCCGGCTGGAACCGGGCCGCATGTTTCTGGTTGATACGGCCCAGGGCCGCATCATCGCCGACGAAGAGCTAAAGCGCCACATGGCCACGGCCCAACCCTATCGCCAATGGCTGGATGAATATCTGACCCCCATCGAAAATTTACCGGAACCGCCCGCGATTATCGGCAATGGTCGCCACACGCCGGACAGTTTTGACCACGATGACATCATCCAGCGGCAGCAAGCCTTTGGCTACACTTTTGAGGATTTACGCCTGATTATGGGGCCGATGGCCCAAAACGCCATCGAACCCATCGGCTCGATGGGGAACGACGCGCCGCTGGCAGTGCTGTCGGACAAGCCCCAACTGCTGTACAACTATTTCAAACAACTGTTTGCCCAGGTCACAAATCCGCCCATTGATGCCATTCGCGAGGAACTGGTCACCGCCACCGACATGATGCTTGGCTCGGAGCAAAATCTGTTAGAGCCAACGCCGGAAAACTGCCGTCAGATCAGACTGAAATGGCCCATCCTGACCAACAAAGAACTGGGCAAACTCCGCCAGTTGGACAATGAGCATTTTCGGGCCGTCACCCTGCCTATGTTGTTCAAGGTAAATCAGGACGGTCCCGGCCTGGAACGGGCCATGGAAGCCCTGTACCTGACCGCAGACCGGGCCATTGCCGCCGGAGCCAACATCCTCATTCTGTCCGACCGGGGCCTTGATCGGGATAACGCGGCCATTCCGGCCCTGCTGGCCGTCTCCGGCCTGCACCATCATCTGATTCGCAACGGCACCCGCACCCATGCTGCCCTGATTCTGGAAAGCGGCGAACCGCGCGAAGTGCATCACTTTGCCACCCTCATCGGCTACGGAGTCAGCGCCATCAACCCCTACCTGGCCTACGAAACCCTGGGCGATATGATTGAACAGGGTATGCTGACCGGCCTCGACTATAAAGAATCGGTCAAAAAATATATCAAGGCCTCAGTCAAGGGCGTGGTCAAAACCATGTCGAAGATGGGCATCTCCACTATTCAGAGTTATCACGGCGCCCAGATTTTTGAGGCTATCGGTCTGAATCAGGAAGTGATTGACACCTATTTCACCTGGACGCCCTCCCGCATCGGCGGCATTGGGCTGGAGACTATCGCCAAAGAGGCGATTATGCGCCACCGGCACGCCTTCCCGGAACGGCAACTGAATGGGCGCACACTTGAAACCGGCGGCAAATACCAGTGGCGGCACGACGGCGAACATCACATGTTCAACCCGGAGAGCGTGCAGGCTCTGCAAAAAGCCGTCCGTTTTAACGATTATGAACGCTTCAAACAATATTCGGCCCTGATTGACAACCAAACCCAACGGCTGGGCACGTTACGCGGGCTGTTCGAGTTCAAAATTACGGGCGATCCCATTCCGCTGGATGAAGTGGAATCGGTGGAGTCGATTTGCCGCCGCTTTAAAACCGGGGCGATGTCATTTGGCTCCATCAGTAAAGAGGCCCACGAAAGCCTGGCTATCGCCATGAACCGTATCGGCGGTAAAAGCAATACCGGCGAAGGCGGCGAAGACCCGGCCCGCTTCACCGCCGATGCCAACGGCGACTCCCGCAAAAGCGCCATCAAACAGGTGGCCTCGGGTCGGTTTGGCGTCACCAGCGAATATCTGGTTAACGCCCAGGAAATTCAAATCAAAATGGCCCAGGGAGCCAAGCCCGGCGAGGGCGGCCAACTGCCGGGCCGCAAAGTGTATCCGTGGGTGGCCAAAGTCCGCCACTCTACCCCCGGCGTGGGGCTGATTTCCCCGCCGCCGCATCACGATATTTATTCCATTGAGGATTTGGCCGAGCTGATTCACGACCTGAAAAACGCCAACACCCAGGCTCGCATCAATGTGAAGCTGGTGTCGGAAGTGGGCGTAGGCACAATTGCAGCGGGCGTGGCCAAAGGCCATGCCGATGTAGTCCTCATCAGCGGCTACGATGGCGGCACCGGCGCTTCGCCCCGCAGCAGTATTCAGCACGCCGGCCTGCCGTGGGAACTGGGGCTGTCGGAAACGCACCAAACGCTGGTGCTGAACAATCTGCGCAGCCGGATTGTGGTGGAAACGGACGGTCAGCTCAAAACCGGGCGGGATGTGGTTGTCGCCGCGCTGCTGGGCGCGGAGGAGTATGGCTTTGCCACGGCCCCGCTGGTGGCGCTGGGCTGCGTGATGATGCGAGCCTGCCAGCTCGACACCTGCCCGGTGGGCATCGCCACCCAAAACCCGGAGTTGCGCTATCTCTTTGAGGGCGACCCGCAGCATGTGGTTAACTTTATGGTTTTTGTGGCGCAGGAAATACGGGAACTGATGGCGCAACTCGGCTTCCGCACCATTGACGAAATGATTGGCCGCACCGATAAGCTGGAAATGCGCAAGGCCGTGAACCACTGGAAAGCCTACGGCCTGGACTTTTCGACCATTCTGCACCAGCCGGACGTGCCTGCCGACTGGGGCCGCTACTGCCAGATTCCGCAAGACCACGGTCTGGAAAAGGCACTCGACAACACCACGCTGCTTGAGCTGTGCCGCCCGGCCCTGGAAAATCGCGAGCCGGTAGCCGCCGATTTGCCCATCAAAAATATCAACCGGGTGGTCGGCACTATTCTGGGCAGCGAGGTCAGCCGCCGCTACGACGGAGCCGGTTTGCCGGAAGATACCATTCGGCTGCGATTCCACGGCTCGGCGGGGCAAAGTTTTGGAGCCTTTATGCCCAAAGGGTTGACCTTTGTGCTGGACGGCGACGCCAATGATTATCTGGGCAAGGGTCTGTCCGGCGGCAAAATCATCGTTTATCCGCCGGCGGAGGCCACCTTTGTGCCGGAAGAAAATATCATCATTGGCAACGTGGCCTTTTACGGGGCCACCGGCGGCGAGGCCTACATCCGCGGCGTGGCCGGCGAGCGGTTCTGCGTGCGCAACAGCGGCGTGCAAGCCGTGGTTGAAGGCGTGGGCGATCACGGCTGCGAATATATGACCGGCGGGCGAGTGGTGGTGCTGGGCCGTACCGGGCGCAACTTTGCCGCCGGGATGTCCGGCGGGGTGGCCTACGTGCTGGATGAAGCCGGCGACTTTGCCACTCGCTGCAATCAGGAAATGGTCGGGCTGGAAAAACTACAAGACCCGGACGAAATGGCCGAACTGGCCGCCATGATCCAGCAACACGCCCAATACACCGGCAGCACGCTGGCTCGGCGGGTGTTGGACCAGTGGCCCACCATCGCTGCCAAATTTGTCAAAGTGATGCCTAAAGATTACAAACGCATGCTCGAGGCCTTTGCTCAGGTTGAAGCTGAGGGGTTGAGCGGTGAAGAAGCGGTTATGGTAGCCTTTGAAATGAACAAAAACGACCAGTCACGCGTCAGCGGCAACTAACAAAGGATGAATGATGAATGATGAATGATGAATGATGAGTCAAATCAGTAATTCATCCTTCATCCTTCTGAATTCATCATTTGTCAAACCGGTCTCGATGAACGGGACAATCAGGAAGGATTAGAGAATCATGGGTAAACCCACCGGATTTTTAGACTATCAGCGGGAACTCCCGTCAGACCGCTCGCCCGCGGAACGAATCAAAGATTGGCAGGAACTTCATCTTCATTTTCCTGATGAAAAACTGCAATTGCAGGGCGCTCGCTGCATGGATTGCGGAGTGCCATACTGCCACACCGGCAAACTGATCAGCGGGATGGCCGCCGGCTGCCCCATCAACAACCTGATTCCGGAATGGAACGATCTGATTTACCGCGGTCTGTGGCGGCAGGCCCTGGACCGGCTACTCAAAACCAACAACTTCCCGGAATTTACCGGGCGCGTCTGCCCGGCCCCGTGCGAAGGCTCTTGCACGGTGGGGCTGAACGGCTCGCCGGTCACCATCAAAGGCATCGAAAATGCCATCATCAACAAGGGCTACGAAAACGGCTGGATTAAGCCCGAACCGCCGGCGGTGCGCACCGGCAAAACCGTGGCTATTGTCGGCTCCGGGCCGGCGGGCCTGGCCTGCGCCGACCAGTTGAACCGGGCCGGACACAGTGTCACCGTTTACGAGCGGGCCGACCGCATCGGCGGGCTGCTGATGTACGGTATCCCCAATATGAAACTGGACAAACAGGTGGTGCAGCGCCGCGTTGATTTGATGGCCGCGGAGGGGATCAATTTTGTGACCAATACTGAAATTGGCGCCGACCTGCCCGCGGACAAGCTGGTCTCAGACTTTGACGCGGTGGTGCTGTGTGGCGGAGCCACCCGGCCGCGCGACCTGCCGGTGGAGGGTCGAAACCTGGACGGCATCCACTTTGCTATGGAATTTCTGCACGGTAACACCAAAGCCCTGCTCAATGGTGCGGCCCCGCCCATTTCTGCGGCGGGCAAAGATGTCATAGTTATTGGCGGTGGCGATACCGGCACCGACTGTGTCGGCACTTCGCTGCGGCAAAACTGCAACAGCGTCATCCAGTTTGAAATTCTGGACCGCCCGCCCGATACCCGCCAGCCGGACAACCCCTGGCCGGAATGGCCCAAGATTTTCCGGGTGGATTACGGGCAGGAAGAGGCCGCGGTCATTCAGGGCCGCGACCCCCGCCATTACGCCATCATGACCAAAAAGTTTGTCGGCGATGAAAATGGCCGGGTCAAAGAAATCCACACGGTGGAGATTGAATGGGTAACGGGCGATAACGGCAATCGTCCCACCCTGCGGGAAATCCCCGGCACGGAAAAAGTGTGGCCGGCTCAACTGGTGCTACTCAGTATGGGCTTTTTGGGGCCGGAAGATACACTGCTCAACGGCCTGGGTGTGGAGCGCGATGCCCGTTCCAATGCCAAAGCAGAGTACGGCGACTTTGCCACCAATATTCCGGGCGTATTCGCCGCCGGCGATATACGCCGGGGCCAAAGCCTGGTGGTGTGGGCCATCAACGAGGGTCGGGGCGCGGCCCGCGAGTGCGACCGCTACCTGATGGGTCAAACCGAGCTACCGTAGACAAGGTTGCAAGGTTGCAGGGTTACAAAGTCGCATCCCGCTCCGCTGCGGGGATTGCAGGGTTGCATCCTGAGCATGTCGAAACCTCTGTTCGGGATAAATAGCAACTGAATGAATGGCTCACAGACTGCAAAGCGCACAGATCCACACGGATTCCATTAATTATTTCAAAAAATCCGTGTTTTTGTGTGTAAATCCGTGAGCTAATTTTTTTATCCCAAATTCAGATCCGAAAGGTGCAAACCTGTGTAACAGGCTACAACTATGATTGCCGTTTTTCTGATTTCACTCGCAATCGGTCAACTGATTTCAACGGGGCAGGGCTGGCGGGCCGCCTCGCTGACGGGGCGGCATCGAATTGCCGGTTACGGGCTGGGACTGGCTCTGCTGCTGACCGGCGCCGCGCTGTTACCCCCCGCGTGGCCGGTGGTCGGCTGGGCTTTGGCGACCGGGCCGCTGGCGCTGCTGGTGTTGCTGGCCGCCGGCTCGCTGCTCGACCCGCCGCCCCACCCCGATGATTTATTTTCCCCGGACCATCCGGCTCACAACGGCTGTAGCGCGGTCAACATTCCCGATGGAAACAATTCAATCCCGGCCCTGCTGTTGACGCCCAAAAACCCGGTGGGGCTGGGCGTGTGCCTGGTGCCGGGGGCGGGCGACCACAAGACCATGTTCAAATGGCGGCTGGTGGAGTCGCTGCTGGCGGAAGGGTTGGCAGTGCTGACCCTCGACCCGCCGGGGCATGGCGACAACCGCCCGCGAGCGATGAACTACCCCGATTGCCTGTCGGTGGTGCCGGCCGCGGTGGAATTTTTGCAGCAGCAGCCGGGCATGCGGGCCGTCGGCACAGCGGGCATCAGCCTGGGCGGGGCGTTGGCTTTGGCTGGATTGGCTGAAAACAAAAAAGCCGCCGGGCTGGTCAAGGCCCTGGCGGTGATTGAAACGCCTGTCGAGCTGAATTACTCGCCCCGGCTGCGTTATCGGGAGTTGTGGCGGGCGCTGCGAGCACCGGTGTTGTCGCTGTTGCGGGAGGTGAGTCTGCGGCAGATGCGACAAAGCTGGCGCAGCGGAGGGTATCGAAGTCAACATAGCACCGCGGAGTTGTTCAGTCTGCTCCAGCCGGTCGAGGCCATCAGCCGGCTGCCGGGCATTCCGACTCTGCTGGTTTACAGCGGGGCCGACCCCATCGCCCCGTTATCTCATGGCCAAGCCGTGCAGCAGGCCGCGCCCTGGGCTGAACTGCTCACCATTCGCCGGGCCAGCCACCTGACCCTGACTTTAATGCCGGACATCAACCGGCAAATGGCCCGCTGGCTGCGGATGAAACTCAGCCCCCCTTAACGATGGATGGTCCCGTCGGGCATAATGGTCCCCTCAAATTTGATGTTATCCGTGACCGCGCCTTCCATCGTCACCCCTTTGAGATTGGCATTCCGCAAATCGGCGTTGGTTAAATCAGCCTGACGCAAACTGGCTCCGCTCAAATCAGCCCCGCGCAGATCGGCATTTTGCAGATTGCACAAAGCCAGGTCGGCGCCGCGCAGATTGGCCCGGCTCAGGCGAGCGCCGCTTAAATCGGCCCCAACCAACCATAAGGGATTGGGGGAGAGGTTTATCAGCATATACAGTTCTTTTTGGGTAAATTCCATGATGACATCCTTGCATGAAGATTATCGGACCGAGCATCAGACCGGCGGCATCCATCCCTGGGAAACAGCATAGGCCGAGAGCAAAGCCACCGTGTTGGTCAGCATGTGCATCAAAATGGCGGGCCAAATTGAGCCGGAAATCTGATACAAAAAGGCAAAAATAAGTCCCAGCAACAGAATCGGCAGAATGGAGGTTGGCACAAAATGGACCAGGGCAAACAGACCGGCACTGACCACAGCCGCGGTTTGCCAGCTCCAGCGCCCGCGCAGCCCGGCAAAGACAAAGCCTCGAAAGAAGATTTCTTCGACAATCGGGGCGACGACGGCCCCCCCAAACAACAGCATCAGCGGATAATTGGTATTTTCAAAGGCGATGGCGATGTCGGGCTGAATCTGCAGATCGAAAAAACTGAGCAGGGCGGCGTACCCCAGATTGAACAGCAATGACAAAACCATCAGGCCACAACCAATACCCACCGACCAATTACTGAAATTGCGCAAACCCAAATTTTCCCAGGGAACGTTGTATTTGCGAACGGTTAAAAACCAGACCGGAACCAGCAGAATGGCCTCGCCAAAAATAACCAGCAGTCCCAAATCTACCGACCAAGCCATTCTTTCGGCCAGCAGCCCAATCACCCCCAGAAGAAGTGTCCAGACAAGAAAAATAATCAGGCCCCACACTACATCAACCGGAGTCCACGGGACAGATGGGGGAGGCGTTGTTTGTTTTGGCGGAAAATTTTGCTGAAAATTCATGGTGAAATGCCGCTAGAATAAAGCCCCTTGCCCCAAAAACATACCCAATATCAAAGCCAGGGCCAACATCAGGGCTACGATGACCAGTCCCATACAGCCCACCGCAAACCAAATCAGGCTATTTTCCATAGAACGGTCGGAGGTCACATAATTCAGAAACGAGCCGGCCCGCGCCGAAAAAGCACCCTCCCGCAAACCTAAATCCGGCGGCTGGGTGGTAAACAAAAACGTAGAATCGCCCAGGGTAATTTTATCGTTTTGGTGCAGGCGGGTTGGTTGGCCAATCTGCACGCCGTTCACATACGTGCCATTGGCGCTGCCCTGATCGTGAATCACAAACGTATCGCTGATGGGGGTTAGCAGGGCATGGTGACGAGACACTTTTTTGTCAGCCACCACAATGGTGTTGTCCTTTTCCCGGCCCATCGCCACCTCTCCCCGTAACGGAAAGTAATGACTGACTCGCCCCTCTTTTAACAAAGATAAATAGGCGGTGGGGAGTGGGGCCTGCACCGTCAAAGATTCATCTTCATTTTCAGCGATGTAACGCACCAATTTTCCCCTCACAAGGTGGAAGTGACATAATTATATCACATTTGAAGGCTGAAATCTATCCGCATCAGAATTATGGTCCTCTGGTAACCGTTTTTTCCCAAACAGACACAAATCTGCTAAAATAACAGCGACTGTGGGAGCGGATGTCGCCCGGTGGCGGCCCTGGTCTTCAAAATCAGTGGGCGGTTGCGAGCAGCAAGCGTCGGTGGGTTCGACTCCCATCCGCTCCCGCCAGCCATAAAATGTTCGGTGCGCAGTGCTGTCTGTGCGCCGATTTTTTCTTTTAAAACACAACAGAGGCGCGCCTCAACACACCTCTGTTTAGCAATACAATTTGAAATGGCCTAAAGATGGATGGCCTGCCCCAGGGCCGCGTGGGCCGCTTCCATCACCACTTCGCTCAGGGTGGGATGGGGGTGAACCGTATGCGCCAGTTCTTCCAGGGTAGATTCCAGGCCAATCATGCCGGTGGGGCCGGCCAGCATTTCGGTGACGTGCGGGCCAACCATGTGCACACCCAAAATTTCATTGTATTTTTCTTCGGCCACAATCTTCACAAAGCCGATATTATCATCCAGCCCCAGAGCCTTGCCGTTGGCCTGGAAGGGAAACTTGCCGGTTTTAACCGCATACCCCTGCTCTTTGGCCTGCGCTTCGGTCAGCCCCACCGAGGCCACTTCCGGGTGGGTGTAGGTGCAGCGGGGCATATTGGGGTATTGCAACGGGTGGGTTTCCTGGCCGGCAATGGCATCGGCGGCCAGAATACCCTGGGCGCTGGCCACGTGAGCCAACGGAAATTTGCCGGTCACATCGCCGATGGCATAAACGCCGGCGACGTTGGTTTGCATTGTATCATCCACCTGAATGAACCCCCGCTCGGTTTGCACACCAACCGCGTCCAGCCCCAGATTTTCGCTGTTGGGGGCCACCCCGATGGCAATCAGGGCCTTTTCGGCCTGTAAGGTTTCGGTTTCTCCATCTTTGCTGACAGTGATAGTCACGCCTTTATCGCCAGCCTCAACCTTTTCCACCCGGGTGCCGGTTTTGGTTTTGATGCCGGCCCGGTTGAATTGCTTTTCAACTTCTTTACTAACTTCTTCATCTTCCAGCGGCAGCACATTGGGCAGCATTTCGACGACCGTCACCTCGGCGCCGTAGCTGTGGAACACGTGGGCAAACTCCATGCCAATGGCTCCGGCCCCAACCACCACCAGCGATGGGGGAGCTTCGGTCAATTCGAGGGCATGGCGATAGGTCAGCAGCCGTTCGCCGTCAATTTCCACGCCGGGAATGCTGCGAGCACGGGCGCCCGTGGCAATAATGACGTTTTTGGCCTGATGCACCTCGCCGTTGACTTCCATCTCGGTGGCGCTGTTGAGCTTGCCTTCGCCCTCAAGCACATCAATCTTGTTCTTTTTCATCAAAAAACCAACACCTTTGACCAGGCGCTGGCTGACTCGCCGGCTACGTTTATGGGCCACGCTGTAATCAATACTCAGGTTGTCAAACTTAAAGCCGAATTTTTTACCGTCGCCCAACAGGTTGATGACTTCAGCATTACGCAACAGCGATTTGGTGGGGATGCAGCCCCAGTTCAAACAAATTCCGCCCAGATGTTGTTTTTCAACCAGAGCAGTTTTTTGCCCCAATTGGCTGGCTCGAATGGCAGCCACGTAGCCGCCCGGTCCGCCGCCAATGACAATGGTATCGTAATTACTCATAAGATTAACCTTTCTCCGATAAATGTAAACTAAACGTGGATTATAGCATTATTGCTGTCATAAGCGAAAAATATCATCACAGGCTCCGGCTCAGGTTGAGCAGGCCGGTCAGCGCCCACTGCTTCAACACAGGCCAACGGAAAAATTTGTGGCGCCAGGCAAAGCCAATCAAAAAAAGCAGGGCGACCACCTCAACCACCCACACCTGGGGATAGCTGTAGATAATGTCCAGATAGGTGTTGAGCATGGCCCCGGCAGTGTTCATAGGTTTGTATTGCCAGAAGGTCTGCCAGCCGAACAGCGGCCACCAAAAACTTTCGGTATGATTCCACATGCGGTCGGCGACGATGTGCATCACAAAGGCCAGGGCATAGGGCAAGGCCCGTCGCTGCCATAACAAGGCGACCAGCAAAATTACCACGTTGAACACCAGGCTGTGAGCCACAAGCTGACTGGTTTGGGCCGCGGGAAAAACAAAAATCGCCAGCGGTTTGTCAATCAAATCCGGTCCCAGCGCAGCCAATGCCAATAGCCGATAATCCAACCGGAACAGGTTCGATTTATTTTTTTGCAACAGGGCAGTCACACCCCACGTAACCGCCACATGGCCGGGTGGCATCATAACATTATCCCCACTCTACAAAATATATTGGAGGTTCAGAAATCTTCAGGATGATCAGACCTGACAGGTTTGTGGCACGATTTTACAACAATTAGAGCCAGCGGTTGAAATCCGAATCGAATTTTGAATAGCTTTGTCAAAACCTGTCAGGTCTTAAGGTTAAAATAAAAATTTCTGCCGGAAATTGTACCGTCCCTGCCGATTGACGGCAAATCATTATAGCCGCGAATCATGAATTATTGCTCCAAACATCATCCTGTGTATAATAAAAGTGTGCTGTCCCCTCGTTACATAAATATTGGAGTTTAGTTTGTGTCAAGTCAGACAAACCTCAAACTATTAAATCACCAAATTTAACTCACCATACGGGTGCGTCCGGAATTTCCGGAAAGCACTGGGGGAGAGTTGGGGAATCCCCCTACCCCCGCTCCTCCTGAAATGCCGGACCTCCCCGCCATACAATGCAAAGGAGGCAAATATATGGTAGGTGTAATGAAGCTCCACCAGACAACGATTGGCAAAAAGGTGATTATGGCTGTCACCGGGCTAATCTGGATTGGCTTTGTGGCTGGTCACATGTTCGGCAACCTCAAGGTGTATACCGGCGCGGAGCATTTTAACGAGTATGCCGAAGGGTTGCGCACGCTGGGCGCGCCGATTTTGGGCTACAGCCAGGCCCTGTGGGTAATGCGGATCGTCATTATTGTGGCGGTGGCGTTGCACGTATGGGCCGCCCTGACTCTCAACGCCCGCAATAACAGCGCCCGGCCCGTCAAATATGCCCAACACCGTAAATTACGGGGGGATGCCGCCACCCTGACGATGATATACGGCGGTATTGCCATCGGCTTGTTCATCATTTTCCATCTGATGCACTTTACCTGGGGCCTGCTGGTTCATCCTGATTTTCGGGCGATGGACGCCTATCATAACGTCATCGTCGGCTTTCAATCGTATGCGTATGTTCCGGTCATCATCTATTTGATTGCTCTGGTGGCGCTGGCCTTTCATTTGTACCACGGCACATGGAGCATGTTCCAGACCATCGGCCTGAACAACAAAACCTACGACAACCTGCTGCACGGACTGGCCTGGCTGGTCGCCATTGTCATTTCAGTGGGCTTTGCCACGGTTCCGTTGGGCGTTGTTTTTGGAATTTTGAGCTAGGAGAGGGGTAACTGATGAATATTAACGATATCAAAGTACTGGAAAACACCTTAAAATCCGGGATCCCCGCCGGCCCCATTCAGGAAAAGTGGGACAAACACTGCTTCGATATGAAGCTGGTCAACCCGGCCAACCGGCGTAAATTTGAGGTAATTATGGTGGGAGCCGGGCTGGCCGGCGCCTCGGCCGCGGCCTCGCTGGGCGAAATGGGCTACAACGTCCACTGCTTCTTTTATCAGGACAGCGCCCGCCGCGCCCACAGCGTATCGGCCCAGGGCGGCATCAACGCCGCCAAAAATTACCGCAACGACGGCGACAGCATCTTCCGCCTGTTTTACGATACCGTCAAAGGCGGCGACTACCGCTCGCGCGAGGCCAATGTGTACCGGCTGGCCCAGGTGAGCAACGCCATCATTGACCAGTGTGTGGCCCAGGGCGTACCCTTTGCCCGTGAATACGGCGGTATGCTCGACAACCGTTCATTTGGCGGGGCACAGGTATCCCGTACCTTTTATGCCCGCGGCCAGACCGGGCAGCAGTTGCTGCTGGGCGCGTATCAGGCTTTGCAGCGACAGGCCCACGCCGGCACCGTCAAACTATATCCCCGCACCGAAATGCTGGATTTGATTGTAGTCGATGGTCGGGCGCGGGGCATCGTTACCCGCGATATGGTCAGCGGCAAAATACAATCGTATCTGGCCGATGCCGTGGTGCTGGCGACCGGCGGCTACGGCAACGCCTATTTTCTGTCGACCAACGCCAAAGGCTGCAACGCCACCGCGGCCTGGCGAGCCTACAAACGGGGCGCTCAATTTGCCAACCCCTGCTTTGTGCAGATTCACCCCACCTGCATTCCGCCGGCGGGCGAGCACCAATCCAAACTGACCCTGATGAGCGAATCGCTGCGCAACGACGGCCGAATCTGGGTGCCGCGTAAAGCGGGCGACAACCGTCACCCCGACGACATCCCCGAAGCGGAACGGTTCTATTACCTCGAAGAAAAATATCCCAGCTTCGGCAATCTGGTGCCGCGCGACGTGGCCAGCCGCAATGCCAAAAACGTCGTCGACGACGGTCACGGCATCGGCGAGCTGCGCAACGGCGTGTACCTTGACTTTGGCGAGGCCATTGGCCGCCTGGGGCAAAACGTCATCAAGGACCGTTACGGCAACCTGTTTGATATGTACACCAGCATCACCGGCGAAGACCCCTACAAAACCCCCATGCGCATTTATCCGGCCATTCACTACACGATGGGCGGGCTGTGGGTTGATTACAACCTCGAAAGCACCATCCCCGGCCTGTTCGTCATCGGCGAGGCCAACTTCTCCGACCACGGTGCCAACCGGCTGGGCGCCAGCGCCCTGATGCAAGGCCTGGCCGACGGCTATTTTGTGCTCCCCAACACGCTGGGCAACTATCTGGCTCAATCCAAACTGGACGGCGTTGAATCCGGTCACGAAGCCGTGCGCGAAGCCGAAGCCGCCGTGCAAGGCAAAATTGAGCGGCTGCTGGCTGTCAACGGCAAACGCTCGGTGATGCATTTCCATCAGGATTTGGGCAAGGTGCTGTGGGATTACGTAGGCATGGCCCGCAACGAAGAGGGGCTGCAAACGGCCCTCAACCGCATCCCGGAAATCCGGGCCGAGTTCTGGGAAAACGTCAAAGTACCCGGCAGCGC
>Ga0180435_10002906_pt1 | contig 17343 bp, 11 predicted proteins | sample SS_ome_3_FD_132467 | JGI IMG/M metagenome (GOLD analysis project Ga0180435, IMG submission 132467) | Hypersaline lake sediment archaeal communities from the Salton Sea, California, USA - SS_3_S_1 metaG | ecosystem: Environmental > Aquatic > Non-marine Saline and Alkaline > Hypersaline >...
CCTGGGATGCGGCCTGATCGATTTGCGCTCGGGCAGCCGCGATCTCTTCGCTCTCCTGCAGAGCGCGTGTGACAGCGTTGGCCAAAGACAGGTGCGCCGTGTCTGCCGCAGCCTGTTGCTGTGCATGAACGGGCGTTGCTGCAAAAGCCAGGAAGAGAACGGAAAACCACAGCCTCGGTCTCCGTCTCTTTCTAGTCACTTTCATGTTGCTTGATCCTTTCATACGTCCACCTACTCAGAGCGCCGCCGCGCGCGTATTAGTGCGGCGGATCCGCTTGTTTCACCCTATGGGGCAATCCCGTTGAATACGATGTCGAGTTTGGCCGACATCTCATTGCGTAGCTCGTCGAGCGTGCCACCCTCCATCAACCAGACAACCAACGTCTTGAAAAGTGCCGACTCCACCAAAGCTGCAGCATGTGTCGCGTTGACATCTGCGCGCACATCGCCGGCGTCCTGGCCTTGTCTGAGCACGACTCCGATCATCGACTGGAATTCCTGCATTGGTGCAGTTGCCTTGAGACGTCCATCTTCATCGGGCATCGATCTGAGGTGTTCTACAAAAGCCATGCGGAACAGCGTCGGACTCTGCGCGCTCAGGTTTGCGAAAAACGAAAACAACTGCTCGAGTTTTCCGCGAGTCGTACCCTTCCACTCCTCGGCAGGCCCCATCTCGTCGACGATTCGATTCACCCAATGTTCGATAATCGCAGGCAGGAACGCTGCCTTGTGCGGGAAGTAGTTGAACACCGTTCCCTTGCCGACGTCGGCACGTTCGGCGATTTCCTCTACTGTCGTTTCGTGGTAACCCTTCTCGAGAAACAGCTCGAAAGCAGCCGAATAGATCCGTCGGCGAGTTTCGCGTTTCTTTCGCTCACGGCGTGTGAGCGCGTTTTGGTCGGATGACATGAAAGCTGGCGGTTCTCGGATGGGTTGCAGGGCAGGCTGTTGTTGTCTCCAAAAGTTGACTGCGGTCAATAATGACCGCGGTACTACAAAATGTCAACCTGCGAGGTCACGATTTTCTGAGAGAAGCGGTTCACAATTCCTCAACGACAGGAAACCAACTGAAACTTTCTTTTCGGTTGTCCGTAATTGGAACCAGGCTTTTTCGAAGCCAAGTCAATTGATATGCGGCTCGTCGCCTGTCGCGGGAGCCGCTGAAAAAACGCGGTAACTGTAAAGATTCTTACAGTTCAAAACGACCCCGATTTGGAGTGCGCCAAGTGTCACCACCGCATTTTGCCGACCTGAGCCGTAGAGAACGTGAGATCATGGATATCGTGTACCGGCTGGGCGAAGCCGGGGCCGCTGAAGTGTCAGCCAAGATGCGCGACGATCCGGGGTACGATTCCGTACGGGTGACGCTTGGGATCCTCGAAAAGAAGGGACATGTCAAACACAGGCGGGACGGCCGACGCCATGTGTACTTCCCTACGGTCCCACACGGCAAAGCAACCAAGAGCGCAATCCGAAATCTGCTGAACACGTTCTTTAAAGGATCTCCCTCGAAAGCCGTCTTGTCGTTGCTAGACATGTCATCCAAGCGACTCTCACGCGAGGAACTGGACGAGATCGCGACCTGGATTGATAACGAGAGAAAGGCACAAGATGACTCTTCTGAATGACTCTGCGGTGTCTGTTGTCCTGAGTTTGGGCTTCGAGGTCTTCGTGAAGAGTTCAGTGGTGCTTGCAATTGCCGGCATCGCCATCTTCTTGGCCCGCAACAGTTCCGCTGCAGGCAGGCACGTGGTCTGGGCAATGTCTCTCGGCGTTCTCTTGCTAATGCCTTTCGCCTCAGTTGTGCTTCCAGACTGGAGTGTCGACGGGCTTTCCATTCCTGCAGCTGTCGAATCGAATAGCGAAATCAATCCCGTCATCAACCTGGCGGCAGATCGCGGTCCTCAATACAAAACGGAACAACGGGTAGCGCACGCCAAAGTTCCCGAATCACATGGTGCACCCCCATCTCCTTCACGACCCGCTTCAACAGCAACATCAGGTGGCGCGATACCGACCCGAAGCATCGTTGATGCTGTTGCAGTCTTGGTTTGGGTCGGCGGAGCAACGTTGCTGCTGATCAGGTTCGTGCTATCGGCTCTTTCAGCGCGAGCCATCAGCAAGCGAGCGGCGGCCCATGGTGTTATGAGATCGGTCAGGGTGAGTAACCGCTTTGGTATCCCCGGCTCGGTTCGGGTCGTGACCAGCGGGGAGGTCTCGATGCCAATATGCTGGGGTCTGTTCAATCCGGTCGTCGTGCTGCCTTCCGCTTCGAGCGAGTGGCCGTCAGACCGCAAGAGCGCCGTGATGCTGCACGAGCTGGCGCATGCTACCAGGTGCGATTATTTGGCGCACGTCGTAGGCGAGCTGGCATGCGCTTTCTATTGGCCAAACCCTCTGGTTTGGATAGCTGCTAGAAAGGCCGCGATGGAACGCGAACACGCCTGCGATGACGAGGCTCTGAACGTAGGCATGCGTTCGGACGTTTACGCGAGACATCTCTTGGACGTTGTGAGCTCGCAGATGGGTGCCGCCGCTCCAGCGGGGGCTATTGCTATGGCTGGGCGTTCAGATCTCGCCACCCGCGTGCGCAAAATTCTTGAACGCGGGTTGTCCAGGAATCCAATGTCACGCAAGGTCTTCGTTCTTGCCACTACAGTAGCAATCGCGGTCACGCTGCCAATAGCCACATTCGAGCTTTTCGCCGAAACGGATGGCCATCCTTTTGTTTCCGATTCAATGCGCAACCAGGGACCTCGCTCGGTGCGAGAGCGAATAGAGGAATTGCGATCTGGCGACCCCGGTATTCGGCGTTACGCGGCTTGGTCGCTTGGAGAGTTGGAAGACGAGCGTGGGGTATCTCCGCTTCACGAAAGCCTCAGCGATCCAGACGCCGACGTGAGATTGGTATCGGCGTGGGCGCTCGGTGAAATCAAGCATCGGCGGTCCGTCGACCCGCTCGTTGAAGCACTTGACGATCCCGACCTGCTGGTTCGAGAAATGGCTGTGCTTGCACTCGGCGAGATTGGGCACTCGAGGGCAATCGAGCCACTTATCGACGTTGTGGAGCGGGATGACTCCTTGACATGGCCGGTTGTCTGGGCACTGGGGGAGATCGACTCGTACGACGCATATGAGGCCCGTCTCGCGGTGTTCAGATCTCTGGGTCGCAGGCCCTTCGACAATACCGAGGTGTGGGCCGGCCAGTGGCACGGATGGCAGGAACCCTTCAGTCGGCGCGATCTCTTTGCGCTGCAACGCGCGCTCAGAGATGAAGATCCGGAAGCCCGTCAGCTTGCTGCGTGGGAACTCGGTCACCTGGATGAGGAAAATGCGGTCGAATCGCTTCTCGACCTGCTTCGCGACTCCGACCCGACGGTCAGAGCCATGGCCATCTGGGCATTGGACGAGACCAATCCGTCGCGACGCCGTAGGCGTGTGGCGGATTGAATGCTCGAAACGCGCGGCCAGCCGATCGATATCAACGGACGCTTCTTTTGTGGAGATCGAGAGAGCCTCTATTTGCCAGCAAGTGAAAGCAATTTTTCAGATCGTGCCGCAGTTTGTTCCAAGTCACCTGCTGGAGGAATGTTGTCCGCGTTGCTGTTTCTCATGCTGTTTGGCGGACATGTCGCGCTGCACGGGCAGAACCCGAGCCGCAACGATGAACCTCTTGGCCTCCACAAGATCTCAGAAGACGTTCGCCTGGACGGAACCTGCGATGAGGCTTTCTGGCGTGAAGTCGATCCGCTGCCTCTTACGATGCAGGTGCCGGCCTTTCGTGGAGAGCTGACCGAACGAACGGAGATCTTGATCGCGTACGATGAAGATTATTTCTATGTGTGCGGACGCATGTACGATTCCGAGCCCGATGGAATCCGGGTCAACACTATGTATCGCGATTGGTTGACCGGAGATGACCACTTTGGAATTCTGATCGATCGCTTCAACGACAACGAGAATGCGTTGTGGTTTTTCACTACACCCGCCGCAGTACGCGGTGACGTGAGCTTCTCGGCGGATGGCCAGACTCGGAACGGCAACTGGAACACCTACTGGGATGCGGCTGCATCACTGACTGAACGAGGTTGGTTTGCGGAGATGCGGATACCATTCTCCAGCCTTGGCTTCCAGGGAACCGGAGACAACGTCGCGATGGGCATATCCGCGTACCGGTTCATTGCACGGAAAAACGAATGGCAAGTGTATCCCGAGATTCCGCCGGAACTCGGTTTCTTCAGACCGTCTTTGACGCACGACGCAGTCTTGGAAGGGATCCAGACTCACAACCCTGTGTACGTAACACCCTACCTGTTGGGTGGTGTTGGCCAGAGAGCAGAACTGAATGCTGCCGAGGACCGATACAATTTCAATACGGAGGGCGAATACGAAATCGGCGGCGACGTCAAATACAACGTAACGAGCAACCTCACGTTGGACCTCACCGCAAACACCGATTTCGCTCAGGTCGAGGCGGACTTTCAACAAGTCAACCTGACCCGATTCTCATTGTTCTTTCCAGAGCGACGTCAGTTTTTCCAGGAACGGTCCGGGATGTTCGGATTCTACACCGGTGGGGCCACGAGGCTGTTCCACAGCAGGAGGATAGGGCTCCGAAACGATGGAACACCGATCCGCATTCTCGGCGGAACGAGGCTCGTCGGGCGCGTGGGCGACTGGGATCTGGGCTTCCTCGACATGCAGACCGCGAGGTACGAGGATCTGCCTTCGGAAAACTTCGGAGTTCTAAGGGTTCGGCGCAGGGTTTTCAATCAGCTGTCGAATGCGGGGGCCATGCTTACCACTCGCATCGGGGAAGACGGTGGCTACAATGTCGCGTACGGGTTGGATGGCTTCTTCAGGTATTCGGGAGATCACTATTTCACCGTTCAGTGGGCGCAGTCTCTGGACGATGAGATTCTAGACACGGAGGGCTTCAAGTTCGCCGAATCCGGATTGCTGCGAGTGACGGCAGGTCGGTTCAACGATAGAGGGTTCAGTTACTTCGTGAGCGGACGCCGATCGGGCTCAGACTACCGGCCCGACATGGGCTTCGTCACTCGCCAGGATTTCACCGATTTCTTCGGTTCTATTCAATACTTCCATTACCCAGAGGGTGATGGGCCCTTCAGACGACTCGATCCGTTCCAGCTGTTCGGCTCGATCGCGCTCCGTAACCAGGACCGCTCGGTAGAGTCAGCTTACATCGAGCACGACTTCGATCTCCAGTGGCGTTCTGGGGCAAGTCTCGGTCTCGACTTGGAGCTGTACTATGAGGACCTGCGCGCGGATCTGAACTTCCCGGAGGCCTCGGTCATCCCCTCGGGCAGCTACACCTTCTTCCGCCACGAAGGTGATTACAACATGGCGCGCGGCACTCCATTGCGAACCAGTTTTGGGTGGGGATTGGCGCAGTTCTACGATGGATGGCGTGCCAACATTTGGATTTCACCGCAGTGGAACGTTTCCAGGCATCTGGGATTGAACGCGCAGTACCAACTCGACCGCATCAGGTTTCCAGACCGGGACCAGGGCTTCGATGCTCATATAGCTCGCCTATGGATTCAGGCGGCGGTGAACGCCAAGCTGTCTGTAAACGCTTTCTGTCAATTCAGCAGCGTGGCCGACTTTGCGGCTGCCAACGTCCGCTTGCGATACAACTTCCGTGAGGGCAACGATCTTTGGATCGTCTACAATGAGGGCCTGAATCTGGACAGAGATCGTATGGATCCAGTTCTCCTACGGACTGACAATCGCACCGTGTTGTTGAAGTACACGCACACGTTCGCCAGGTAGCTTTGCTGCCGGCTGCTCTATCGTTCCTGCTCGAATGCGTTGAGCGGCGAATGGTTCTAAGCAGCTACCAAACTTGTCACGTCACTCCTGCTGCAGCGCCGTGACGGGGTCAACCTTTGTTGCGCGCCGCGCAGGCAGGTAGCACCCTACCAACCCGACAAAAGCGAGGACGCCGGCAACAACTAACGCAGGAGTCAGGCCCAGCGCCTCGGTCATGGCCAACCCCTCGGCACCGGCTCGTTCTCCAATGACGCTGACGAACCACATCACGAAAGTGGATGTCGGAATGCCGAGCAGCAGACCGGCGCCCGCCAAGATCGCTCCGTGCTTTGCGACCCGCGTCAACACGCTGGTGGAGCTTGCTCCCAATGCCATTCTAATGCCGATCTCGCTGGTCTGCTGGGATACTGTGTAGGCCATAACCCCATATATGCCTATTGCGGCCAGTGCGAGTGCGAGCAGTCCGATCGAAAACATTATTGTTGCCATCATATTGGGTCCGGCCAATTCGTAGTCGACGACCTCCTCCATCGTACGTACGAGGGTCACCGGCTGTTCGGGGTCGATGCGCCAGATTGCTGCCTGAACCGGGGTGGTCAGCTGATGGGGATCGCCGGTGGCACGTATGGCGATTCTGAATGTGGGCACCGCCAGTTGTTCCATTGGGAAGTACACACTTGCCGGCGTCGGCGTTAACCCGCTCAGCCGCTCTTGAGCGATGTCGCTTGCTACTCCAACGATCTCTCTCGACTCGCCGTATATGGTCAGCCGCCGACCGACGGGGTCGGTGTTGCCGAAGAATCGATCCACCATCCGTTCGTTGACCATTACTACCGGAGGGGCATCAGCTCTGTCGGTCGCGCTGAAAGTGCGCCCCGAGACAGTCGAGATACCCATGGTCTCGAAGTAATCTGGAGATATCGAAAGCCACGACGTAGTAGGTTCCTCACCTTCTTCAACCGGTACGCCGTCTACGGTGAAACGAATTTCAGGAACGCCGCGGGCTCTGGGCAGGACATTCATCAAGGCAAAGCTTTCCGAACCCGGTACCGTTGCCAACTCCCGTTCGAGTTCATCGACGAAGGCGACTACATCGGCCCGGTCTTCGTACTTGTGGTCCGGAAGCGTGAGCTCCATCGTGAGCAGGTTTCTTCCGTCGTACCCCGGGTTTATTGCGAGACGTTGGTGGAACAACTCGGTCAGCAGTGCGGCGGAAACCAGAATGGTGAGAGCCAGCGCGAATTCTGTGACGACGAAGAGATTTCGGATTCTGCGGCGTCTAATTGTGGCGGTTCCGCCTCGACTACCCTCGATGAGCGTAGAATGTACGCCACCCTTCAAAGCCTGCAACGCCGGTGTGATCCCGAATGTGAGTCCCGCTACCAATGAAAGAGCGACACCAAAACCGATCACGGTTGGGCTCATTCTCGGACTCATGCTATGAGGAACTTCCGCGGGCATTGCACCCGCGAACCATGCGATTCCCCAAACAGACAAGACTAGTCCGAGAGTCCCTGCGATCAGCGCCAGCAGTACGCTTTCTGTGAGTAGCTGTCGCACCAACCTGCCCTTGCCGGCGCCCAAGGCCGCCCTGATCGCGATCTCCTTTTGCCTCGCATCTGTTTTGGCCAACAGCAGGCTCGCGATGTTCACGCACGCGACCATCAAGACGAGGAACACCGTTCCCATGAGGAGCTGGATCAGGCCGCGGTCAGTCGGGCCGGGAAATACCTCACGTAGCGTTTCCAGGTTGATACCGACATCACCGTTGGTCTCGGGATAGAGAGAGCCCAGTCGGCCCGCGATCGCCGACATCTCTGCCTGCACCGCCTCCAACGTGGCTCCACGGTTCAGCCGAGCGGTGACCACCAGTGACCTGTTCGTTCGATCTTCCCTGCGATCCTCGAAATTGTCGGCCACCCACATTGACACATTGCCGAAGAGCCAGTCGAAAGATTCGGGCATGACACCCACGATCGTGTGGCTCTGACCGTTGAGCGTTACCGTGCTGCCAACGGCGCTGGGATTTGCACCAAAGCGGCTCCGCCACATCAGCTCACCGAGTACGATGACGGGAGTGTCTTCGACCCCTCCCTCATCACTTCGGAATGTGCGTCCCAGGAGCGGTTCTTCCCGCAGTTCGGTGAAGATGCTCGGCGTCACCGATGTGGTGTTCACACGTTCCGGTCGGTCGAGTCCGGTCATGTTCGCGACTCCGAATTGCGCCGCGAACATTGATTCGAATGACGATGCCTGGTCTCGCCAATCGAGGTAGTTGGCAGCCGACACAAACTCTTGATCACCCTCGATGTTGCGGTCGTCCTGCCAGAGCATTACCAGGTTTTCAACCTCGTGGTAGGGGAACGGTCGCAGCAGCCATTGGTTCACGATCGAGAAGATCATTGTGTTCGCCGCCACTCCCAGTGATAGTGAGACGATCGCGATTACCGTCACGACGGGTGTCTTCAGGGTCATGCGGACCGCGTAAACCAGGTCCTTCCGAAATGAACCGAACATGCGGCTGTTCCTTCTGGGAGAAGGTGGGAAAACTGTTCGTCTGTTGGTTGGTCGGGCTCGCTCGACAAGAGCATTGCGGTGTTCGCGGAATGCCACAACAAGAAGCCCGCCTATCTCGCGGCACCAAAACGGGACCGTCTGTCTGGTCGATCCGAAAGACCTGCGGCAATCCCCAAACGCTGCCAGCATTTCGGCACCGAATTCCTTTCGGAAACCGGAAGGGAGCAGCAGACGCATCAAGACGGAATACACTCGTTCTGAACTCGAGCGTTTTCCGGCGCTACGATTGGAACCATTCATTCAGGGCGTCCGCTCGACGAACTGGGTTTCGCGGACCATCTCGGCAAGCCGGTTTATTCTCTGCACTTCGCTTTGCGCAACGACTCGGCCGAAATCCGTGATCCGGTAATATCTCCGCCTCTCGTCGTCGAGTTCCGGGTCGGGTCTCATGTTGGATTGCTCTACGAGACCATCCCTCATCATCCGCTTGATGGCGCCGTAGAGGGTGCTGGTACTGAGCTGGACCTCGTTGTCACTTCTGGCCTGGATGTCCTTGATGATCGCGTATCCGTGTCTGTCACCTTCGGCCAGCGACAAGAGAATGTGAAAAACCGGTGTTGAGAGAGGCAGAAGCGCTTTCGCTGAGGCGCTCGACGAGTTTCCCATCTGACGTATTCCCGATCGAAGAGTTTTGGGACTATTGCCGTTCGAGATATATCCTACGAGGGAATAGTTGCTCGGGTTTCAGGGGACGCGCGGAGTGGGAGAAAACGATGGAGATCTGGGCACAACAGAACGCCACCCAGCCGCTGCTGCCGAGTGGCGTTCTACCTCACTTTTATTGTGCGTTTTCTATCCGTGCCCGGCGCTGCCCAGTACGTTCTCGTTCTTGTGCTTCATCAGGTCAATGAGTGCATCACGGGCTGGCCCGAGGTACTTCCGTGGGTCAAACTCGCCGGGGTTCTCAGCGAGCGACTTGCGGACCAACGCCGTCATTGCCAGACGCCCGTCGCTGTCGATGTTGACCTTGCATACCGCCGAGCGAGCTGCCTGCCGCAGCTGATCTTCCTCGACCCCGCGAGCGCCTTCGATCTTGCCGCCGAAATCGTTGATCATCTGCACGTACTTGGGAACGACGCTGGAGGCGCCATGCAGCACGATCGGGAAACCGGGGATGCGCTTTTCGATTTCCTCCAGGATGTCGAACCGCAGCGGCGGAATCTCGGCATCCAAGGGGAATTTGTATGCGCCATGAGAGGTGCCGATCGAAATCGCGAGGCTGTCTACCTGCGTTCTGGCCACAAAATCTTCGACTTCTTCGGGCTTCGTATAGAGTGACTGCTCGTGTTGTACGTGTTCCTCTATTCCCGCGAGCACACCGAGCTCACCCTCGACGGACACATCGTGTTGGCGCGCGAACTCGGTCACCTTGCGGGTCAGAGCGATGTTCTCTTCGTACGGGAGATGCGATCCGTCGATCATGACGGATGAAAATCCTGATTCGATACACGAAACGCACAAATCGTACGAGTCGCCGTGATCGAGGTGCACAACGATCGGGATAGCGGGATCGGAGATCTGCTTGGCCATCTCCACCGCTCCGCGCGCCATGTGCACGAGCATGGTCTGGTTGGCGTAGTTCCGCGCACCCTTTGAGACCTGGAGGATTACCGGGCTCCGGGTTTCACTGCACGCAGTGATGATTGCCTGCAGTTGCTCGAGGTTGTTGAAATTGTAAGCCGGAATGGCGTATCCGCCTGCAACCGCCTCTTTGAACAGACCTTTGGTGTTTACGAGCCCGAGTTCGGAATAGTGGACCATCTGTTTCTTCCTTCCTGATTCACCTTAAAAAAACACGGAACGTGGCCGGTCCTCGGCCAGCCAGGGACCGCATGATTGCACATCAAACAGTTGAATGCCGAAAGCAATCAAATGCCAGACCGAAATAAAACGAGGAAAGGGAGGAAAGCGGAAGCGGGCAATACGAATACGGGAGCCCGAAGCCCAATAGACTACGTAGGCTTCATTGCCTTGGACACAGCATTGCTGAAGCGGTCCCAGCTGGCCGCTGCCCGGTCCAGGTGCTTTTTGCCTTTGCGAGTTAGAGAATAGAACCGTGCCTTGCGGTTGTTTTCGCTGCGGCCCCATTTGGACGTCAGGAGCCCCCGGCGCTGCATCCGGTACAGGGCGGGGTACAGCGAGCCTTCGTCAACCGTCAACACCTCATCGGATACTCTCTGGAGATGTTCGGTTATCGAGTAACCATGTCTCGGGCCGTCCTCCAGACAACGCAGTATCAGCATCTCCAGAGTCCCACGTAGCAGATCACCACGCTCTGTTTTCATGATATCCTCATTCTTCTCTGAGAGAACGAACCGGGTCGACACTGAGCGCTCGCCTTGTGGGAATCCAAGTCGCCAGGGAAGCGGCGAAGAGGAGCAAAAGTGGCGCAAACGCAAGCGAGATCGGGTCCGAAGGCTCCACACCGAACAGCAGGCTTCGGATGAGAGGAGCTGCCACGAATGAAGCTGCCATGCCTACGATGCCTCCAATCAAGACGGCCACCGAGGCGCGCGAAGCAACGAACAAAACTACCCTGCGGTGCGGTGATCCCAACGCCAGGCGCACGCCGATTTCTCGGGTACGTTCACCTACCGCGAGGCTCAACACTCCGAACAGGCCCACCGTCGAGAGTATGAGCCCAACTACTGCCAAGACAGAGTAGAGTTCGGCATTCATTCTCTGCGGATAGGTAAAACCGCTGACGACCCTGGAATAGGGAAGGGCATTAACGATCGCCAGACGAGGGCTCACGTTTCGCAATTCCTGTCTCAACAACGGCACTGCTGCCGCCGGATCGATGGTTGTTGACACCAGGAACGCGTTGCCGGGTGTGTAGTAGTGCTGAGGATACGAGTAGTAGAGCACGGGTTCCGGATCACCCAGCAGTGTGGTGACTCGGGCATCGCTCACGACACCTACGACCTCGTATGAGTTGTCGAGATTGCCCTCATCATCGAGCGACCAGACCTGGCGTCCCACCGGATTCTGGTTCTGGAAGTAGAGACTCGCCGCGGTTTCGTTTACGACCACCACGCCCGGTGCATCCTCATCGTCGGTAATTGCGAAAGTCCGACCCGCAGTAACCTCCATCTCCACAGTCTCAAAGAAACCAGGCACCACTCGACCAACAGTCAACGATACGTCGTCTTCGAAACCGTCGAAGCGGAAATCCTCGGTCGGATGCCCTGAAAGTGGGGCTTGAGCGGCGACCGTCGCCTCAGCTACCCAAGACTCTTCATTGAATCGCGCCACCAGCTCTCGGTAAAACCGCTTGCGGTCTTCGATTGGAAGGCCCATGCTGCTCACAGATATGTAGCTCGACACCAGGTTGTCTGTGTCGAATCCCGCGTCTACTCCTTGTACCGCGTCGAGACTGCGAAGCACGAGGCCGCCGATCACGAGGAGCACGACGGTCATTGACACCTGAAGGGCAACCAGAACATCGCGGGCGCCGAGCAACGCTCGTCCTCCCCTTCCGCCGCGGAGCCGCGTCTTGCCCGCACCCGACCAGAGCAAAGACATCAGGTTCCTGCTGGCCACCCGGACTGCAGGCAGTATCCCAACAGCTACACCCGTCAAGATTGTAACGGCAAGAGCAAACAGGAATACGTGGAGATCGATAGAGACCTCTCTGGGTACGGCGGACCCCCAGACACTCGGCCGGTCGAAGTACGAACCCAATCGTGCAGCCGCCGGCTCAGCCACCAACAACGCGACGGCACCGGATATCGACGCGAGCAGCAGGTTTTCGGTCAACGCCTGCCTCACGAGCCTCCAGGGTGAGGCTCCCTGGGCCGCTCTGAGGGCGAGTTCCTGTGCGCGACGCGCAGCCACCGATAGGAGGAGGTTCGCGACGTTCGCACAAGCCAACAGAAGGAGGCCGACGGCCGCTGCTAGCATTACTCGGTTCGTTGTGGCTTCTGCCTCTCTCGCTCGCGGGTGAATCCAGGTCGCCGGAGCCACGAAGTAGTCGCGTTCGGAAACCTCCAGAGGGGCTGAGGCATCGAGGCCCGCACCGAATGCTTCCAATTCCGTGTCGGCGAGTCGTACGTCGGTTCCCGGAGTGAGGCGCCCGTAAACCCGCATGACGGAGATCTCCCGATTGCTCTCCCTGTTGGAACGTGCCCAATACACCCTCTTGTACTCTTCAAACGGGAGCCACACGTCGGGTCGGGTCGCGGCGCTCGAGCCCCTGAATTCCGGCCCGACAACGCCTATGATCGTGTACGGATTGTTGTTCAGGTGCAGGGTGCGACCGACTATGCTGGGGTCGGCATTGAACTCGGTCTGCCAGTAGGAAAAAGAAAGCAGAACCGTGGGAGGTGCGTCGGGACGATCGTCCTCAGGAAGGATCGGCCGTCCCAGACTCATTTCAATGTCCAGCAGTGTGAAGTACGATCCGGTAACGGCCTGGCCGAACAACACTCCCGTGCCCCTGTCTTCGAATCGGACACTTGCGGCGTAACCCGACTGGTCGGCTGCTAGTCCGGCAAACGCAGAGACGTTCTCCCTCGTGAGATCCATGAAGTCGGGATACGACAGCTCGCCGTAGGCATCCGCATCGGTCCTGTTGAACACTCTGACGAGGCTCTCCGAGTCGGCACCCGGAAAGGGCTGCTGGTAGCTGCGCAAGTATGTGAACACCGTTGTGCTGGCGGCGATGCCCAGTGAAAGGACCGCGATGGTGGAAATGGCGTAGCCAGGACTGTGGCGAACGTGTCGAAGGGCGGTTTTCAAGTCGTCGTAGAAAGCGAACAAAGGTCCTCCTCCGAACGAGTGGGCCGGCGCGCCTGCGAGGATCCTTGCGCCACTGTCATGGATGGCCTCGACATTCCCGAGTCTGCGCCTCGCATCAACCCGCGCCTCGGTCTCATCCATCCCAGCTTTGAGGTTCGAATCGAACTTCATGTCGAGGTGAAACCGCAGTTCCTCGTCTATCTCGTGGCGCAGCTTCTCGAGACCGCCGCGCCATCCCAGTTTCACCAGCAACGCTCTGAACCAGGTCAAAGGTACTCCTTGCCAGCTGGAGCGAACCTGCTCCACCAAGCCGAAAGGAACCCGACTATCATTAGAGTGTCTAAGGTAAGATTACTCCGACGGTTTCGATGAAACAAGACATCGGTCTGTTTCGTAGTCGCCGCAAACAGGACTGGAAACAAAACGGAAAGGTTCGACAGAATGCTACTCCGAGAATCCGCTACGCCGTTGGGCTTCGTAGGGATGCTGTTTTTCCTGGCTGCCGCGAGCGCTTTTGCCCAGACTCCCACCGAAAATCCAGTGCCCACTTGGATGGTGTCCGGCGCATACCCAATGGATCGAGTGAGCCGCGATGTTTACCCAAACTTCTACGGCATCTTCCTGGCCGATTGGCGACTCGTTGAGACCCAGTCCTCGGGGTTGCTCGACATCACCTCGAGAACCACTCGGCAGAACGAAAGCGGCGACGTCGTGTTGGCACGACACATCTTCTCCTCGGCCGAAGACCGCACGATGAACCTCTCATTCGGATACTCCGAGGAAATCGATCTGTTCTTCAACGGTCAAAGGCTGTACCGAGGACAGGGTGATAGTTCTCAGCAGTCAGCGACATCACTCTCAGACCTCGTTCTTCACAACCAGGTGCCCGTGCAAGTGAAGAGCGGACTCAACGAGATACTGGTGATGGTGTCGGCCGTGTCCGGAGAATGGGGCTTCAAGATGCTCGCCGATGGGGAACTGGCGGCGAAGGCAATCGATCACTCGATTTCCGAGCAGGTATGGATGACGCCCGACACGTTCCTGACGCCGGAAACGGTTCTGAAAGACCCCAACCGTGACATCCTCTACGTATCCAACTTCGACAACCAGTACAGCCGCAAGCCTGAACCCAGCGGCTATATCTCGAGGCTTTCCATGGACGGCGAGATTCTGGTATTGCAGTGGGTGGACGGCCTTCATGCGCCGACTGGCATGGACACCTGGCGGGATACACTCTACGTAGCTGAGCGCGAACACCTGCTGGCGATCGACTTGGCGTCCGGGACAATCGCGGGTCGTTGGCCGATACCGGACCCGGTCTTCCCAAACGACGTCGTTATCGACGACCGAGGAACCGTCTACGTGTCTGACACGAGAACGGGAGACTGGGCTGAATCGCGCATCTACAGATTCCGCGATGGCGAGTTCGACGTGTTTGCCAATGAAGGCATCAGCCGCGCCAATGGCATCTGGATTCACGAGGGATGGCTCTTCGTTGGCAGCTCGGGAGACGGCTTGCTGAAGCGTGTGGACCTCGAAACCGGTCGCGTCGAAGTGGTCTTGTCGCTCGGTGCGGGAATCATAGACGGTATGCGAGTGGACCGGGATGGAAACATCCTGGTATCGCACTGGGAGGGGCAGCTCTACAGGATCTCGCCAGAGGGAGATTTGGTAGAAATCCTCGATGCGATGCCTGAGAGATGGAACGTGGCGGACTTCGAATACCTGCCGGATGAATCATTGCTCCTGATCCCAACATTCTTGGACAACCGCGTCAGGGCTGTGCGGATCGTTCGTTAGGTCTGCATCGTCGTCGTCCTGGTGGATCGAAGTATGTTTATGCCCCAATGTCACTCGTGCTTGAGAGGATCTGTTGAATGAAAACCCCAGTTGATCGTCGCAGCTTCTTGAAGGCATCCGGCATTGCCGTTGTGGGTGCAGGCGTTGAAAGATCGCCGCTGGACGAAACGCCAAACCGAGAGAAGAAGGACCAGGAACTCGGCGTACGGGAGTTTCGCACCTTGGGTAGAACTGGGTTCGAGGTTTCTGACATCGGTTTTGGAGCTGGGTTTCTCAACAACGCCAACGTGATGGAAGTCGCGCTCGACATGGGTGTGAACTACATCGACACGGCCGAACACTACGCCAACGGCCAATCTGAACGGGCAGTTGGTGAAGCAATGAGGAACCGGGATCGATCGAAGGTCTTTGTCACCTCCAAGCTGAATCTCACGTTCGGGGGAGGCGCGGAGGTCGAGGATCTCAAGCGGAGGTTCCAGAGGTGCCTCGAGCGCCTCCAGATGGATTACGTGGACTGCCTCATGATCCACATGACCCCACGGGCCGACCAGATCAAACACGAGCCCTACCACAGGGTAATCGAGGAGTTGAAGGCCGAGGGGAAGGTGAGATTCAGCGGATTGTCCAACCACGGGACCGAACACTCGGTCTACGGTAACACCCAGGACACGATGGAGTCTGTGATCGGCGCGGCCGCGGAGGATGGCCGCTTCGATGTAGCTCTCTTCGTTTACAACTTTCTGCAAAAAGAACAGGGCGAGCGCGTGATCGAGATGTGTCGTTCCAAGAACATGGGCGTCACGCTGATGAAGACCGATCCGGTCAACGTGAACGCGCGCGTTGTCGAATCCAACGAGCAGAGGCGGCAAAGCGGTCGCCAGCTGCCGGAACGTGCACAAAGGCTTGCGGACGAATACGCAGAGTTCGCCGCCGGGGCGGAGGAGTTTTTGCGCCAGCACCGGTTGGAGTCAGCCAGTCAGGTTCGTGCGGCGGCAACCAAATTCGTGCTCGACAACCCGGGAGTGCACTCGGTTTGTCCGACGATCAACACCTTCGATCAGCTCGAATCGTTCGTGTCACTATCAGGGCTTCGTCTCTCACGGGCGGAAAGTGGGATGCTCGAGAATTACGGTACGCTTTTGGGTCGGTTTTACTGTCGTCACGCGTGCAACTCCTGCGAGCGTTCGTGTCCCAAAGGCGTCCCTGTCAACACCATCCTTCGATACAACCACTACTTCGAGGCGCACGGTAGAGAAAAACATGCGATGGGGAAGTACGCGCGCCTCACGGGGAACACCGCAGAAGCCTGCGAGGACTGTGATGGGCACTGCGAATCCGCCTGTCCTCATGGTGTACCGACGCGAACTCTGCTGGCCAACGCCCACCGGAATCTGATTCTGGCCTGAAGCGGCATCGACAGTCCGAACCGGCATACTCTTCCTCGTGCCGGTTCGGATTGGCGGGATCGGCTCTTCTCTTCTGCTTTTCCGCTGGTCATAAACTATTGTTACGTAAGTACTTAGGAGTCGCGCCTCCCACGGCTCTGCCTTGGTTCGGTTCTTGCCATTTCAGGGCTGAAAGTGTCTCCGTGAGTGGCCGGATACATGGAGAATTGATAGGCAAGGCGTACGAATCGGCAGGTGATGAAAAGCTCCAGGCTCCGGAAAAACCTTTTCGTCGTTGCCACCGCGGTTTCTTTTGCCGCGGTCGCTTCTGGATGCGACAACCCCGCGTCGCCGGGGGGGCCTGGTGTTGTTGTTCGTACTACCCTTCGGCTGTCGTCAGAACTCCCTCTCGGCGCGTTGGAGCTGATACGGCTTTCTTCGGCCCAGGTTGAATTGGTGGATGACGGCTATTCGGTCACTGCAGTGGACACGGTAGTGCTGTTGGCCCAGGACGCCGGCACCGCCGCCTGCAGTGTGTTCGTGCCGGTTTCTCCCTATGGCGGTGCCTTCGACATCACATACGCACTTCTGGACAGTTCAGGTGTCGAGATGTTCACGGGCGAGATTCCCGAGGTCTTTCTCGAGGCTGGCAACCCGAACGAATCTGAAGCGACGCTCACCTACGCCGGGCCCGGTGCGAACGCCACGGCGATAGAGATCGTCCAAGGCGGACAGACGATATTCGGTGGTGACACAGTCTCCGTATCTGCCGCAGTTCGCGATGCGGATGGGACTCAGCTGAATGAGACTCCGGTTTTCTGGCAGTCACTGAACGGTGACCGTCTGTTTGTATCGTCTCCTGACACCGGGCTGATCGTAGCCGATTCAGTGAGAGGCACCGCAGCCGTTACCGCCACGCTTCTGACTGGTCAGGCCGACACAGTCTTCTTCGAGGTGCAGCCGCCTCCCGATCAACTGTTGTTGGCCGGAGGGGGATCGTTGACCGGTACCGTCGGCACTCCACTGGCCGATCTGCTGGTGGCGC
>Ga0180435_10002908_pt1 | contig 17337 bp, 8 predicted proteins | sample SS_ome_3_FD_132467 | JGI IMG/M metagenome (GOLD analysis project Ga0180435, IMG submission 132467) | Hypersaline lake sediment archaeal communities from the Salton Sea, California, USA - SS_3_S_1 metaG | ecosystem: Environmental > Aquatic > Non-marine Saline and Alkaline > Hypersaline > Sediment...
GCACATCGGCAGGAGGACGGTAGATCCGAATCAGGCGTAGAAGGGAGTGGCGGCGATGGTTGAACACATATTGGTCCCCCTGGACGGCTCATCGCTGGCTGAGCGGGTGCTGCCGCACACCGTCGCTGTTGGGCGAGCGATGGATGCGAACGTGACCCTGTTCAGGGCGGTGGCTCGGCAGCCGGCGAACGCTGGTTCTCGGGCCGTCGATCCTCTCAGCTGGCACATGCGGAAGTCTGAGGCCGAGGCCTATATGAAGGACGTGGCCGAGCGCCTTGGGGAGGCCGGTCTGCGCGCCGAGGTTCGGCTGGCCGAGGGTAGGCCCGCGGGCCGGATCATCGACTTTGCCAGGGAAGAGAACGTCGATCTAATCATCATGAGCAGCCATGGAGACAGCGGACTGAGCGCCTGGAACATCAGCAGCGTGGTCCAGAAGGTCATTCTGCGAGCCTACGCACCGACGATGATCGTTCGAGCCTACCAGGCTGTGACGGAGGAGCTGACTGGTCTGAGCTATGCTCGGCTGCTCGTACCCCTCGACGGATCCCAGCGCGCTGAATGCACGCTTCCCTGGGCTCGGGAGTTGGCGCAGCACTATGACGGGCGACTCATCCTGGCCCACGTGGTGAAGAGGCCCGAGGTTCCCCGCCGCGCACCCTTGTCGGAGGAGGAGGCTGATCTGATTGAGCGGCTTACGGCGTTGAACCGCGAGAAAGGCCAGGCGTACCTGGATGATCTCGGATCGAGGCTGGATCTGGAGGTGGAGCCCCGCCTGGTGGTGAGCGATGATCCGGCGATGGCTCTTCACACCCTCGCGGACGATGAGGAGGTCGACCTCGTGGTGATGGCGGCGCACGGATACTCGGGTAAGAAGAGCTGGCCGTACGGCAGCGTGGCATTGAACTTCATCGCCTACGGGTGCGGGCCGCTGTTGATCGTGCAAGACGTGCCGCCCGAGGAGGCCGGTGAAACCGAGGCGGAGCGCGCGGCCAGGGAACGTGCCGGTCATTGAGCCGGTCGGCATTGGTGCACGAGCTCCCGGACGTACCATCGAAGAGCCGAAGAGGGTGCGGCACATCGACGGCTCTGCCCACTCATCTCCAGACCGAACCAACCACACGGTATGCAGACTATGAGTCAACCCAACCCTGACACGGACGGCGACGGCAGACGCATCAAGGAGGCGGCCCGGAAACTGGCCGCCGGGCACAGCGCCTCCCGGTCGGCGGGACCGGCGCCGGTGCTGCTGGACCGACTTCCCGCTCTGGAAAAGGTGCTGCACGAGGCCTACGCTGGTTATGTCCAGCTGTCGGAGGAGCGGGGCGCGCTCTCGGGAGTCGGAGAATGGCTGCTCGACAACTTCTACGTTGTGCTGCAGGGGATCCGGCAGATCCGCGAGAACATGCCCCCCGGGTATTACGCTCGGCTCCCGAAGCTGGAGGGTTCGACGCTGCGGGGCTACCCGCGTATCTACGCGCTGGCCCGCTGCATCGTTCAGATGAGCGGCGGCCACGTGGATGTGGGCCAGGCGGCACGATTCGTGCGCGCGTACCAGGATGAGCGGGCGTTAACCATGGGGGAGATCTGGGCTCTGCCCACGATGCTCCGCCTGGCCGCGGTGGAGGTCCTCACACAGGCCGTGTCCCGCGCGGTGGACAAGGAGATTCCGCTGGAGGAGGACGCCTGGCCTGACCCACTGAGTTTCCACGGAGAAATGGAGGAGCCCCTCGTGGCCGCGGCGATCAAGAGCCTCCGAGCGATCGACGCCCAGGATTGGGAGGCCTTCTTCGAGGCCACCAGCCTAGTGGAGAGAACCCTACGCGAGGAACCGGCTGGCGTTTACCCGAGGATGGACTTCGATACCCGAGATCGATATCGGGGTGTGATCGAGGAGTTAGCGCGGCGCGTCGGGGAGACGGAGCAGGCGGTGGCCGAGGAGGCGATGGACCTGGCGGGACAGCGGCAGGAGCGTGAGGCGGAGGACGGTGCCGGTGCACGCCTTCACGACGACCGGGAGGCACACGTGGGCTTCTACCTGGTCGGCGAGGGCCTTGGGCAGCTTGAGGAAGCCCTTGGGTACCGCGGGGCTCCGCTGGAACGTCTCCGGCGTGCCATCCTGCGTCACCCCACGCCGGTTTATCTTGGCAGCATCACAGTTGTCACGCTGCTCATGCTGGCGGGCGCGCTGCTCTATGCGTGGGCGGCCGGGGCCGCGCCGTGGAGCCTGGCAGCGGTAGGCGTGTTGGGCGCTGTACCCGCGTCGATGGTGGGGGTGAACCTGGTCAACGTGGTGGCGACCCGAATGGTTTCGCCCAGGGTGCTGCCGAAGCTGGATCTGAGCGGCGGTATCCCCGACGAGTATCGCACGATGGTCGTGGTGCCCGCCCTACTGACCTCGAATGAGGAGGTCGACTTCCTGGCCCGGCAGCTGGAGCTGCATTATCTCGGCAATGCGGACGACGCGCTGGGATTCGCCCTGCTCAGCGATTTCGCCGATGCACCGGAGAAGCACTTGCCGGAGGATGAGCGGCTCCTCGAGGCGGCCCGGACGGCCATCCGCCAGCTAAACCAGAGGTACGGAACCGGGCCGGAGGACGGGCCTTTCTATCTCTTCCACCGCGAGCGGCTTTGGAACCCCAGCGAGAATCAGTGGATGGGGTGGGAGCGGAAGCGGGGGAAGCTGGTTGAGTTCAATCGGCTCTTGCGCAAGGGTGGCGAGACGTCGTACGTGGTGAAGCTGGGGGACCTTGATTTCCTGACCGACGTGACCTACGTGATCACCCTGGACGCAGACACGGTCTTCCCCCTCGATGCGGGGCACCGGCTGATCGGTACCCTCGCCCATCCTCTCAATCGAGCCGAGTTTGCCGAAGGGACCGGAGATCGACGAGTTGGGGGGCGCGCGGGCCAACGCGTGCTGCGGGGCTACACGGTGCTCCAGCCGCGCACGGAGGTGAAGGCGACAGCGGCGACGCAGTCCCGCTTCACGAGGGTCTTTGCCGGAGATGCCGGGCTCGATCTCTACACGCGAGCGGTCTCCGATGTCTATCAAGACCTCTTCGGCGAGGGCGTCTACACTGGGAAGGGTATCTACGACGTGGAGGCCTTCGAACGAAGCCTCCGCGGACGGGTGCCGGAGAACGCCCTACTCAGCCACGATCTCTTCGAGGGCATCCACGGTCGGGCGGGCTTGGTGTCGGACGTGGTTCTGTTTGAGGACTACCCTCCGACGTACCTCAGCTATGCGCAGCGGAAGCACCGCTGGGTGCGCGGCGACTGGCAGATCCTACCCTGGCTGCTGCCCCGGGTCCCGCTTGCCAGCGGCGGCAAGGTGCCGAATTCGCTCTCGTTGCAAGATCGATGGAAGATCTTCGATAACCTGCGCCGCAGCTTGCGGTCGCCGGCTATGCTCGCTCTCTTGATCGCGGGATGGCTGGGTCTACCGGGCTCGCCGTGGGTCTGGACGCTCATGGTGGCGGTCGTGTCGGGCCTCCCGCTGATCACCGGCACGGTCCGGAGGATCGCTCGGCGTTTGCGCGGGCCGCGGTCGGTTGGTGAGGGTGGGCAGTTGGGGAGAGAGGTGGTGCGATGGCTGCTGAATCTGGCGTTCCTCCCGTATGAATCGATCCTGATGGTCGATGCTATCGGGACTTCACTGGTGCGTCTGCTCGTCAGCCGGCAGCGGCTCCTGCAGTGGACGACGGCTGCCCACACCGTGAAACTGTTTGGGCGTGAGTCCCGCATTGGGCTCCTTTGGCGCCGGATGCGCTGCGGACCGGTGGTGGGCCTACTGGTTGCCGCTGCCCTGGGGCTGTTCCGACCGGGAGTGCTTCCCATCAGTGCCCCGCTCATCCTCCCGTGGCTCTTGTCCCCCTTCCTTGCGGCATGGATCGGGCAGTCTGCGGATGACGAGCCGGTGGAGTTGGCCTCGAGGGACAAGCGACGTCTGCGCCATCTGGCACGCCGGACGTGGCTCTATTTCGAGCGGTTCGTAGGGCCAGAGGATCACTGGCTGCCGCCAGATCACTATCAGGAGGAGCCGCGTGGTACCGTGGCGCATCGAACGTCGCCGACGAACATCGGGATGACGCTGCTGTCCACTTTGGGCGCGTGGGAGCTTGGCTACGTCAGCCTGATGGGGCTGATGCTGAGGATCAGCGACACGTTTGACAGCCTCGATGAGTTGGAGAGGTACCGGGGGCATTTCCTCAACTGGTACGACACGCGCAACTTGAGCACATTGAGCCCGCGGTACGTGTCGACCGTGGACAGTGGGAATCTGGCGGCGGCCCTTATGGCGCTGGCCCAGGGTCTCGAGGGGGTGCAGCATCGGCCTGTCCTCCGCTGGGAGCGCTGGCGGGGGCTCTGTGACACGCTCGGCGTGCTCCGGGAGGTGGTGGGCGAGATCCCGTCAGACGAGGAAGGGATTGCAGAAGGGGTTTCTGAGGTACGATCGTGCGCTCAGTCGATCTGCGACATGATTGCAGAAGGCAGAGACGAACCAGAGAACTGGGTGCGCCTATTGACCCAACTGGAGACCGTGATTGAGGCGTCATTCCATCCTCGTCTGGAGGCCCTGCTGGAGGCGGGGGCAGGGCGGCTCGATGTGGCCACGCTCCGCGCGTTGCGGCTATGGTCGGAGAGGATCCATTTCCACCTCTCCGATCTCCGGGACGAGGTCGATCGCGTGGTGCCGTGGATGGTGGCTATGGAGGAGCGTCCGGCCCTCCTCGGGGGAGAGAAGGGATCGGCGGAGGAGACAGCGGTGCAGAGGGTCACGTCGGATGCCCGCTGGAGGGCGTTGACCGACACCTTGAGCGGTATCCCGCGGCTCGACGGGTTGACGGAAACGTGCCGGACCGCTCGGGAGCAGATGGGAGAGCTGATCGATTTCCTGGAAAAGGGGGCGAAAGAGAGAACCGAAGGGGCCGGTACGGAGGCCCAGGATGCGGAGGCTTTCGAGGATGGGGTTGCCTGGTGCCGTGAGCTGGATGCGGCGCTGGAACGTACGCGCATGGGTGCCGGAACCATGATGATCGGCGTGCAGGGGCGTATGGGACGGGCGCAGGCGTACGTGCAGGCGATGGATTTCGGGTTCCTCTACGATGCCCAGCGTGACGTCTTCCATATCGGGTACCGGACGGATACCGAACAGCTGGATGAGAATCACTACGACCTACTGGCCTCCGAGGCGCGCATTGCCTCGCTGGTGGCAATCGGGCAGCGGCAGGTGCCGCAGCGGCACTGGCTCCACCTAGGCAGGCCAATGACGGAGGTCGGCGGGCTGCGCGCCCTCCTGTCTTGGGGGGGATCGATGTTCGAGTACTTGATGCCGGATCTGCTAATGCGGAACTACGACGGGACGCTGCTCAGCGAGGCGAACCGTGCTGCCGTCCGCTGCCAGATGGCGCACGCAGACGCCAGGCACGTCCCGTGGGGTGTGTCTGAGTCAGGTTACTACCGGTTAGACGGACAGCAGAACTATCAGTACCGGGGGTTCGGTGTCCCGGGCCTGGGGAGGAAACGCGGCCTGGGGGAGGATCTGGTCGTGGCGCCCTACGCGTCGCTCCTCGCGGTGAGTATGATGCCGGGCGAGGTTCTCAAGAACGTGGAGGCTCTGGCCGAGGAGGGGATGCTGGGTCCTTACGGGCTCTACGAGGCGCTGGACTACACGGAAACCCGGCTGCCCATGGGCCAGACGAAGGCCATTGTCCGGTCCTACATGGTCCACCATCAGGGGATGATCCTGACGGCACTGGTCAACTACCTGACGGATCGGGGAGCGGACGCCTGGTTCCACCGGGATCCCCGGGTGGAGAGCGTCGAGTTTCTGCTGCAGGAGCAAGTGCCGCGTCAGGTGCCGCTGGAGACCGCGCCGGAGGAGAGCCTGGGGATCGAGAGCCCGGAGCGCGAGAGGGTGGCCCTGGAACCCTGGTCCGTGCCTACGGATGGCCCGATGCCCCAGGTCCACGTCCTGTCCAACGGCCGTTATGGGCTTCTGTTAACGGAGGCGGGCGGCGGTTACAGCACGTACGTGGCGGACCGAGAGCGGCACAGGGATCCGACGGCCATCACGAGGTGGCGGGCGGACACGACCCAGGACTGCTGGGGGCTTTGGATCTACGTACAGGATCGAGATACCGGCGCCCTCTGGTCCGTCACGGAGCAGCCCCGCGGCGTGGCAGCGGACGAGGAACAGGTGAGGTTCTACCCCCACAAGGTGGAGTACCGGCGGCGGCACGGCGATATCTCCCTGCACACTGAGGTCACCGTGGCGCCAGAGGAGGACGTGGAGATCCGCCGCGTCACGTTGACGAACCATAGTGGAGAGCCGCGACGGCTCCGGGTGTGCAGCTACGGGGAGGTGGTGCTGGCAGATCAGGATCAAGACCGACGCCATCCGGCGTTCAACAAAATGTTCATCGAGAGCGAATATGACGATACGCTGAACGCGATGGTATTCACCCGGCGACCGCGCTCGGCCGAGGCGGTGCCGATGCACGTGGCTCACGCGCTGGTCCCGTCGGACGGTACGGAGCCGACCCGAGCCTACGACGGGGATCGCCGGAGCTTTGTGGGCCGCGGGCGGTCCGTTCGTGAGCCGCTCGCGATGCTGTCTGGAGGCGCTGCGGAGTCCGATGCCGTGGTGGAAAGAGCCGCCTGGTTGTCGGGCTCGACCGGGTCGACACTGGACCCGATCATGGCCCTGGGCCAGGAGGTAACGGTCGGCGCGCACGCCACGGCTCGGGTGGCCTACCTAACCGCGGCTGGGGAGTCCAGGGAGGACGTCGCGGCGTTGGCACGCCGGTATGGGAGCTGGTCGCGCATCAACCGGGCCTTCGAGCGGGCGCACACCCAGAGCGAGGTGGAGCTCCGAAACAAGGACCTGGAGGTAGCCGACCTGCGGACGATTCAGCGGGTGCTCTCCGTCCTGGTCTACCCGCACCGGTCGCTGCGAGCAGCGGTGGAGATCCTGGTGGGAAATCGCCGGGGACAGTCGGCTCTGTGGCCGCTGGGGATCTCCGGGGACTATCCCATCGTGCTCGTGCGCATCGACACCGAGGAGGACGTGCCGCTGGTGCGGGAGCTGCTGCGCGCCCACGCGTACTGGCGGGACCGTCAACTCAGAATCGACCTGGTGATTCTCAACGAGCGGGACGTAGGCTACGCGCAGGAGTTGAACGATCAGCTCCACCGGGTGATCCGGCAGATGGACAGTGACGCCTGGGTGAACCGTCGGGGTGGTATCTTTGTGGTGCGGGCGGATCGGATGGAGGAGCCGACGCGGGTGCTGCTGGCGACGGCGGCCCGGGCGGTCTTTGATGCGGGCCAAGGTGACCTGAAGAGCCAGGTGGAGGGCACGTTGGAGGGTCCTCCGCGCCTCCCGGCCTTCACCCCCGGCGGCCGCGCGGGTGAACGGGAACTGACTCCGGAGCTGGAACGGCCCAGCGGACTCCAGTTCGACAACGGCGTGGGCGGCTTCACGGCCGATGGGGCCGAATACGTGATCTATCTGGAATCCGGGGCTGAGGGCGAGGATCGAACCGGCTGGCCGCCGGCTCCGTGGATCAACGTGATGGCGAACCCATCCTTCGGGTGCCTGGTGTCCGAGACAGGCCTCGGGTATAGCTGGGCGGAGAATAGCGGAGAGAATCGCTTGACACCCTGGCGGAACGACCCCGTCTCGGACCAGCCTGCCGAGGCGGTCTACCTGCGCGATGAGGAGACGGCGGAGGTGTGGACGCCTACGCCTCAGCCAGCCGGCGACCGAGGCCCCTACGTGGTCCGCCACCGCGCCGGGAGGTCTGTCTTTGAGCACAACAGTCACGGGCTGGAGCAGGAGCTCGGCGTTTTCGTCGATCGTGACGCGCCGGTGAAGGTGGTGGAGCTGCGGCTGCGGAACACGTGGAAGCACCGAAGACGCCTGACGGCCACGTTCTACGCCGAATGGGTCCTGGGTATCAACCGGGATAGGGCCCAGCAGACCATCGTGCCGAGGTATGATCCCGAGACGGGGGCTCTGCTGGCTCGGAACCCGTACAGCCCGGAGTTCGACCAGCGCGTTGCCTTCGTGGCCGCCAGCAAGGATCCACACGGGGTGACGGCGGACCGTACCGAGTTCCTGGGCCGGAGGGGGAGCATGGAGCAGCCGGCCGCCCTGGGCCGGGTGGGGCTGGCGAGCCGGGTGGAGCCGGGCCTAGATCCGTGCGCAGCCCTGCAGATCCACCTGGAGATCGATCCGGGCGAGACAGAAAAGGTCTACTTCCTCCTGGGCCAGGGGCAGGACGCAGAGGAGAGCCTAGGGCTCATCAGGCGGTTCCAGGATACTGAGGCGATCGACGAGGCGCGAGGAAGGGTCGAGGCGTGGTGGGATGATCATCTGGGCATGGTGACGGTCGACACACCCGATCCTGCTATGGACGTCATCCTCAACCGCTGGCTCCCGTACCAGGCGCTAAGCTGCCGGGTTTGGGGACGGTCGGCCCTCTACCAGTCGAGCGGCGCCTTCGGCTTCCGCGATCAGCTTCAGGACGTGATGTCGCTCTTGCACGCCGCCCCGGAGCTGGCCAGGGAGCACATCCTGCGGGCCGCACGCCACCAGTTCGAGGAGGGGGACGTTCTCCACTGGTGGCACCCGCCGTCAGGGCGCGGTGTGAGGACGCGCATCAGCGACGACCTCCTCTGGCTGCCCTATGTGACGGCCGAGTACGTCGAGGCGACGGGCGACGAGGCCCTTCTGGAGGAGCGGGTGTCTTTTCGAAAGGGGGAACCGCTGGATCCCGACGAGGAGGAGAGGTACGGGTCCTATGAGCTGACGGAGGAGAAGGCGTCGGTGTACGAGCACTGTCTGCGCGCTCTGGAGCGAGGCACGACGTCCGGGCCCAACGGCCTGCCCTTGATCGGAGCCGGAGATTGGAACGACGGCCTGAATCGGGTGGGCATCGAGGGCGAGGGGGAGAGCGTGTGGTTGGGCTGGTTCCTGTATGCGACGCTCTCGCGATTCGCGGATCTCTGCGCGAGGGTGGGTGAAACCGGACAGGCGGAAGTCCTCCGGGAGCAAGCTGGCGATGTCCAGAAGGCGTTGGAGGAGAGCGCCTGGGATGGGAACTGGTACATCCGCGCCGTGTACGGCGACGGCACGCCCCTCGGGTCCTCCACGAACGAGGAGTGTCAGATCGCGTCGATGGCCCAGTCCTGGGCCGTCCTATCCGGCGCCGGGGACCCGGAGAGGACGGCGGAGGCGATGGAGGCCGTGGCGGAACGGCTGGTCCACGAGAGCGACGACCCCCCGCCCGGACTGATTCATCTTTTCACACCTCCTTTCGACGAGACGCCCCAGGATCCGGGGTACATCAAGGGGTACCCACCGGGGATCCGGGAGAATGGAGGACAGTACACGCACGCCGCGTTGTGGGCGGTCTGGGCCTACACGGAGATGGGGCAGGGTGACCGGGCCGGCGCGCTCTTCCAGTTACTGAATCCGGTCCATCACAGCGATACCGGGGAGAAGATGCGTCGATACGGAGTGGAGCCGTACGTCGTCGCCGCGGACGTGTACAGTGGTGAGGGAGTGTTCGGGCGGGGAGGCTGGACCTGGTACACGGGGTCGTCGGGTTGGATGGTTCGGCTGGGGATTGAGGCGATCCTCGGGCTGCGGCGGGGGGGCGATGCGCTGTGGATCGAGCCCTGCATTCCCAGCGATTGGCCGGGGTACCGGATCGGTTATCGATTCGGAGCGACGACGTACCGCATCGAGGTGGAGAATCCGGAGGGCAGCTCGACGGGCATCGAGCGTGTTTCGATGGACGGCAAGGAGCTGGACGACGGCCGCATTCCTCTGGAGGACGACGGCGGCGAGCACCATGTGGTTGTGAAGATGGGGTAAGGCATGCCGGTAAATGACTACCCGGCGTTCCCGGATGGTCATTGTAGGCACACGAAATTCCAACTTTGTGCAACCAAAGCCAAAGGGATTCCCAACGGAGCACACCTCCAGTGACGTCCGTTTTCTGCTAGACTAAGGACAGCGCTCAGGTAGCGACGCGGAGAGGCCCTGACAGTTCTAGAGCCGGCCTGGCATCGTGAAGACGCTTCTGGATGGCGGAGGAAAGGCGTAGTGGCCGGCGTCGGCCATAGACTGGAGGGAGCGCACGCGGGGACATAGTGGTAGGAGGTGACTGTATGCCAGAGATAAGAACGGAGCTGGATTTCGAGTTCCATAGTGACGATCTGCCCACACCCGACTTGGAGGATGACCTGTGGGAGGAGAGTTGGGAGCGAGTTCAGGCATTGGCAGAGGGGCACGACGATCTCATCGGCGCCTCGGCCGCGGTAGAGCGGGTGGAGCACAGTGACACGCCGCACGTCTATCAGGCGCGCATCGTCGCGTACATTCGCCCGGATAACATCGTGGTGAAGAAGAAGGCGGAGAGCCCGATGGCGGCCCTCCAGCAAGCGCTGGATCGGCTAGAACGGCAGATTCGTAAGAAGCGGGAGAAGCTCGGGGAGCCCTGGGAGAAGCCAAAGAGCCCATAGGGCAGCCGGGTGCCTGTACCCGTGAGGGTGTTAGAGGTGGGGGAAGCTTAGCAACAGATATGAGGATGAAGGGAGGATGACGATGGCGAAGACGTATACGTACACGGCACGGAGTGCTGACAACCCAGAGCGCGTGGTCACGTTCACGCTGCGGGATTCGCGGATGTCTGTGGGGGTGGGGGCACCCATGGAACAAGTGGAGGCGGCGATCGAGTTGGGGCGCGGCAAAGAAGAGCCCGAGGAGGAGGGCGCCGAGGAGGGCACGGAGGTCGAGGTGGCGCGGGCCGAGCGGCCCAAGCTCTGGCTCCGGCCGGTCGCCGTGTCGTTGGTGGAACGAGGGACACAGCCGGTTCACTTGGACGACGTGGTCGCCAGGCTGAATAACGACTGGCTCACCGTCAGGGCCTGGGTGAGGGCCGGTGGACTGCGGGTCGTGCCGATCACGCTCATCGACGGTCGCGTGGACAATCCCGTGGCCGCTGGGGACTTCGTCGAGGAGGTCCAGGAGCGCAAGACCGTGACTGGCTTCAACATACTGGGCGTGCTTGACTACTGGGCGACGTGGATTGGCGTCAGTCTCGTGGCAATCTTTCTGCTTCAGAGCTCGCGCCGCAAGGGGAGCCAGAAGGACGAGGCGTAGCGCCCTTCGGCGGATAGGAGAGTGCGCGGCAGATGATGACAGAGGACGAGAACGGGGAGGAGCGGGACAACACGATGGGTGCCCAACGGACTGACCATCGAGACCCGGAGGGGGGCCAGCTGGAGGGAGTGTGGGCGCTGCCTGGCGAGGAGATCCTCAAGGCACTCGATGTGTCACCGGATGATGGCCTGGACGAGGAGGAGGTGCGGAGCCGGCGAAAGGACTACGGGGAGAACCGTCTCCGGTCCGCCGAGAGGCGGGATGCTCTCGACATCTTGGTAGAGCAGTTCAAGAGTGTCATTGTGGCCCTGCTGGCGGCGGCGGCCATCGTCTCCTTCGCCTTCGGAGAGGTGGTCGAGGGGATCGCGATAGGCGTAGTCATCCTCATCAATGCGGCAATCGGGTTCGTCACGGAGCTGCGCGCCGTCCGGTCCATGGAGGCGCTGCAGGAGCTAAGCCAGGTCAACTCGAAGGTGCGCCGGGACGGCCAGTCTCGGGAGGTGCCGGCTGAGCAGATCGTGCCGGGGGATATCCTGCTCGTCGATGGCGGTGACGTCGTCACCGCTGACGTGCGCTTGTTGGAGGCCTCGAAGCTCCAGGCGAATGAGTCGGCTCTCACGGGCGAGTCGGTACCGGTGAGCAAGCAGACGGATCCCGTGGATGAGGACACGTCCCTGGCGGAGAGAGCCAGCATGCTCTTCAAGGGGACGGCGGTGACCCGCGGTTCCGGGGAAGGTGTGGTGGTGGCCACGGGGATGGACACGGAGCTCGGCAACATCTCCTCTCTGGTTGAGAAGGCTGAAGAGCAAGAGACGCCGCTTCAGCGGCGCCTGACCGAGCTGGGCCGCCGCCTCATCTGGCTCACGCTGGGGATCGCGGCTCTGGTGATCCTCTCGGGCGTGATCAGGGGACGGGATCTGTTCCTTATGGTGCGGTCGGGGATTGCGCTGGCCGTGGCGAGTGTGCCGGAGGGGCTGCCCATCGTGGCAACGGTCGCTCTGGCCCGCGGCATGTGGCGCATGGCACGGCGGAACGCGGTGGTGAACCGGTTGTCGGCCGTGGAGACCCTGGGATCCACGAACGTGATCCTGACGGACAAGACGGGCACGCTCACGGAAAACCGCATGACGGTGACGCACCTTATTCTGCCGGCTTCCGATGACACGACCTACCGGGTCGACATCGAGGGCGAGGGACTCGACCTGAAGGGTGAGTTCAGCCTGGACGGCCAGGCCATCGACCCCAGAGAGCGGGAGGTGCTGGAGCAGGCTCTCCGGGTGGGTGTGCTCTGCAGCAATGCAGCGGTCAACACGGAGGGCGGGGAGGTCATCTCCGTCGGTGAGCCGACGGAGGTCGCGCTGCTCGTCGCGGGGAGGAAGGCTGGCCTTGCGCAGGATGCGCTCACGGACGAGATGCCCGAGGTGCGCGAAGTGGCCTTCGACCCCGAGGTGAAGATGATGGCCACGATCCACCAGCAACCGGGAGAGGGAAGTGGGTACCTGGTGGCGGTCAAGGGTGCTCTGGAGCCCGTGCTTGATGGGTCGACGCACGTCCTCACCGACGACGGCAGGCGGGAGCTGACCGACGAGGAGCGTGAGATCTGGCTCGAGCGCAACCTGGAGATGGCAAAGGAAGGGCTTCGGGTGATCGCGACAGCCATGCGGGAGGCGAACTCGCCAGATGAGGACCCGTACCAGGGCCTCACATTTCTGGGCCTCGAGGCGATGCTGGATCCGCCGCGGAGCGACGTGCGCGACTCGATCAAGGCGGCGCAACACGCCGGCGTGCGCGTGGTGATGATAACGGGTGACCAGCCGGCAACGGCGAGGAACGTGGCTTACGCGGTCGGTCTGGTGGACGACCCGGAGGCCGAGGTCGTGCACGGCGGCGACGTGAGTGCCCTCAAGGACCTACCGGGCGACGACAAGAAGCGCGTCCTCGAGACGCGAATCTTTGCGCGCGTGAGTCCGGAGCAGAAGCTTGATCTCATCACGCTGCACCAGGAGAGTGGGGCGATCGTGGCGATGACGGGCGACGGGGTGAACGATGCCCCGGCGCTGAAAAAGGCGGAGATCGGTGTGGCGATGGGACAGCGGGGTACCCAGGTGGCGAAGGAGGCCGCCGATATGGTGCTTAAGGATGATCGCTTCTCCACCATCCTGGCTGCGATCCAGCAGGGGCGGACGATCTTCAACAACATCCGGAAGTTCGTGATTTATCTGCTTTCCTGCAACGTGGCGGAGATCATCGTGGTTGCTTTGGCATCTCTGACGAATGCGCCGCTGCCGATCCTCCCGCTCCAGATTCTCTTCTTGAACCTCGTGACGGACGTCTTCCCTGCACTAGCATTGGGCGTCGGTAAGGGTGACCCCAACATCATGGACCGCCCGCCGCGAGACCCGGAGGAGCGGGTGCTGACGCGGCAGCATTGGACGGGGATCGTGGGGTACAGCTCGATCATCAGCGTGGCGGTATTAGGGGCGCTGGCCATAGCGACAATCCGTCTGGGGATGCCCGAGGAGCAGGCTGTGACGGTTTCGTTCCTGACCCTGGCCTTTGCCCAGCTCTGGCACGTTTTCAATATGCGCGACCACGATACGGGGTTCATCAACAACGATGTGGTGCAGAACCCTTGGGTCTGGGGTGCCCTCGGCTTGTGTTCAGGCTTGCTCCTACTGGCGGTCTATGTGCCGGGTTTTGCGAGCTTGCTGAAGGTCCAAAATCCTGGGTTGAACGGTTGGATGCTGATCCTGGGCATGAGCTTGATTCCCTGGGCCGCGGGGTTGGTCATCAAGGCCGTGGACGGGATGCAGATCACGAGTTAACGGTGGAACTCAGGTTCGGCGGTCCGAGGGCTACCCGATGTAGCGGGGCCGCCCCGCCGTGCTGGTACGGAAGGCCGCCGGCAGCGCGCATCGAGACCTGGGTTCGAAGCAGGGCATTACGACGATAGAGGAGGCGAGAGACGTTGTATCTTTCAGAAGCAGAGCTAGAGAACCTTTCCAAAGCGCACAATGAGTGGCACGTCTCGATCTACATGCCCACGCTGAAGGCGGGGGATGGTATTCTGGAGAACTCGGTCCGATTTCGGAACCTGCTCGACCGGGCCGAGGAACATCTGGTCGAGGCGGGTGTTCGGCGCCCCGAGGCTGCGCAGCTGCTGAAGCCGGCGCGGGCAATGATCGACGATGAGATCTTCTGGCAGCAGCAGAGCGACGGGCTCGCCGTCTTCCTCACGGAGGGTATGGCCCGCAACTACTGGCTTCCGCTCGAACTGAACGAGACGGTCGTGGTGAGCGACCGGTTCCACTTGAAGCCGTTGCTCTCGGTGTTGAGCAACAACGGGCGGTTCTACGTACTGGCGCTGAGCCAGCACGAGACACGGCTTCTCCAAGGGACGCGGCACCGCATCGGCGAAATCAACCTTGACGAACGGGAGCAGGTGCCCCAATCCATTGTCGACGTACTCAAGTGGGACGATCCGGAGGAGCGGATTCAGCTTCACACCGGGAGCGAGGCCGTCCTGGACGGCGGCGTGGCGGCGATCTTCCACGGTCACGGGGTCGCCAGCCAGGATGATCCCAAGGAGAATGTGCTGCGCTACTTCCACCGCCTGGACGCGGGCATCAGTGACTTGCTGGCGGACGACGACGCGCCGATGGTGCCCGTGGCCGACGATTTCATGCTTGCTCTCTACCGCGAGGCGAACACCTACTCCCAGCTGACGGAGGAGGGGGTGGGCGTGGAGCCGCAGCAGCTCAGCTCGGAGGCGCTTCACCAGAGAGCCTGGAGGGTGGTCGAGCCGCTCTTCCGACAGGCCGAGGAGAACGCGTGGGAAGCGTATGAGCATCTCAAGGGTACGGAGAAGGACCGCGTCTCGGACGACGTTGAACGCGTGGTGAAGGCGGCGGCATTCGGGCGCGTCGAGGGCCTGTTCGTGGCTCGCGGAGCCCATGAATGGGGCACCTTCGATAGGGAAGCGGGAGACGTGGCGATCCACGAGGAGCAGAAGCCGGGCGATCGGGATTTGCTGGACGTAGCGGCTGTGGAGACGATGCTCCATGAAGGGTGGCTTTTCGTCGTTGACCCTGAGGACATCCCGGACGAGGGGCTGCTAGCCGCGGTCCTCCGCTGGTAGGACGATAGGAGTGGGCGGAGGGCTCGGCGGCGTGATAGGTCCGACATGACACACGCGTTTGTCGTTCTCAATCCCGTTGCGGGGGACAGCGCACCCGTGGTGCGGCGTTCCCTGCGGCGCCACCTGGCGGATGCCGGTTGGAGCTGGGAGTGCCACGAGACGACGGAGGAGGAGGACGTCGCGGAGGTGGTGCACGAGAGGCTCGGCGGCGATGGTCAGCCCTTCGACGTCGTGGTGGTGGTCGGTGGGGACGGCACGGTGTCCGGTGTTGCCGATGGCATCGCGCGGAGCAGCGTCCCAATGGGCATCATCCCCGCAGGCACTGGAGATACGCTTGCCCGCGAGCTGGGTATTCCCGTGGATCCTCAGGCGGCGATGGAGCTTCTCACGGGGGATCACGTCGTCCGTGAGATCGACGCCATGACGGTGGGCGAGCGCTTCTATGTCCTGAACGTCAGTGTGGGTCTCAGCGGCTTGATGATGAGAGACACGGCACGGGTGGATAAGCGTCGTTTCGGGCGCGCGGCCTATGTGTGGACCGGGCTCCGAAAGCTCTTCGGCTACCAACCCCATCGGTTCACCGTCGTTGTTGACGGGAAGACCCGTGTCGTGCGCGCCTCGGAGGTCGCCGTGGTGAACAGCGGCGCGCTGGGTGACCCTTCGTTCCGTTGGAGCCCGAAGGTGGCGTTAGACGACGGCTGTATTGACGTCTGCATCATCCGGGCGAAGAGTGTGGCTGATTATGTCGGGGTTGCGGTGTCGGTGGCCCTGCGGCGGCACGGCGAGGAGCCGGCGATCGAGCACGTCATCGCTGAGGAGCGGGTGGTCGTTGATGCGGATCCGGAGCTGCCGGTGCAAGCGGATGGTGAGTTTTTGGGAAAGCCGCCGGTGGAGGTGAGGGTTGCGCCCGGAGCGGTGCGGGTGGTGGTGCCCGAGTCGAGGGAGGGGGCGCGAGCGGTGCGACATGGGCGGCTGTTCGACGAGTCGTAGGTGTTCGCCAAAGCATTCTTCCAACAGACCGCGACAGGGCGGCGACGCCGGGCGCGTGGGCGCCAGGTCGCTTCACTCTGTTTTCGAGGCATCACGAGATCCCGAGTTGGGACTGAGCTTCTCGCCAATGCGTAGGCCCCTTCGGTTAGACATCCTCCTGGTTCCGGGCTAGAATACGCGATTCCCGGTATCGACCGACGTAACTCCACCGAGTGTCCTGGTCCGACGCCAGCCGAGGCCCGACGCTTCCCAAGGAGCCCCTGCGACGATGAGCAACTGGCGCCCTTTCTTCACTCCAGAGTACCTGTACTTCCTCACGACCACCACAGTGCAGCGGCAGCATCTTTTCCGTCAGGACGTCCTCAAGCGTCTGGTCGTCGACACCCTGGACTGTATGCGGCTGCGCGAGCGCTTGAAGTTGTATGCCTTCGTGGTCATGCCGAACCACATTCATCTCATTATCCAGTGTACTGAGGCGTACCCGCTCGATGCGTGTGTGCGAGATCTGAAGAAGCACGTCGCGGAGCGGGTGATTCGGCATTACAAGGTGGGGGGCAATCGCGCGGTGCTCGGCTTCTTGTCTGGCGCGGTGGGTGAGTCGGGCAAGCAACGCTACAAGGTGTGGGAGGACGGGTACGACGCGCGAGAGGTGTTCTCGCCCAAGTTCTTGGAGCAGAAGTTGTCGTACCTGCATCAGAATCCGTGTCAGGCCCATTGGGACCTGGTGAGACATCCGGAAGAGTATGCGTGGTCGAGCGCCAGGTTCTACGTGTTGGGGGAACCGGCGATCATTCCGGTGGATCACGTGAATCAGTATCTGGTGTGAACCGGTTGGGAAGCGGAGGCGAGGTCCGCTGGATCTAGCGATCCAGCTAGAACCAGGAGAGGAGGAGTTGGACCGCTGGACCCAGCTAAGAAGAGAAAAGGGGAAGTTGAGTCGCTGGATGCTGAGTTGGGCACGGATGTTGGAGGTTGGGAAGCGGAGGCGAGGTCCGCTGGATCTAGCGATCCAGCTAGAACCAGGAGAGGAGGA
>Ga0180435_10002909_pt1 | contig 17334 bp, 13 predicted proteins | sample SS_ome_3_FD_132467 | JGI IMG/M metagenome (GOLD analysis project Ga0180435, IMG submission 132467) | Hypersaline lake sediment archaeal communities from the Salton Sea, California, USA - SS_3_S_1 metaG | ecosystem: Environmental > Aquatic > Non-marine Saline and Alkaline > Hypersaline >...
AGGGCGTCGTTATCGGCGCTGGTGCCGTGGTCAACAATGACATACCGGATTTTGCCGTGGCCGTGGGCGTACCCTGCAAGGTGATCCGTTATCGTGAATAACATTTTGTTCCCTTATGTTATACGATGCGGCTTCGCCGCGTTAACAATTTTATCAATGTTATTTGCGATTTATCACTTAAACGGTTGTCATCCCCGAAAAAACTTGTCCCCTCCTTCGAGGGGACAAGCTTTCATGGGAATGACAGTAAGGGCTAAACACCTTAAGCCAAATCAATTCTACGGTTACCGTTGTCGTCATCCCCTTGGAAAAGGGGATCCAGTTTTAGCCCTTAACTAATGGTTTTATTTGGGTTCCCGCTTACGCGGGAACGACAAGAATGGCCTGTTGAAGCAGAAGGCTGTAAGGTGTAAGCACATGAGTTAAATTTCAAATTTCATGCAAGATTCAGGTAATAAACAGAAGCAAGATCGCGTCCTGAGAGGGAAAATTCGCAAACAACTCATCCTGGCGGCCAAACTACTGGTGACCCTGGCACTCTGCGGCCTGATTATTTGGCAAGCGGACTGGTCCACTATTTTCGAAACCGCTCGCCGGGCAGACCCGGCCCTGATTCTGGTGGTATTCCTCAGTATGGTCTTGAATGTCAGTATCAGTGCCTACAAATGGCAGGTGCTGCTGAGACTTCATGGAGAAAATTTTGGATTTATCCATTTGCGTCGTTACTATTTTATCGCAGTGTTTTTTAACAATTTTTTACCCAGCAGTATCGGCGGTGATACCTACCGTGTTTACAAGACCTACCAGGTGGCGGCATCCAAGACTGCGGCCGTCCTGGCGGTTGTGAACGAACGCATGACCGGTATCATCGCGCTGGTGATATTGGGTTTCTTCGGGGGTGTGGTGGTATGGTTCCAGTCTCAGACAAGACAGCCGGAAATTGAGATGGTGCTGTTCATTTTCGGAGCGGTTATGGCCGGTTCGGTTCTTATGCTGCTGTTTTCAAAAAAAATTGCAAGCAGATTTGCATCCCATCCTAAATTCCCACAGAAAATAAAAATCCTGCTCCAGCATCTCGGTGATTATCGTCGACATCCCCGTGAGACCTCTCAGGTCGTTCTGATATCTTTTCTGTTTCATATCTTTACTTTTTTTTGGATGATGATGCTCATTTGGGCTGTCGGTGGGCGACTCGATCCATTCAAGCTCATGCTGGCCGTGGCGGTCAGCAATCTGGTGGCCGTGCTCCCCATTTCCATCAATGGTATCGGTCTGATGGACGGCTCCTTTATCTACGTTGTCAGCCGTCTGGGGATGGATTTCAATCGGGCTTTGATGGTGATGCTGCTCATCCGGACCCTTCTCATCGCCTTGAGCCTCATCGGCGGCCTGTATTACTTAAACGAGCGCAAATCTTTGGATTTGGAAAAAATTCGCAAGCAGCCAACCGAAATAATTCCAACGAAATAAATTGCATCCCATAAAATCCTGAAAGGATTTTATTATGTGCGGCATTGACGGATATATGAACCCCCAGGGGGTAAGCCCGCAGGACATCATGTGTATGAACGACGCCCTGAGTCATCGGGGGCCGGACGATTCAGGGATCTATGTCAGTCCAGACCGGCGAGCCGGTCTGGGGCACCGCCGCCTCTCCATCATCGATCTGGCTGGCGGGCAGCAGCCCATCGCCAATGAGGATGGGTCCAAAATGATTGTCTTTAACGGCGAGATTTACAATTACCAGACCATCAAACCGGAAATTGAAGACCGGCATCATTTCAAAACTAAAAGCGATACCGAAGTCATTTTGCACCTGTATGAAGATATTGGCGAGGCATGCGTACAAAAACTCCGGGGCATGTTTGCGTTTGCCATATACGATCAGACCGAAGGTTCGTTGTTTATTGCCCGGGACCACCTGGGGCAGAAACCGCTATACTATTTTCATGACGGCACACGCTTTGCTTTTGCTTCCGAAATAAAAGCCCTGCTGGCTTTGGATCCATCCCTGCGTGAACTGGATCCGGATGCGCTTTATGAGTACCTGACCATTCGCGTGATTACGTCGCCCCGGTCCATGTTTCGCCGGATTCGGAAGTTGCCGCCGGGGCACACGCTGACGTATAAAGACGGCGGCGTACGCGTAGAACGCTACTGGAACCTGTCCTACGAGCCCAAGATGGATGGCGATTTTCAAGAGATCCTCAATGGGCTTGAAGATAAAATGGCCGAAACCGTTCAGTATCATTTGGTGAGTGACGTGCCCGTGGGTGCATTTTTGAGCGGCGGTATGGATTCAAGCCTGGTGGTCGCCATGATGCGTAAAGCATCCACGGAAGCGTTTAAAACATTCTCCGGTGATGTTCCCTATGAAGACTACAGTGAGCTGCCCTATGCCGCTATGGTTGCCCGCAAATACCGAACCGACCATCATGAGTTGACCATCGAACCATCGCTGGTTCGGACGCTACCGGATCTCGTCTATCACCTGGATGAACCCTCAGATCCCCTATCGGTCTGTATGTATTACATTGCGGAACTGGCCCGCAAAGAGGTGAAGGTGACCCTCGGCGGCGACGGCGGAGATGAGTTGTTTGGCGGCTATGATCGCTACTACGGCAATATTTATACCCAGTATTATGCGCTGCTCCCCGCGCCTGTTCGACGCCATCTGTTGGGGCGCATCCTGAAACTGATGCCGGAAGGATTTTGGTACCGGAGTGTCAGTCATCAGCTCAAATGGATTCATCAGATGTCTTTTTACCGCGGGGGTGATCGATATGCCAGCAGTTTGAGTTATTTTTATTTTTCGGATGAATACAAACGGCAGCTTTATACGGATTCCTTCCGTCGATCCGTTCGCGGATTCGACCCATCCGAAGGCCTAAAGACCTATTTCGATAGTGACAATGCCACGGAAGCCATCGACAAAATGCTGTATGTGGACCAGATGACCCGGATGCCGGATCATCCGGTCATGATCCAGGACAGAATGACCATGGCCCACGGCCTGGAGGCCAGGGCCCCGTTTTTGGACCATGAGCTGGTGGAGTTTTGCGCCGGCATCCCCCCGAAAATGAAAGTCAAAGGCCGAACCAAGCGGTTCATTCAGGTCGAGCTGGCCAAAAGATATCTGCCAAGCGCGCTGGTTCAGAAAAAAAAGCAGGGTTTTTCATCGGCCCTGCCTTACATCCTGGCGGATGAGTTCAAATTCCTGCACCAAACCTTTCTAACCGATGCGAGCCTGGTCCGGGAAGGGTACCTGCGGCAGCCGGCCATTGATCATCTGTTACATGAGCACCTGAACAAAAAAGCGGACCACGGAAACCGCCTGTGGCTGCTTTGCAACGCCGAGGTGTGGCACCGTATGTATATCGAAGGACAGAGTAAGGACCAGATCAAGAAAATTCTGAAAGACCAGTCAGAATTTTCATCATCAACAATGATTGCAGGGGGGCGTTAATTGTCATCTCCCATTGGACATAGTTTGGCCGGCTACCTCGTTCAGGTCATGGCGCGGGGTAAGCACCAGGAACAATTGTCCGGCTCGACATTGTTAAAAAGTCTCAAGCCCATGCATTTCGGGGGGCTGATGGTTTTTGTGATCATTGCCAATGCCCCCGATCTCGATTTTCTGCCGGGGCTTCTGATCAATGAACCCAACCGCTTTCACCACGGCATTAGTCACAGCATAGGTGCGGCCGCTTTGCTGGCCGGGATGATCGTCCTGTTTCAAAAATCTGCGGTTTTTAAACGATTGAACCTGTCTGGTGGTTCGGTCATGATGCTCTACGGATCCCATTTGCTACTGGATGTGCTTTGCCTGGATGCCCGTCCACCGCAAGGCATTCCACTCTTTTGGCCGCTCTCCGATACCTACTGGTATTTCCCGATTCTGCCCCCGGTCAAACACGCCCTCCAGGATGACGCCACCATTATCCAGTTTCTGGCGGATGCATTTTCAGTTCATAATTTGGGCGTTATGTTGATGGAATGTCTGATGGCCGGGATCTTACTATGCGCATTCCTAATCTTCAAACGGGTAATAATTGCAGGGATGGCAGTGAAGAAACTTTAAGAAATCTTCGTGAAGCGGCTTTCACAAGCAAGATACCTGAAGGAATTATACCATGTCAAATCAGACGACTGTCAATTCAAATTCAATCGGGCCCAAGTATTACCTGCTGTTGTTCGTCATCGCCGGAATCGGCCTGATAGCGCGCCTCTGGCTTTTGGACGAGCGCTGGATCAACCCAGATGAGGGGGCGCATATGATGGACGCTTTCCTGGTTCTGAAGGGCATGGTGCCATCGGTTGATTTTGTATCCCGGCAGCCTTTGCACACGCTTTCCATCGCCGCCGCTTTCAAGGTACTGGGCACTGGTTATTTGTCCGGACGAATATTGATGCTGCTGCTTTCTCTGTCAGTGGCGCTGCCGATCTTTTTTATGGCCCGGATATTCTACAATCAGCAAGTTGCCTTAATAGCGACAACCTTGTATCTCCTGTTGCCGCTCGAAATACTGAACTCGGTAGTGGTCAAGACCGAACCGCTTTCAATGCTGCTGATCAGTTTAAGCTTTTTAATGATCGCCAAATTTTGTGAAAAAGAGGAAACCAAATGGTTGATTCCGGCCGGTGTGCTGGCGGCCCTTGGTTTCTACGTCCGCCAGTCCGCACTCATCGTCCCTATGGCGATCGTTTTATTCCTGGTACTATACGGCAGGGTAAGTGTCGGGGATCGGGTTAAGCGACTTTTTTATGTGGCCGGCGGTTATCTGGGTGTGATCCTGCTGGTGTTTTTGTATTATCGCCAATTTCTGACTTTCGGCGAAATTTGGGTTAGCAGCTTGAACCCCATTTTTTTTGTTTTAGATTCCTTTAAGAGTGTATTCCTGTCAACCGGGATGTCCGCCGCAGAGACCGCAGGGATCCTGGAGGTCCAGTCCAGTTCACAAAATGTGCAATCGCCGTACGCCCTCTACTACGGATATGTTATCCAAGCGCTGCGGATGCATCTGTTTCTAATTGCGGGTTCTGTGTTGGCATTGCTGTTGGGCTTCTATCGCGTGGTAGTCCAGCGCCGGCAAGATTTTTTCAATAACAGATCGATGATCATCTATCTCTGGATTACACTCATGACCCTAGCCTATGTATACTATTTTCGAGCCAGAGGGTTTTATATCGATTATTTCAGAGAATTCTTTCCGCCGCTGGTTATGCTTTCGGCGGCATGGCTGACCGGGGCCTTTCCTGATCTCGAAAAAGGCAACAACGCTTTCCGTTTTACGCTTGTGGCCGGCGTCGTGCTGATTGTTTTATTTATGGTCATTTTGAAGTTTAAAAATTTGATACCAACCAAAGGTGTTAGCCTGCTATTATTGGTATCCCTGGCAATTTTTCAGCTTTACCGATGGAAGCGCCACGGTTTCAAACTCAATGAGATCGCAAGTGTTTTGAGTGCCGCAGTTGTTCTGGCCATTTTAGGCTACAACCTGGCCTATACAGCCAAAAGAACGCATGTGCGCTATGACTCAAACTGGCCACCCTCGTCAGTCGTAGCGGTATCCGATTACATAGCCCAACATACCGATTCCACGGATACGGTTATTTCCGGTGCCGTCATCTGGGAGCTGGCCTCTAAACGCATGCCTTTTATGAACATATCCCACCCCCTGGAGTTTGGTTTCACCCTTCCGAAAGAGCGGCGTACGGCGCTGCGAAACGCCATTTATCAAAAACCGCCCAAAATCATCGTTATGGACGGTGTTACCGAGCGAACCTATTACAGTCAGGTGCCGGATCTGGCCGACGTGTTACAATCGCTATACGATCCGGTATTGACCGTGGAAGCGGAGAATTCACAAGTAGCTGTTTTCCAACGGAGATGACAGCGACAGACGGTTGAGGATGTTCTTGATTGAGATATACCCAACCCGGATAAACCGGAAATAACAAATGACAAGCACCAAATCCCAAACAAATCCCAAATCTCAATATCTAAATTTCAAATGTGCTATCAGCGGTTTGGAAATTTGAATTTGGTCATTGTGATTTATTTGTTTTTTGGAATTTGTGTTTTGAGATTTCATCGAATTCCATGCAAGATTCAGGTAAAAAAAAGGCCTTAAAAGTCGTTCATATCCCATTTTCAGCAAGAAATCCGTACCAACGACTGTTGGCCGGTAATTTAAGAGACTGCGGTATCAACGTCATGGGGATGCCGGTCAAACGCTTTAAAAATATTGCGTTTCTAAACTTAAGTTTATTCGCGCTCCTATTTAAATATTGGAAGCCGAATATTGTACATCTGCATTGGCAAAGTTCATTTTTACATGTCAAAGGCAGCCGCTATAAGACGATTCTAATCGCATGGCTATTCATGCTGCAGCTTATCGTTTTAAAGCTCTTGAATATCAAGCTGGTGTGGACCGCCCATAACCTACGCAGACACGAAGGTGGATTCGAGGACATCGAGATGCGCTACACACGATATCTTGCCAAGATGTCGGATGCCGTAATTGTACACTGTAATTCGGCCAAGCATGAAATCGAAAGGGCTTTGAGGATAAAACGACCTGAAAAAGTTAACGTTATATCGCATGGGCATTTTCGCGATCCCTATCCAAATAACATAGAAAGGTCCTTGGCCGAGAAAAAAATTGGATTTAAAACTTCAAAGCCGACATTCTTATTTTTAGGTGAAATTCGTTATTATAAGGGCATCATAGAACTGATCGATGCCTATGAAGATTTAAACGATCATCATTCCCGGTTGCTTGTAGCCGGCAGGCCCCACGACCAGGTAATCGAGAATGAGGTTACCCAAAAATGCAAACTGAATAAAAAGATAATATGTCGGACCGGCTTTGTGCCGGACGAGGAGCTTCAGATATACATCAACGCATCCGATGTTATGGTATTTCCATATCGCAAGATCTTCACATCTGGGGGGATTTTTTTGGCGCTATCATTTGGAAAGCCGATTGTGGCCCCGAGGATTGGGTGCATCAAGGACAATTTAGATACAAAAGGCAGCTTTCTGTATAACCCTGAAGACAGCCGCGGCTTGTCAAATGCACTGAAAACCGCCATGCGATTTAAAGAAAAGTGGGAAACGATGGGTCGGCATAATTTGCAGTTGGCTCAAGATTTGAGCTGGGATGAGATTGCCATGGCGACAAGCAGGTTGTACAATGGCATCCATTAGATTGGTTCGTCACATAGAATTCATGGTCAGCAGATTGCCATAGGACCACATAAGTTATGAATCTAAATTATTCTAATCGCGAATTGCTCGCCTTTACGCATATCAAAAAAGCGGCAGGTACGACTCTATCCCACATTCTCAGAATTAATTTTTTTTTAAAACATTGCGATGTCAAGGTACTCTCGGCGGCATCGGGAAATATATTCCAAGCAGCCGACATGCACAAACTGTTAAAATTGAATCCCTTGATCAGATCCATCGCCGGCCATTCTGTTCTGCCTTATGGCGATTTGGATCAATATTACAGGAAGGCCAAGTTCATCACGATACTGCGCAACCCGATTAAGCGTTATATTAGTCAGTATCAGCATAATGTCGAAAAACTCGGTTATAAAGGCAGCTTTGAAACCTATTTGGATGATCAGTCTTCTTGGAATAAGCAGGTTAAAACGATAGCGGGGTCAGAAGATCTCAACCTGGCAAAAGACATTCTCATAAAGAAATTTTTATTGGTGGGCATTGTAGAAGAATTTGACACGTTTCTAATTCTATTAAAAATGAAACTTGAACCAAAGAATTTTTACCCCGGATACAAGGTTCAGAATATTGCCAAAAAAGATTCTGCGATTGGATTGAAGGTCGAGGATTATTTGAAAACCCACGAGGAAAAAATCGAGGACCGCAACGCATTAGATATTGCGCTGTATCAATTTGTGAAATCTGAGCTGTTGGCTAAAGAAAAATCTTTGTATGGTTCTGGATTTGAGACAGCCTTACAAGATTTCAAGCGATCTAAAAAGGGTTATGATCGTAAAGTCTTTTGGTATCTCGATTATATTGTCAGAAAAATATATTACCAACCGCGAATACACCATATTCGTAAAAATAACGGATTGATAAAATATCGAGAGCGCGGACCTGCCTGAACGGTGTCTGGGATATTTTCTGATTAAGGGTACGTCATCGATCGACTATTGTGATTCATGTGCCATTTTCTTCACATCGGCATGTCCCAGTCCTGACCCACTAAAGTACAACGCATATGAAAATTCTCTTTTATGCTCATCAATTTCCACCCGCAAAGGGAGGCATACCCTATTCGAATTATGAGATCGCGAAGGGATTGCATAATCTAGGTCATGAGGTCCATGTGATCGCATGCCGTAATGCAGCATCGGTTCGATTTTTGAACGGTATTGAATTCCCCGTGTATCTGCTGCCAAAATGGCCCTTTGCGCCGATGCCCTGTTTAAACGGGCTGGGCCTGTTGAATTGGATATTTCTACCGGTTTATTTTTTAACGATTCTAAATAAAATCAAACAAATAGGCCCGGATGCCGTATTCGTACTTGATGAGACGTCAAATTGCTTTTGGGGCATCTGGGCCAAATTTGTAAAAAAACCATATGTGTCTTACTGCAGTGTCCCTTTTTCGCGCTATCATGCAGGTAAACCCAAGCGCATATCTGTTGTCAAAAAATTTTTGTCTAAAAGAGCCATATTTTCATATCTGTTCAAAATGAGCTATACCAATGCACGCAGCGTCATTTGTGTCAGTACTTCGACGAAATCGGAAATTGTAAAAATGATCCCGGGCATTGAATCGAGGTTAGTGGTCATCGGACGTTCGATCGACGATATTTTTTTTAAAACACCTGTGAAAAAAACTCAGGATCGCAAGAACAGGGCTCGGTTAAAAAGAAAATTCACATTGCTTTCGGTTTCTCGCTTAGCCAAAGACAAGGGAATCGATGATGTCATTAGAAGTATTGCCACATTTAACAAAGCGAATCTGAAAGAATTTAAATATATTATAGTTGGGGAAGGCGACGCCGAAGCGAGCCTGAAGGAACTTGTCAAGTTTTACAAATTAGAGCCGATTATACACTTTGCCGGCGGTGTTTCCCATGATCAGCTGATTCCGTATTACGATGCCTGCGATTTATTTATCCTGCCATCACGCAGAGGCATCAGCGAATCATTTGGCAGGGTTTTTGTTGAGGCCGCCGCACGTTATAAGCCTTCCATTGCTGTCAACGACGGCGGGATGGTTGATATCATCGAAGACGGGATCAATGGATTTCTGGTTTCATCGGGCGATATTTCTACTATAAAACAAAAAATTATGTATTTAATCGAAAATACTGAAGCCAAAATTCAAATGGGTGTCAACGCCCGTGCCAAAGCCGAGAATTCATTCACATCGCGTAAAATTTCGGAAAAAATCGATAGGCAAATAGCCAGATCGATCAATCGGGTGCGGGTCAGAATTGCCTGACATCGTTACGGGGCCACGTTGCAATATTCAACACCAGTTTTCATGATTCCACGAATTCAAGGGATCCTTCGCGGAATCAAATCCCGGTTTCAGGCAGCCCCGAGAAATCTTCCCGATTTTGAAGCGGTATTGTCGTTATACGGGTTGAAGCTGACCTCAACACCGACAGCCGCTCCCGGCGGGATGCGAAATAAAAATGTCATTATCGAGACCGATCAGGGCAAGAAACTTTTAAAATGCTATAAATCGAGCCTGGGTGATTCTACGATCGTTCAAGAGCATTCCATCTTACAATATTTGCAACAACAGGCGTTTCCGGCTGTGAGAATTACCCCGTCAAAATCGGAGAAAACATTGGTGTCTATCGGGCAGGATCGCTATGTTATATTTGATTTTATCGAGGGCGGTTTTCGACTTTTCGATTATATGCTGCCACGCAACCAGGTTAACCGGTTTATTGTCATGGCCGGTTCCATTCTTGCGGATTTGCACAATTGTCTCAAAGATTTTATCCCCAATGGATATAATCCCGATGGATTGCACAAGAAATCAAGACATCGGATTAGAGGTCCGGAGTGGTTTCTCGAAAAGCTGACGACCACGCAAAAAAGGGTATCGGCCCGTCACAAAACATTGAAGAGCCCTCACGAACGTGAATTTCAACGCCAGGCATCTTATGTCGGTGATTTGATATATGGTGTGGGAGACAGATTAAGCCGGGTGGAACTGCCCTGTCAGATTATACATAAAGATTATAATCGCTCAAACCTGCTTTTCCGCAAAAACAGGTCACCCGTAATAATTGATTTTGAAATGGCAAGGTTAGACTGGAAAGTAATTGATATCATCAGCGGATGGGAGGGATTTTGTTACCATAAGAAAGGTATTAATTTGGACAAGGCAAGGCTATTTCTGCGCAGCTATCTTAGAAAGAATACCCTAACAAAAGACGAGATGGATTTGATTCCGACGGTGTGGCAGTTCCTCGATCTGAGGCGCTTTGTTTTATCTTGGCATCGTTACAATCAAAACCAGATAGCTGCGTATTTAGAGAAGTCAGCGTTTTATTTGAACCGAATTCGGCATTACGAAACATTTGAATTGGAAATTCGAAAACTGCTGGACTGATTATCGACGAATAACCGCAGACTGTCCGGAGCCTATGCCAAGACAACAGACACACACTGAGTTACTTCAAGGGTTAATATATGTCAGCACCCATCATTATTGCCGGTTCAGGGCGTAGCGGTACCACTTGGATTCTGGACGCCATTGCAAAAGTTAATAACCTGGACACCGTTTTCGAGCCTTTACATCCTATCGTGGTTCCGAAGGCAAAGGAATTTGCATGTAAGTATGTCGAAAAAGGAGATCACGAGCCCGAGTTGTTTGAATTCATGAGCACCGTATTCAATGGCCAATTACGCAGTCTGTGGGCGACATATCGTATCCGTCCGGACAGACTGACCTTGGGATCAATCCGCCGAAATTCGAATTGGCAGTTTAGACGATTCTTAAGCGAATATAAACGACTGGCCAAAAACCTCAAAAACTACAGGAGAAAAAAATCGAATCAGGTCCTGTTCAAGTTCATCCGAGCAAATCTAATGTTGGGTTGGTTGGCCGAGTCCTTTCATGCAAAGATCGTATTCGTCTTGCGACACCCGGCGGCGGTGATTGCATCCAGGATTCCACTCATGGAGATCGGACATGGACTGAGTTGGGGATTGGATGAAGATTTATACCTGTATCTAAACAATGAAAAACTTTTCGACCGCTATTTACAGCCTTATCGGGATTTGCTGCATGATGAATCCCTAAGCTTAATCGCGTCACTCTCAATCTTATGGTGTATCGAGAATATCGTTCCGCTGATTCACGCGCAGAGCGAAGGTTATTGCATCGTTTTTTATGAAGACCTGATTAAAGATCCGGACCGTCACTGGGAGCGGATCACCTCCGCGTTGGCGCTGGATGCCGTGCCGGGTAAGGCGCTGATCGAAGCTCCCTCGCAGCAGGCGCCCGACGTAATGGTAAAGGCAACCTACACTGAGAAGCAGTTATCCAAATGGCAGCATTATTTCTCGAATCGGCAACTCGAAGAAATCCAAAACATACTCAACCTGTTCCATGTGAACATTTATACGGTTCAAGATCCGATGCCCATAGACCGAATTCAGGATGACCGGCATTATTCATGTTCGACTATATCGTAAATATTCCCACCTATCATGCCGTGCAACTGGGAGTGGCATTAAGCGGCGGTATTGTCTTGTTTTTGTTTGCATATTTTGGTGGCAGCCGTTTCATTTTTAAGGCAATCGTCCTGTTAATACCGTTTCAATTAATTGAATCCCGATATGGGTCTTTGAACATGGCGATTACGTATATATTGGGCATTGCCATGCTATTCAACCGGTCCTGGTTTAATGACGAAGCAAAAGAAAAGTGGCCGTTGCTCTATTTATTTTTGCTTATCTTGGGCGCGTACCTGATTTCATGGACCCAGGCCCCCCCGGCATATCTGAAGAAGACGGCTATTTATCTGGTAATGCTATCATCTAACGTTCTGCTTTTCTATCTGACATATCGTTTTATTAGAATCAAAACGGATGTCGTTGAGTTATTCAATCTTTTGTTTTTGTGCAATGTGCTGGTTATCATCTATTGCCTGGTAACCGTCATTATGATTGGTAAGAATACGGCACTGTTCGGTATCGATGAATTCAGATTGAACGAGATAGACCCGAGGCGCATGAGAATTGTCGGGCCATTCGTATCTGTCGGTACGACTGCGGAATATCTTGTGATACAATGTTGTCTGATTCTTTACGCCTATCAAAACCAGGAACTTTTCAAAAGATCTTTCCTTTCTTTTTTATTTGTATCCAATTTTTTTATTTTATTCGGTACCGGCAATCGGGGCGGTATGTTGAGTCTGGTATTTTCTTTTATCTTGTTTAGTATATTTTATCGCCGAGTACTGGGTACTATAAAGCTGATCGGAATCCTTGTCGGTCTTTTTGTTGTGCTGGGCTTTTCTAGTCTGATCATGATTAAATACTCCGATTATAATGTTGTTTTTGACCGTTTGAGAAATACAGAGATTAAAGGATTCACTCCTGATACCCGGGAGCGCGACTGGCTGGCCGTGCTCGGGAGAATCCCGAATAAGCCCGTCATCGGTCACGGCCCTCGAATTGTAATTGAAAAGGAACTTCGCGGATCACGAAGCAGACCACGAAACCAAATTCATTTTTACCCCCACAATTTGTACCTATTCGTTTTATACACAATGGGGGCAGTTGGATTTTCGGTTTTCGTTCTGTTGGGCGCGAGATTCTTCAGAATTTTAATGCGAATGAAAAAAAACCTGGCCGATCATCCCGACCCATTCTTTTCCAGGCTGCCCATAATTGGTATCATTATCTTTCTTGTTTTTCTGTTCGACCAGATGAAAATCGAATTCTTACGTCATAATCTACTCGACTACCAGCACTATATATCGGTGATTTTCGGAATGTTTTGCGCTGTATTAAAATTTGAACATCCGGGACATGATTTTAGGGCGGACATGGCAAGCGCTGCAAACCCGAACGGTGTTGACTATTCAACTGGATCCTTGGCAACCCGGCAATAGGTATAGAATCAAGCAATGCGGATCCGCAAACAAACTTTTCAAAACATCATCAATAGAATCCGCAAAGAGTTTTGGTGGATAGCGCATCCAGGTGATTTGAAAACCTATCCAGTATTCATAACAGGTGTTCAACGCTCGGGAACAACGATGATCGGTTCCTGCCTGAATAAATCACCCGAGTTGCGGTATTATAATGAGAACAATGGCTTGGTGTATGAGCGCTTTAAGCTGAAAAACGGTGCCGTCATCCAGTCGATTCTGGACGGCTGCCGTGGCAAAATCGCGGCTTTTAAACCGCTGCTGGATTCACATCGGGTTGCGGAGTTGCTCACACGATTCGACGATTCAAGGGCGATTTGGATTTACCGAAATCATGTGGACAGGGCGGCTTCTGCCGTAGCAAAGTTTGGCAGTCATAACTACGAAATTTTAAAAGCCATATCCAAAGGGCAACAACTCGACAGTTGGCAGGCACAAGGGCTTACCAAAGAAGATATAGCCGTTATACAGGATCTCGATTTCAATGACACTACGCCCATTGAAGCGGCCGCCGTATTTTGGTATTTACGGAACAAACTGTTTTTCAACCAAGGCCTGCAAAATAACAATCAGGTGCTGCCTGTTGCTTACGAGAACTTTGTTCGCCAACCGGCTGAATCGATGAACGTGATATGCCGCTTTATCGGTTGTCACTTTTCAGCCCGCATGATCGCGACTGTCCACACCAAATCGATTGGCCGCCACACCGATTCGATGCTAACGCAAAGTCTCAATGAACGCTGTGATCGATTATACCAACAGCTTGAGAAGACGCGCGAGCATCGAGAGCAGATGCTGCTATCTTCAACCTAATACGGATTCATGCCCAAAACCCGAAAAATAGGGATTTGTCATCTCGTACAGAGCCTTGGCGTCGGTGGCGCCGAGATCTTACTTCTTCACTATATTAAGGCTCTGGACCATTCAGAATTCGAGCATTTCGTGTACTGCTTCGAATCGACCGGTCCCATCCAGGCTGAAATTGAAAAGCTGGGTGTTGACGTTAAAATCGGACCCCGTCGCGCCAGCATAAAAAGGCCGCTGGCATTTTTCCTGAGTATCATTGGAATTTTTTCGGATCTGAAGAAATATATAAAAAAGAAAAAGATTCGGGTGATTCAAGCTCATATGGGGCATGCTAATCAGCTCGGAACAATTTTCGGAAAAATATTGAGGATCCCCACTTTTCCAACGGTGCACAATACAATGGCATTCGTGGATAGACGCAAAAAAACTGATATACGGGTCCATCTAAAAAAATTCGGTGACGAGATTATTTACAGGATGGCCGATAAGGTCATTGCCGTATCCGATGAGGTCAAGCAAATTGTTCAAACGAATTATCATCTGAACAGTTCAGACGTGTTTGTCTTGAAAAATGGCATAATAGCGGAATTTGACAACATTGGACCAGTCGATATCGAAACAGAATTATCGGTCCCCGGCGCCAAAAAAAAACTCATAGCAGTTGGTTCACTCACCTATCAAAAGGCCTTTGAGGTGTTGATAAAAGCGGCTGGCGATCTCGTTGAAAAAGGGCATAATGACCTGCTGGTATTGATTGTTGGCGAGGGTGAAGAAAGACCACAGTTAGAAAACCTGATCAGTGATCTCGGGTTAAGAAAATGGGTGCACTTATTGGGGTTGCGCAATGATGTGCTTGGGTTACTTAAGACCTCCGACGTGTTTATCATGCCGTCCCGATATGAGGGATTGTCCATAGCCATGATTGAGGCGATGGCTTGCGGGCTTCCGATTATTGCATCAGATGCGCCCGGTCTGAATTCAACCATTCAGCACAACCACAATGGCCTTCTTTTTGCCGTCGAAAATCATCGGGCGCTTTCAGATTGTATTACCAGGGTGTTGACGGATTCAATTCTGTGCCAGGAATTGGCTACGGCTGCAAAAGACTATTTTCGAAAGGAATTCGACCTGTCACGGAATATCGATCCGTTTTGTGCCTTGATAAAAGAAAGTGTACGGCAGGGATGAATAAGAAAAAATACAAAAATAAAATTCTAATCATCTTTCTGCGTATAAGTAAATGGCTGGGATTCTTTCGGCTGTCACGATTTTTGACCCGCAACGGCCTAAGAGTTTTGTGCTATCACTCTTTTTCAATGGCGGATGAACATCATTGGAAACCCAGGGTTTTTATTCATCCCGATACTCTTGAAGAACGTTTACAGATCATAAAAAGAGGTGGATACAAGGTAACTAAATTGGGATCAGCTGTTGAAAGATTGTACAAAAAGCAGCCCCGGACCCTTGGCCTTGTTATCACAATTGATGATGGCTGGCATGCCACAAAATCCATCGGCCATGAGATGTTCAGCAAATTCGGATATCCATACACCGTGTATGTGACAAGTTATTATTGTCAGAAGGAAACTCCGATTTTCGAGATGCTGGTTAAATACCTGTTCTGGAAAACCGATATCAAACAGATCAGTTCTAAACAATTGGCAGGTCTTAATATCAGCGGGGACCACAACCGGCTGGATGCGATGGTCGAACTGACGGATGACTTGATGGCGGCGATAATACGGCACGGTGATATCAATTTGAACAATCAGCAGCGATACGCATTGGCCAAACAGCTCGGTGAAATATTGGGTTTAGATGTCGACAATCTAGCAGAAAAGCGAATGCTCAGTTTATTGACGAAGGACGAGATCAAGGCACTTTCGAATTCCGGAGTGGACATTCAACTGCATACGCACAGACATCGTTGGCCCATGCAAGCAGAACCAGCCATCAAGGAACTTAATCAGAACCGTGAATTCCTTGAACCCATTGTCGAAAAAGAACTGAATCATTTTTGTTATCCCAATGGAGATTGGCATCCGGAGCAGGTTCAATTTCTAAAATCGGCGGGTGTAAAAAGCGCCACGACGTGCACCCCGGGACTTAACTTTCCACAGACATCACGCTATGAGCTGATGCGATTCGTGGATGGTGAAGATGTCGATCCCATCATATTTGAATCGTATATTGCCGGATTTACGGAACTGCTCATGAAAGCGTTTGCAATCGTAAAATTTCGATGATCCGTGTTCTGATGTGAAAAAAGGTTGGCTTAAATTGAAAATGATGTAATAATATTAATTAGGTATCGAGAAAGCCAAGCTTGGGACCTTCAACCTGCATCACCGGATTGATTATCAAAAACAGCGTACCTGCCATATCGACTGAATGGCGAAATCACATAAGGAGAAATTCAAACTTGGAAACGCATATGAAAATTAAGATTTTTATCTGCATGATCATAATTGGGCTAATTATGGGATCCAAGGCATCGGCGCTAGACATTTTACCAGGATTGAAAGGATTTGGAACTGAAACCCGAGCAGCGTACGGCGCCCCAAACCCGCCGGTTATCTGCATCGTTGCCAATCTGTCCAACGATGACCAAGCGGTGATCGATGCGAATCGCAATGGTATCCCCGTGAAGACGGGATCGCTGATAGAATGCATCAATTACACGCCACCCAGTGGTAGCGGGAAAATCATTTTATTTGAAGTCAGCGGTACGATCCATGCGGAAAAGGAGCCGTTCACATATTTCGTCGATGATCCCTATACGACCATTGTGGGTCAGTCCGCTCCTTCCCCGGGAATTACACTTCGAAATATCATGCTGCACGTCAGAACGAATAATGTTCTTATACAGCATCTCAGAATTAGAATTGGTGATGCCGTCGAGGGCGTTAATCCTGAATATCGTAGAGCCTTTTCAGTCGTGGATGCAACCTTGGGCAGAAATCTATTCAATATTGTTGTTGATCATTGTTCTTTCAGCTGGGGAATTGATATCAACGTGCTGGCCTCAGCAAAATATGGTACCGGGGAAGTCCGGGATATCACCTATTCGAACAATATATTCAGTGAGTGTTTAAATCTCTCATTGCACAGCAAAGGGCACCATTCAAAGGGTGTCGCAGTTCAGCACGATAGTGAAAATATTCTGCTGTCCCGGAATTTAATCGCTCACAATGTCGATAGAAACCCGTTTGTGCGCAGAGGTAAAAGTGCCATTGTCAATAATCTGATTTATAACCCACGAGATCAAAATATTATTCTCAAAGGTACCGATGGCGACATATACGCAAGCATTGTCGGCAATGTGATCAAGGGCGGACCAAATTCGGGTACAAACGC